>Ga0123357_10010668_pt1 | contig 11709 bp, 8 predicted proteins | sample TergutEmb28metaG_FD_89873 | JGI IMG/M metagenome (GOLD analysis project Ga0123357, IMG submission 89873) | Embiratermes neotenicus P4 segment gut microbial communities from Petit-Saut dam, French Guiana - Emb289 P4 | ecosystem: Host-associated > Arthropoda: Insects > Digestive system > Gut ...
ACACGCTTTTTGGAAATCTGCATCATTTTTTGTTCCTGCTGAATACACTCCTGAAATAGTTCTAATTGTTGCTTTATATCTGCCCGCAATTTCCTCGCAGGCATCTGAAATTTCGCCCAAAGTAGCGCGTACTTTGGCTGCCTCAACGGCTAATTCAAGCAAATTGCCTTTGCCCGTTTTCACACATTCGGTAATCGCCGAAAGCGCATTTTTTACCTCATCATTATTGCGTTTTGATTTTAATTCATTCAAACGCTCAATCTGCTGCTTGCGAACGGCAGTATTATCAACTTCAAGAGTATCAATGCTGTCCTCCTGCTCCAAACGGTAGCGGTTTACCCCCACAACGGTCTGTTCGCCGCTGTCGATGCGTGCTTGAGCGCGAGCCGCCGCCTCTTCGATACGCATTTTCGGAATGCCTGTTTCGATAGCCGCAGCCATTCCGCCGAGCGACTCAATCTCTTCAATCAAAGTCCAGGCACGCTCTGCAATTTCATTCGTCAAACTTTCAACATAATACGAGCCAGCCCAAGGGTCAATCTCTTTGCAAATCTGCGTTTCCTCCTGAATGTAAATTTGCGTGTTGCGGGCAATACGAGCCGAAAAATCGGTAGGAAGGGCGATTGCCTCGTCAAGAGCGTTTGTGTGCAGCGACTGCGTATGACCAAGAGCCGCTCCCATCGCCTCAATGCAAGTTCTGCCGACATTATTAAACGGGTCTTGCTCGGTCAAAGACCAGCCCGAAGTTTGACAGTGAGTTCTCAATGCCAACGATTTTTCACTTTTAGGATTAAATGTTTTAACAATTTTAGCCCAAAGCATACGTGCAGCGCGCATTTTGGCAATTTCCATAAAATGATTCATTCCAATTGCCCAGAAAAACGACAGACGCGGAGCAAACGCATCAATATCCATACCCGCATTAACTCCCGCGCGGAGATACTCCCAGCCGTCAGCCAACGTGTATGCAAGTTCGATATCCGCCGTTGCGCCCGCTTCCTGCATGTGATAACCCGAAATCGAAATTGAGTTGAATTTCGGCATATTTTTGGAAGTATATTCAAAAATATCGGCAATTATTTTCATTGAAAATTTTGGCGGATAAATATAGGTATTACGCACCATAAATTCCTTTAAAATATCATTCTGAATAGTTCCGTTCAACTGTTCAAGCGTTGCACCCTGTTCCAGTCCTGCCACGATATAGAACGCCAAAATTGGCAGCACCGCACCGTTCATCGTCATAGAAACAGACATTTGATTGAGCGGGATTCCGTCAAAAAGCACCTTCATATCTTCCACAGAACAAATTGAAACGCCCGCTTTGCCCACATCGCCCACAACGCGCTCGTGGTCGGCATCATAGCCCCTGTGAGTAGCGAGGTCGAAGGCAACAGAAAGCCCCTTTTGACCCGATGCGAGGTTACGGCGATAGAAAGCGTTGCTCTCTTCGGCTGTTGAAAAACCCGCATACTGACGAATTGTCCAGGGACGCATCGCGTACATACCGCTGTAGGGACCGCGCAAAAACGGCGGCAAACCCGCAGCATAATTCAGATGTTCCATACCCTGCAAATCCTCTTTTGAGTAAATTTTCTTTACTTCGATTTGTTCAGGCGTAAGCCAGTTTTGGCTCTTGTTCTCAACCTTTGAGGTCTTAACCTCGTTGATTTTTACATTTTTAAAATTTGGTTTCATTATGTTTGTTTATTATTTTTTTCTTAAACTTGTTGTGTTTGGCGTTTATCTTCTATTTCACCACGAAGACAGAATTAGCCGCCGCGTGAGAAGTGCCATCTGTAAGCCTTTGTGCTACGCCGTTTTTCCAAAGTTTGGCAACCTGTATTCCATGCGCATTGTACTCATATCCTGCTACATATACATTGATATCCGATACAAAGACGGAATAAGCCTTCGCACTAAAAGTACCATTAGTCAAATTTTGCACTATGCCGTTTTTCCAAAGTTTGGCTACACTTGTTTGTGAGTTATAGCCATATCCTGCCACATATACGTCACTGCCTGATACATAAACGGATTCAGTACCCGCAAAAGTGCTGTCAGTAAGATTCTGTTCTATGCCGTTTTTCCAAAGTTTGGCTACAAAGCTTCCTCCGGCATTACGTCCTGTTCCTGCCACATATACATCGTTACCTAAAACAAAAACAGAATAAGCCCACGCATCAAAAGTGCCGTCAGTCAAATTTTGTGTTGTGCCGTTTTTCCAAAGTTTGGCAACATAGCCTTGTGCATGGTGTTCATATCCTGCGACATATACATTGCCACCTGAAACAAAAACAGAATTAGCCCATGCGTCAAAAGCACCGTCAGTCAAATTTTGCGGCTCGCCATTTTTCCAAAGTTTAGCAACTAATCTTCCTTGTGCGTTGTATCCCTCTCCTGCCACATATACATCATTGCTTGATACATAAACTGAATTAACATCTGTATAAAAAAAAGAATCATCTATAAGATTTTGCACAGCTCCGTTTTTCCAAAGTTTGGCAACCCCCCATTCGGATCCTACCACATATACATCACTGCCTGATACAAAAACGGAATTTGCATACGCATTAGAAATACTGTCGGTAAGATTTTGCGGCTCGCCATTTTTCCAAAGTTTGGCAACAGATCCTCCCAGTGCGTTATACTCATATCCTGCGACATATACATCAGGGTTTTTTTTTGGGTCATCACCACTGCAGGAGTTCAACACTATGGTTGCCAAGCCCAATGCAGGCAGCAACATAAATTTCAAAGAAAATTTTTTTGTATTCATTTTATAAAATTTTAATTAGCTAATAAATATATAGTTTTGTAATACTGAATATTTGTTTTTCAGTCACAAGTTAAATCTGCTGTCTAAACCTGCTACTAGATATAACTTCAAACGTTTCTTAACATTTCCGGCAAAAGTACAAAATTATTATTAATGATTATTGTTTTTTTGCTTAGAATAAAATTTTAAATGCTTCTTCAACCTTTTTTACAGGAATAATTATAATGTTTTTTGGAATTTTTTGCAGCGTTTTTTTGTTAAATTCAGGAATAATCATCTTTTGAAATCCTAATTTTTCTGCCTCAAAAATTCGTTGTTCGATGCGATTCACCGGACAAATCTCTCCCGACAAACCTACTTCGCCTGCCATACAAACGTGATTCTCTACAGGCAAATCAACATTTGACGAAAGGATTGCCGAAATTACAGCAAGGTCAATAGCTGGATCATTAATCTTCAGACCTCCTGCAATATTTAGAAAAACATCTTTTTGCCCCAGTTTAAAACCTATGCGTTTTTGCAAGCGTGTTACATTTTTCCTTATTCAACTACAAAAACGGAATTAGCACTTCCACCCAAAGTGCCGTCAGTAATATTTTGTGTTACGCCGTTTTTCCAAAGTTTGGCAACGCCTCCTTCTTCTCCCGCAATATATACATCGCTACCTAAAACAAAAACAGAATTAGCCCATGCATCAAAAGTGCCGTCAGTAATATTTTGTATTACGCCGTTTTTCCAAAGTTTGGCTACATATATTCCCTGTTTGCTGTCCTCACATCCTACCATATATACATCTTTGCCTGATACAAAAACGGAATTAGCCCACGCATCAAAAGTGCCGTCAGTAAGATTTTGCGCCACGCCGTTTTTCCAAAGTTTGGCTACAGAGATTCCTCGTGCGTTGTACTCAAATCCTGACACATATACATCGCTGCCTGATACACAAACGGATATAGCTGACGCAGAAAAAGAATAATCTGTAAGATTTTGCTTTGTTCCATTTTTCCAAAGTGTGGCAAAACTTCCGTCGTATCCCGCCGCGTACACATCACTACCTGATACACAAACAGAATTAGCTTCAGCTAAGAAATATCCATTAGCACTATGAGCAAGATATAACTGTACACCATTTTTCCAAACTGAAGCATAATGCGCATCATGTCCTGCCACATACACATCACTGCCTGATACAAAAACGGAATTAGCCGATGCTCCAAACGATATACCGACAGTAGTAAGATTTTGAGCAATGCCGTTTTTCCAAAGTTTGGGGACAAAACCACTGATTGGGTATGTGTAGCGAACATTTCCTGCCACATACACATTGCTGCCTGATACAAAAACGGAATTTGCATACGCACCAACAGTACCTTCAGTACCATCAGTTAGATTTTGCACTACACCGTTTTTCCAAAGTTTAGCAACATATCTTCCCTGTTCGTTATACTCATATCCTGCGACATATACATCAGGGTTTTTTTTGGGGTCATCACCTCTGCAGGAGTTCAACATTATGGTTGCCAAGCCCAATGCGAGCAGCAACAAAAATTTGAAAGAAAATTTTTTTGTATTCATTTTATAAAATTTTAATTAGCCAATAATATATACATGTTTTGTAATACTGAATATTTGTTTTTCAGTCACAAGTTACATCTGCGGCCTAAACTGGCTACAAGATTTAACTTCAAACCAGTTTCTTAACGTTTCCGGCAAAAGTACAAAATTATTATTAATGATTATTGTTTTTTGCTTGGAATAAAATTTTAAATGCTTCTTCAACCTTTTTTACAGGAATAATTATAATATTTTTTGGAATTTTTTGCAGCGCTTTTTTGTTAAATTCAGGAATAATCATCTTTTGAAATCCTAATTTTTCTGCCTCAAAAATTCGTTGTTCGATGCGATTCACCGGACGAATCTCTCCCGACAAACCTACTTCGCCTGCCATACAAACGTGATTCTCTACAGGCAAATCAACATTTGACGAAAGGATTGCCGAAATTACAGCAAGGTCAATAGCTGGGTCATTAATCTTCAGACCTCCTGCAATATTTAGAAAAACATCTTTTTGCCCCAGTTTGAAACCTACACGTTTTTCCAAAACCGCAAGAAGCATATTGAGCCGTCTGATATCGAATCCGGTACTTGAACGTTGCGGTGTTCCGTATGCAGCGGTACTTACAAGTGCTTGTACCTCAATAAGAAATGGACGCACCCCTTCAATGGTTGCAGCAATAGAAACTCCGCTCAAACCCTCGTGATTTGCCGAAAGCAACAGCTCGGACGGATTGCTTACCTCGCGAAGACCGGCGTGCTGCATCTCGAATATTCCAAGTTCGGAAGTGCTACCAAAGCGATTTTTTATGCTGCGCAATATGCGATACATATATTGCTGGTCACCTTCAAACTGCAAAACCGTATCAACGATATGTTCAAGAATTTTCGGTCCTGCCAATGTCCCTTCCTTTGTAATATGACCGATAATGATGACAGGCACACCGCTTGTTTTACAGAATTTAAGCAGTGCAGCAGCACATTCGCGTACTTGCGAAATACTGCCGGGCGAATTGTCAACCACTTCAGTACTAATGGTTTGAATGGAATCGACAACAACTAAATCGGGTTGTACATTTTGAATTTGCGCAAAAATTTCTTCCAGCTGCGTCTCACTAAAAATATAACATTGCGGATTGTTCAACGTCAGTCGTTCGGCTCGAAGTTTGAGTTGCTTCACGCTCTCTTCTCCCGACACATACAGTGTTCGTTTCCCTTTTATTTTCAATACCACCTGTAATGCCAAAGTTGATTTGCCGATTCCGGGCTCGCCGCCAATCAACACTAATGAGCCATGTACAAGCCCACCTCCAAGAACGCGATTGAGCTCGCTACTACCGGTGTCAATGCGCGGCTCATCCTGAACATTTACTTCGGTTATTAGAATCGGTTTTTGTTTTGCAACTTCAAATCCACCGAATGAATTTATCGAATGTGAACCTGCTGATTTTGAGGTTATTACCTCTTCTACATAAGTATTCCATTCTCCACAAGAGGGGCATCGCCCTATCCACTTTGGGGATTCATTGCCACAAGAGCGACAAAAAAATATGGTTTTAACTTTTGGCATTGTTTTTTCTTATAAATTTTGACAAATTTATAAGAAATTTTTGAATTAAATGAAAATGATTTTCACAGACATAATTTTTTTAGTATTTTCTTATTATTTATAAAAAAGATATTCTTCCCCAGAATCTCAAAAATTCAAAATTAAATTCTAATTTTGCCGAAATAATTTTTATAATAAAATATATGAGAATAATACCACCTTCCGAATTGCCTATAAATGCTGATGGTTCGGCATTTCATCTGCATGTAAAGCCGGAACAGTTGGCACAAACAGTTGTGCTTGTCGGCGACCCTGAACGCGTTACTATAGTTGCGAACTATTTTGATAAGATAGAATGTGAAATACAAAGTCGTGAATTTCACACGATAACAGGAACTTTCAAGGGCAAACGTATTTCCTGTGTTTCGCACGGCATAGGTACAGATAATATTGATATCGTTGTTACCGAACTTGATGCACTTACAAATATTGACCTTGTAAAGCGCACTATAAAAGATAATCATACTTCGCTCACACTAGTAAGAGTCGGGACTTCCGGCGGTTTGCAAGAGTGTTGTCCCGTTGGAAGCTATGTGGTTTCGGAATATTCTATGGGTTTCGACGGATTGTTGAATTTCTATAGAACAACCGACGGAGTTTTGGAAATGGATATAGAAAATGCGTTTAAACAGCAGACTGACTGGTCACCTCGCCTTGCCTCGCCATACGTTGTAAGAGCTAATACAGAACTTGTTGAACGAATAGGTTATGATATGATAAAAGGAATTACGATTTCGGCGCCAGGTTTCTACGGTCCACAAGGACGTTTTGTGCGCATTCCACTGGCTTTCCCATATTTAAACAAAAAAATTGAAAGTTTCGATTTCAATGGACATAAAATTACCAATTTTGAAATGGAAAGTTCGGCGCTTGCGGGACTTGGAAAAATACTCGGACATAAAGCAATGACCGTTTGTGCAATCATTGCCGGACGAGTTTCGCATACGATGAACACAAGTTACAAAGGGACAATGGAATCGTTAATAGAAACGGTACTACAAAGAATTTGAAAAATTATTTGTATATAGTTTAAATTTAAATAAGAAATTAGAACCTAATAAGTATGGAAAAATTTATAGATATAGTGTTGGACGTTAAAAAATTATAGGCGATAGTAGCTTCAATTATCAAATGCAACTTATTTGTTTTCTGATTTACAATTAATTAGTTTGTTGAAATGATAATAACTTTGAGTAAATATTTGAGATAAAGTTATTTCCCTTTTCAACAAATCATCATAATCATTTAAATTTTTGAATTTCAAATAAATAAAAAAACTTGAATTTCTTACTTGAATTTGTATATGTGTAATTATTTTGTGAATTATTCAGTTTTTTTCGGCATTTCGGAAGCGGCGGCTTCTTTCAATTCAAATATTGCCGCGTTGGATGCTCTATCATACTTTGCTACTATTCTGTAACGCAACGTTTTATTCCATTTAGTCGCCAACCAGATTTTATCCACCAGCGTTATGCTGCATATAAACAGAGAACCGCATTGAACATATCTTGCCGCCATTATCGGAAAGGCATCAGGGGCGTTGATGTCGGCAGGTTCAATAACCAACGTGTATTTTGCAATATTCCACAAAAATCGTATTCCGCTCGGTTTACCAATAAGCCGAAATACAGCATTTGAAATAAAAATCTGTCCCCTTTTCCACTGAATATCAATATACGGACAGTTATTGCCATAAGTTAATTCAGAGTCGGAAGTACTTCTATATTGTTTCATTTTTCTGCTACTCCTCCACGTTATCCTTTGATTTGTCTGCATCAGACGCAACAATTTGTTCAAGCAAGTTAGTCATCTCCATAACCCCGTCGCTTGTTCTTTTTTTAGACGCTGCTTTCGGAAATGTTACTTTTACAAAGCCATCCATTCCATCAAATATATCTATCAGCGGCTTTTTGCTCTCCTCATACGATTGACCAAAGTGTCCCTCCCAATGTTTTGGCATAAAATGATGCCGTATATGCGGAACACGTTCGTGGCGGTTAGGGTCATCTGCACTTGGTTCAGCAAGGTGTAAATATGCTTCTGCATTAATAAGATTGAATACGAATCTTTTTTTACCGCTGGGTACCTCTTGTGCCATTCCGCCCAATATTTTCATCGTGCATTCACTATTCCAATTCATATTTGTGTAAAGCATTCCTGTAAAAGGTCTTCCCGTAATTGTTCTTGGTACTACTTTGCCGCGTTTATCCACTTTGCTCCACTGTATTGAATTCCTGTCATTTTCATCGGACGGCTCAATTACCAATAACCTTTTATTCATATCTATCATAAACAAAATATGACTGCATTCGTCAAGTTTTCTTATCGCCCGGACGTTAAAACTGATTTTGCCATCTTTCAACGTAACCGCGGGACTGTTTAATTTTGCGAAAAACTCGGGGCGTACAACTTCAAGACCATCATAGTCGAATTTGTCTACTTCAATAACCATTTCGTTAAGTTCCAGTTTTGTAAATTTTTCTTTTATTTTGTCTTCCACCGAACCATTTTTATTAAAAAGTTCTTCTTGCATATTATTTAATTTTTAGAAGTAATTGTTTATTTATTTTTATACTCTAATGTCAAATTCCGCCAAACTGTTTTGGCAAAATCCGGCAAGTTCTACAACCTGTTCGGCAAGCGAATCTGCCGGCACGCTTTCCTGCGATGCTTGCCAAAGTTCTCCTTTATCAATCTTGTGCTGGTTGTGAGCAGTAAGGGTTTCATAATATCCGTTTCCGAAACGTTCGACGTATTTATCGGGCAATATATAACCGCCTTTTTCTTTGGAAATTATCTTGTTGTCCCGCAAATCAAAAAAGATAACACTTTCACCGTTTTTTGTACGTTTTGTACCATACATACAATATCGATATCCCGTTTTAAGTCCTGCGGACTCTAAAGCAACGGGAACAAACGCCGGCAAATGTATCGGTTTTGAAAGCGTAACCGCCTCCATTTTTTCATTAACAGGGGAACGGACGGCTAAAATGGCGTTAGTCGGGTGAAACAGTATCTCTGCCTTTTCTGCTCCGAGTGCTTTACGGCAAGCGGCGTTGAAAGTAATTTTGTTGTCTTTTATCAGGCAGGACGATTTCATTGGGTCTTCAAATAATAAAGCCGAAACGATGTTGTAAGTTCTGAGATCAAATATGCTTATTTCATTGGCAATAATGCTGATTTCCGAATCGTCCCCTTCTTCTTTATATACCGAATAAGATGCTTCTACATAATCGTTCAGCGTGTAGCCGCGCAATGCTTTATTGACAACAACAAAACCTTTAAGCACACCCTCAGGGACGGCTTTCAGATATGGAATACCATCATTATTGCAGCGTCTGTTTTTTATAATTTTTTGTGTAACGGAATAGGCAAGCGGCGACACAATCGGCTCGTGATGCTCTGTAACGTAATATTGTGGTTTTTCTCCTTCGTTCTTTTTTGCCTTATGTGTTATGTAATTAGGTGTTACGGTTTTTCTCGCTCTCAATTCGCCTGCATATTTTTCGTTGGACAACAAAGAAAGTATTCCGCCAGTACTCCACTTTCGTCCTTTTACATCAAGAGTTTTGAGTGTATTTAGAATTTTGGCGGGTGAATAACCTTCAATCGTCATAGCAAAGCACAAACACACAATTTTGGATTCATCTTCATTAACGACCAAAGGGTTATTTCTCCCCTTTTCTTTTGTATATCCATAAATAGGAGACACATAATATTTTCCCTGTGCAAAAAGTTTATCTATTGCCCAAGTAATGGCTTCGCTTTTGACTTGTGATTCCCATTCTGCAAGTATGCCAAGAACCGTGATAAGCATTTTTCCCATTTGACTGAAAGTAGATACATTTTCTACTTCAAAACGAATCTCAACAGGAGGATTGAGGGCATTCAGATTATTTATAGCCGTCAATAAATCGACAACATTTCTTGCAAACCTTGAAATGCTCTTTACAAGGATAAGGTCTATTTTGCCTGCTTTACAATCTTTTAGCATTTTTTGAAATCCCTTTCTTTTATCGGCGCAGGTTCCACTAATCCCTTCGTCCCCATATACCTCGACAAATTCGTATTCGGAATTATTTTTGATAAAATTTTCGTAATACTCTTTTTGCAGAACGAGTGAAGTTTCCTGCTGAATGGAATCGGTAGAAACGCGCACATAAGCGGCTGCACGGGTTTTGTGTCCGCGTGCAGCCCTTAATGTTTCCGCAGAAACGGCAGGATAAACAGTTACATTGCCTTTCTGTTCGGGAATTCCGAATGATGTTTTTTCCATTATGATATTTATACTATATTCCCCTTAGTTCGCCACGCACCTGACGCTCATAGCACTCGAACGGGTGTTGTTGCTGTTACCTGGATTAACACTAGATTGACTAATGCTCAAAATGTAAGCAGTACCTATACCTGAGTTGTCAGACGGAGTAGTTGACCAGTAGTACCCGCTCGTACCACTACTGGTGAGGGTACCGATGGCGCCGCCGCGCAATCCGGCAGCAGGCAGAAAAAGCGTAGGATTAGTAAAGCCCGCAGGAGTAGCCAGGCGACCGGCATAATAGGAAGAGTTAATGTTAGGCGCCCATTGCCATGTGTTGGTACCGGCTATGCTGCTCCATTCTGCTCGTGAAGGTATGTGCCAACCTGCAGGGCAGGGATTATTGGCAGGATATACGCTAAAATCCCAAAGGTCGTCTTTTTGGTCAGTCATACTGTTGCCATGCCAGTCACGAGGAGGGTCACCGAACCAGACATAAACTCCATACCACGCATTGCCAATCGGAATTTGAGAATTTGGGGTATAACTGATTACAGCTCCACCGCTTGCTACCTTCAGTACTGTAGCGTTACGCAACTGATGTCCGTCAGGTTGCCGTCCCCACTGATACAGGTCTCCATAGATGGTAGGGTCGGTACTTCCTGCTGCGGTTGGAGTCGGGGCGCTGGCAACTAATGCCTGTTCATCAGGAGTCATCGACTGTACGGATGCTGCTGTACCAAGATTGTAACACATAATTACCATCCATTCTCCCGTGTCGGTGTATGCTCCACAACCAACCGATACCCAGTATGTGCTTGACGGTCCTTTTCCGCAACTTCTGCTGGGAGTAACGGTAATAACTCCAGGACCATAGTCATTGCTTGCCGTTACCGTGATGCTGTTGCTTGTGCCGCCTCCGGTTTGTTTCCAACCTGTGGGCAATTCCCATTTATAACTTACATCTTCAACATTATCTACGGAATAAACTAATCCGGTCTCACCCTTTTGCGCAACGGTCTTTCCTGTTATTTCACTTGGTTGTTCAGGCGGCTCGCAAAAGCACGAACTAATCCACGTGTAGCCGTTCCACGTATCTACGCACTGCGTGGTTGTGTTGAAAATCTGCAAGCCCTGCGCTTCGGTACTTGCCTTAAAATCAACGTCAGCCATAATGTCGCGCTGTTCTGTTGTCATTTGCGGCAATCGCAAACCTTTATCGTTCCCGCCAACCAATTCAAGCAGCGAAAATGTTTCGGGGGCTTTGTCGCTCCCTACAGTTACCTGTGCATTGAAAAACGCACTGTTACTCAACAGCAACGCAGCGGTTGCCATTACAGAAAAAAGATTCTTCTTTTCCATTTTCTTTTTTTTAAATTAAATTTTTAATTATAAAATATTATGTTTAAATTAAATTTCTAATCAAGTCCCATTTGGGACGAAATGTTGGTAGAAACATTTGGGCAACCCCTATTTTGTACCGTGGGTACAAAATGTAATTCTGCTTTCCAT
>Ga0123357_10010669_pt1 | contig 11709 bp, 9 predicted proteins | sample TergutEmb28metaG_FD_89873 | JGI IMG/M metagenome (GOLD analysis project Ga0123357, IMG submission 89873) | Embiratermes neotenicus P4 segment gut microbial communities from Petit-Saut dam, French Guiana - Emb289 P4 | ecosystem: Host-associated > Arthropoda: Insects > Digestive system > Gut ...
ACAAACAGTGTGTGTAGGCTTGTTAACTTCTGGTAGTAATGGGTGGTGGTACATTAACATATTTACAAAAGTCTAGGTATACAATATCGTGGAAGTTTATAAGTTAAAAATTAAAAGTTAAAAGCTCTTTGGATAATAGATGTAGTTAAAGCCGTGATAGGAAGATGCAGATGCAGATGGAGTTAGTTAATATAGTACTCACATACTGGTGCAGCTACTTCCCTCCAACGTGGCCTGATCAGGACTGGTTTGTGCAAGTCGAGCAGTAGGTATTGATCATTTGAGCTTAGGTAGTTATGTAAGGTTCCAACGTGGCTTGGTCAGGACTGGTTTGTGTGAGTCGTATGGTATGCACTGTTAGGGCAGGTGGTTACGTAAGGCTGTAGTCAGTAGCTGGAGTTCCAGCACTCTTATTCTATACCACAATACCAGCATCTGAATCATAAACAACCAAGATGTTACGCACTAGTTGTTAAGTGAACAGCACTTTATTGTTATTGGAACATGTTTTGACCCATTTATATGGTAATCATCAAGGAGTGTTGTTTCAAATAACATGTAGTCAGGTATAATATATTACAAGATTCCAGTATCCATTTTGCAGATATGCTGCTTGATCATGATTATATTATTATTTGCACAAGTAATCAGTTTCTTAGATACTGAACCCCATGTTCTATTAAGAAATGATGTATGTATAGTAAGCACAATATTCTGATACTGTTTTCTTCCAGATTTGCTTCCTAAAATAAACCAATAATCACTCATCAAACAGTTTTGTTTGATGATTGATTATTTGTTTATTATTGCTGCTAAATGTGACGGGATGAATTACTTCATTGATTTGTACCATAATTGCTATGAATATATTTTCCAGGTTTTATTCCATCAGTACTCATTCAACTTTGTTCGTACTTAGAGTTATGGGAACAGCGTAAAATTTGCGATTAGTATTATATTTTCCACCTTTCATTACATCATTATTCTTGCAGTGTTATTTATAATTAGAGTTACAGTGGTGGAATACACCTCATTTGTAGTGTTTATTTTGTGTAATTTTTATGATGGGTTTTAGAAAAGAATTACAACGAAAATTTGTAGTTCAAGTAATTCACTGTAATAGAATCTGCAAGGACAGAGAACTGTCACATGTACCAAATTGTATAAATGTAAGTCTTGTGGTTTCTTGGAAGTTGAATTTGAACTTCACAGAATTAGCAGCATGTACATGGAGCTTGCAACCTGCCCTTCAACAAACAGTGTCTTCTCATCTATCCTAAAGAAGGGTACAGTCACACAAACAATGAATAGGTGTAATTAAAGACAGTTTATTGATTGCTCTTGCAGTGTTTCTTCATAAGTCTGTACCACCAGGAAACTGTTCCAACAAAATCATTGATGCCATGTGCATCTATCCATCATCCTACTTCAAGAACGATCATTTTGGTAGAAATATAAATGTAGTTGTTTCTGTTACCTCTTATCCAGTTCTTCACCTGTGCGTCTAGGTCAGCTCATTTTGCAGTTGCTTACAAAGAGAGAGGGAGAGAGAGAGAGAGAGTTTGTTCTTCTCTAATTGCATAAACATTTCCACTTGTCTTCTCATTTATGTATCATTTTCTTCGTTCAAGGTGGACAAAATTGCCTTTTGGCTATCCTATTATCATGGTCTTTCATGTACTTTATCACATGTAATTATGAACCTACAGTACATGTGTCCATAAAGTTCTTTACCTATTTTAAAAATTTATTGCATGAATTACCAAAACAGATGAAAAATACTCTGTATGTTGCAAATTGTTATTAAACTCAAGAGGTTTGTGTAATTTAGTCCACTTCAACATGAGAACCAATAGTGGCCCCCATTACATCAAGAAGCTAGTCCAATTTTGTCGATGTATGGGACAAAAATTTTTTGTCACACTTTGGATTTCGCTGGTTACTCTTGCACAAAGGGTTGCATTGTCATCCAAGGAATAATGAGGCTTGTTTTGTCCCACCAAGTCCAAATCATGTTACAAAACCATTTTGCCTCCAATGAAGGCAGGATTCTCAGTAGCTTTAAAGGTCATACTAATGCACTTTTGGACCATAAGGTGCAGGAGAATTTTATACATTATTTTCCAGGAAAGGAGTGGTCTCACAAATATGGTATATTTTTGTGTAAGGTTGGTTTCAGGAAGAAACACTGTTCATGATCCACACCCTGTTTAATGAAACAAAACATGTCTTTGGAGAGACATTCAACTTGGAGTTTTCTACTGGAAAGCTTTAAAAATTGACATATGAATCATGAATCAGATAATTTATGCACACATAGCCAAGAGTGTACTGTATGAAGACAGCAAGTTTTATAAGAACTATTACAAATTAACCATATGAATGGGGCAAGATAGGCCTACTGTTAATATTCTAGCTCTGTTTCTTGATTTGTAAATAAATACATGGAAGTTGGCTGAAAAATTTCTCGATTTGATGCAAGAGTAACAGCAACTAATGCATTCTAATTCTCATTTAATATATGCCTGTGGGGTGCATCATGCAGGGTTCAAAACCCAGAAGGCACAGGAAGTTTTTCCTTTCTCCAGAACTTCCAGACTGGCTCTAGGACCCACTTAGCTTCCTATTCAGTGGGTGCCAGGAATTTTTAATGGGTAAAGTGGCCAGCACATGATGTCAAACACGCATCTCCATCTAATGCTGAGGAGTTGAGCTATACCTCGACTCTGGTATGCCTCTTTGGCATGAACTGGAACAAAGATGCCTTTTCTCCCTTAAAAATGCTGTTGTGCTCACATTTGTATATTATTTTCCATTATATAGACAGATGTGTTATGTAGCACTTCAGATAAAATTATGTCTTGGCATGACATTCATCTTGCCAAATTTGAAGTGTTTATAAATGATCAGTGGTATCAGGAACAAATTTTTATACCATCCAGTTGCCAAATTATTACTTTCTTTTGATTATAACGTTTACTTTAAAAGCTTCATTGTTTATTTGCAGGTCTTTTCAGAGCCTTGTTGCAAATTGCAGACTTTCTGCTTTTGTTGAAAAGAGTTACATGATAGGGGAAGCTGGACAATTGGACATGTCTATTTTACACAGTTCATGAGATCATTTTTAGTGATTTGTATGAATAAAATTTTTCTTTCCACAGTTCTTTCTTTGTGTGAACAAAGTCAAAGTTTTGGTCAGGTCTTGTTAAAATCATGGGATTTAGTTTTTCTTCTTCACTGCTAATTTACTGTGGAAATATTCAATATAGTGAAGGGTTTCTGTTTTGAGTAAAAATTATTGGCAATGATAGAGGTATCAATTGTGACAACTTACAAGTTAGCCTTGAAAGAGTTCATCAGTATTAGGGAGGCTCCACACCAGTGCACCAGGGACTAGAAATTGTTTACATGATACATTTGGAAATCTTGGTGCATTTTTGTAATTTTGTTTTATTACATTTATTGAAATTTCACTACACTGTAGAATCTTGAGCAGTATAAAAGACAATAGTCACGAGAACTAAAACATTTGTTTCATTAAAGATGCAGGTGGGCTTCTTTATCACTAGCTTCACCATCCTCTCCTCTGTAACCTAGGTTTTCTAAACACCATGATTATGAGAAGAGAAATTGACTTTTATGTAGAATACACATAATGTGAGAAATGTACACATATTATTAACTCAGTACGTTTTAAACTTAGGATTCTTTTTATTTATTGATTTACAATTTTGGCTGTGGCATTTTCAGTTTTTACATCTGACGTACTTGTGGCAGCTTACTTCCTGTTTTGTCTTTTATAAGGTATTATCTTATTCTTGAAATGATAATGAGGTATTATCTTACACATTTTAATTCTAGATGTCAACAGTAACAAACTTGGCACAATCACAATGGTTGTTATTCTGGTGGTGGTGGTGACATGCGTCTTCAGTTGCTTTACACTAATGGCTGTTTGCTACAGGTACTGTACCACGTGATCCACATCAGCATTCACCATCACACTTCGCTGACAACAATAACATAGCTCTCTGTCTTTATGTGTGTTTCAACAACAACTGTCCAGTAAAGCTTCCCTGAAGTTGTAGTCACATTTGTTTAGTTTCTCATGATGCAAGAATTTGGACTTAAGTAACACAAAATATTTTATTTAATTTCAGATTTCTATTTTATAATGGGGTTTCAAGTATAACCAACTAAGGCTTTTAATGTCTCTCCTACATTTGTATATGTCAGCTATTTCGCTGTTTTCAGTTTTTATTAATACCTCCAACACGCATTTAGTCTTCACTTAATAGCTACAGTCTTAATGAATTCATAGATTTCTCCAGCCTTATGTAAATTTGTCTTGCAAAAGGTCTTAATTAAAAATGCCGGATATAAACTGTTGGAACTGTCATCTAAAACACAATTTTTTAGTGCACTTTGATCATTATGCTTATGCTGCTCATTTCAGTTGACATCTCATTTTATCACATGCATAATTTCTAACACATTAAACACACAGTCATGAAAGAATGGAGTGCTGAAGGCGTGATTGGACATAAGGGAGAGGAAATGACAAAATGCCCAAGAATATATAATGTGGAGTTGCATAAATTATACTTTTCATCAAACATATGGGAACATCAAAATTATTCCAAAATTCAGTCATATTGATATAACTGCTCTTCCTGTTAAACTGAGGGGGTGGATTTCTTGGGGACAGACTGTGCACTATCTATGAAGCAAACTCAGTCAGGTTGAGACATGTTAGTAGGCCATTGCTGGCCGTGGAGTGGAGGTGTGTCACCAGTGCTTTTTGTAACACTGAGTCAACACACACAGCAAATGTCCAATTGAAGATTATTACTGAGGATGAATCTTGGAACTTTGCCTGGGATCCTCTGAATGACACACCAACACATCACCTGAAAGAGGAATCTGGCTTACAAAATTTCAGCACAAGGTTAATGCTTAATAATTTTGACATCTTTGGTGTGGTGCAGTAGGAGATTCCTTGTAGAATAAATGGTGAATGCAAGTTTTTGTATTTAAGATCCGTAACATTTGGATGAATGCCGTTTATCCACAGGGGGCAGAAAAATTGTGTAATAATTGGGTACTGGACTCTGGTAATGCACCTTGACACACTTCCTGCACTATGCAGCAGTTTGTGGAGAATAACTGAATTCCAGCCATCCCTCAACCACCACGTTCTCCAGATCATGTAACTTACAGCAGTTCCCAAGACTTAAGATTAGACTCAGAGGTTTTCATTTTGCATCTGTAGAAGAAAATCAACAGAATGCAACTACAGCCTCACAGCAGTACCAATACAAAATTTTCAGAGGTTCTTCCAGCAATAGCAGAACCTTTAGAGCAAGTGTGTATATGCGGGCAGGCAGTACTTTGAGGATGACTAGGTTAAACCATGTACATAGAATTTTTACTACAAATTTATGCCTGAGTTCCAGAAACATTTTTATCTTTCCACATATTATTGGGATGAACAAATTACAGTGCATGAAATACACAGAGCATGTTGAATGCAAAGAGGAGATGAGAAACTCACACAAAAACTTAGTCAGAAAATCTGAACAACAAGACTATGTGAGGCTTATGCATAGATGGGCAAATAATATTAAAATGGATCTTAAGAACAGAAAGTGCACTGATGTGAACTGCATTCCTCTGGCATATTGTAGGGATCAATGGGAAGCTCTTGTGAACACAGTGATGAACATTCTTTTTTACAAAAAGTGAGGATTTAAGGACTAATGTAGCAATGATTAGCTTCTCACGAAGAACTCAGCTCCTTGCAGTTAGTTAATTACAGCTCTGTCTGAAACATTCTGTTGTTTCATTATGTGAAGTAATCCAGCAGCAGAGAGATTATTTATATTTCCTTATTTTACATATTTTCAAATTATTTTAGCTAGTTTACAACAGAAATCAAGCATTAAATTTTCCAAGGCTCAAACTATAACTGGCAAAAGTATGCAGCTAACATCATAACTCTTAATCATTCATAATTGTATAAGGCTTTTCTGTACCTTCCTTTAATTACAATTGTTTATGCCAGATATCTTGTATGATACTGACTTATCAACTACACCTGTGGCCTTTCATACATTTATTCTCTTAATTCCTACCTGAATTATAATTCAGTACATGCAGAATTGAACAGCATAATCTTTTTCTTTTGGTGTGGGTTTTTTATGCTGCTGTTGATATCCAGTGGGAAAGTAATCACTGTACATTGTGAGAATCATAACTGATTAGTGCACACTCTAGGCAAAATCATAGTTTTTTATGTTAAACATCAGTTATTATGTACAGTAACCATTGTGCTGTAAAAGAGTTGCGGCAGTTTGTGTTTATGAATTAGAATTTTGATGTTCTGTGGTTACTTCTTTTTCATTTTTATTATATTAGTATGTTGTAATATCTTATGATCCTTTCATTATATTCTCCCTCTGCCTTCAAATTATGGGATTCAACTTTAATTCAGTCCCAGTGCCATAATTAGAGAGCTGTTTCTTAATTACTTACATAAATTATTATGATAATGACAAGGAAAGCAGTTGTATCTCACATGAGGATCAGGTGCTTCTGCTGGTTATGAATAACTTGAATCCTGCAAAGTCCTGTGTTGGAACAGAAATGAGGTGTGACTACTCTCAGTCACATCCTTATTCTAGAATTCATAATGCCATAAAACTGACAAAAGAAAATTTTTCAGTTTTCCTGGGTTGTAATTTTACTAGATATTAAGTTTGTATATTGATTGATTAATAGTGATCCTTCAGTGGCCACTAGTTTTATTCTCAGAAATGAACACAGAATCTACCCAGGTGTTTATATAGCTTTTTCATAACTAAATAGAATAATGTGTCAAATAAGGTAATGTCCATGGCCTGAGAGTGAAGAATCATCAGATCCTTTAGGTCAATAGAACTCCATATTAAATACTTGTTGAATCCACCACTGTTTCTCCTGACAAAACAGCCAACTCTTAAATCAAAGCAGATGTGCAAACAAAGAACAGAAAAGTATTTTCATTTTCATATTTCTTGAGATCCAGTGTAATCAAACAGTAAAGTCTGAAAATATGAAATATTTCCATAATTAGTCCAATTACGTATATGCAATTTCAGAGCCTTGCCATGACCTGCTACCTTTAATAACTATCGTGGTAAGTTAACAGTGTTTTAGGACTATAATCAGTTTTGACAGTTTTTGATATTTCAAGGTGTCATAAATAACATGTAAGAAGTGGAATTTATTTGCCAATAAACAATTTATTTTAATATTGTTCTCATAATCCACTCATATGAAAACCAAATGGCCCCCTTACCAGTAATGTCATATGCAGACGTATATTAGCAGATAAAAATGTACACATTTTCTGCACTTGGTACTTTGATTAATTTATATGTGATTATATTTTAGGTCGTCAAACACATTTTCATGTTCTTGCATTCAAGAGAAATTCAGCTATGTTGATTCTGCTTCAGAAAATTCCTGGTTTGTGGTGTTGACAGGAGTTGTGTTTCAGTCAGGTGGTGTAGAGAAATGGGCATGTGACCAAGACATGGTATGTCCTCAGATTGTGTATGTTTAAGACTGCTTCCAGATGTGGAGGATAGCTGTAAATGTAGTAAATGAGTAGCTGCATACACAACACAGTGGGTCATCCTCCAGCTGGGTTTGGGTGGGGCTAACATCAGTTCACTTTGAAAACAAACAGAACTTTGCAAAACTGTACACAAAGCCACAGACCTGGGTAAGTTCTTTGAAATTATCTAAACAATGGAAATTAACATGCGGTCTGAAGTTTTCATGGGAACTGTTTGCAGTAAAACTCCTTTGCTCTGTCAGCTGTAGCAGATGGCTGAAGAGCAATAAGGCAGAGTTTCTAAACCCAACTCTGTTTTCATCAGTATCCCTGATGTTGAGGATGGAGGTGGTTTATGAAACATGGTTTGCTCACCATATAACCACCTGATGTGGCCAACAGCCCAAACCATGACAGTGTAGACTGTGTAAGCCTTTGAAATGTTGGCTAACTTGAACACCTGATGCAACTGTGTGCCTTTGAGGATTTTGTAGAATGGCAACTGACATGAAACTTGAAACTGAATGACTGAAATCTAAGGTCAAGATTCTTTAAGACAATAGCAAAATTTAGTGTAAGTGCAGCTCAGATGGGATAAGGGTGGCTACAAACCAGTAGACATTTCATGCATTTTATTATGAAAGTAATGAGGCTTATCTTATAGGGTTAGGATCTGTTTTCACGTATAGGGATCTTATTGTCCTTTATGGAATAGTCTGTTAGTGACAGGATGTATAATATTAAAAGTTGCTGGAATGATATCCTCCTGAAAGAGCATGCCCTTAACTGAGTATAATAGGTGTCCAGTCTTTCATATGGCTGAATTTGGTACTGCCCAGTGTTTGATGTTTTTTAAGGGAGTGACTGCCAATAAGTAAATGAGCAACCAGAAGAATGTATTGTGCTGGTAACAAACCTCAGAAGGAGGAGCTGTCTTAAAATTATACAGTATTAGATTGAGTGGAAAAAGGAACTTAAAATTAATTTCAATTAAAAACTGCAACAGTGTTGCTTTGTTACATTTGTAGCATACTGATGTGGAATTAGAGAACAATTCAGTTAGTGCATTTTCATTCATTCATTCCATTGGCATGTGCAGAATGTGACGATTCCTTGCCCTTCTCAGGAGCTGCTTCCATTCCTGTCTGTTATATATCCTTTCCTTCTACCCTTTTCCACCAACTAATCTTCCATCCTCCCTCACTTCATCTTGACATCTATTTCTTGGTCTCTCTCTCAGCCTTGTTGTTTCCAAATTCATATATAATACTTTTTTGGGAATTCTGTTTTCTTCATTCTCTGTACATGCCAAAACCAACATAGTCTATTTAACCTTATTGTCTCTGTTATAGTGGGGTTTTTAACAGTTGCATAAATTTCTTTTTGGTTAATATTCTTTCATTTTCATATACTGGGCTTAAGATTCTTCTATACACTTTCCTTTCAAAAATGTTTGTTTTCTATCTCTCTTTGTTATTATCCAGGTTTCTGATGCATATGTTAAAGTTTTGTATATTATTGTGTTCTGTAGTCTTAATTTTAGCTTTTTAGGTATATTTTTATTTCTAAAAAATTTTGTAGCATAAGTATGTTTTGTTGGCATATTTTATTCTTTTTTGTAAATCTATTTGGTGATTGTTATCTTCATTGAGTATGCCATCTAGATATTTAAAATTTTCAACTCTTTCAAATGTATAAATTTTTATTGTTAATTGTCCTATTTTATTTTGTTTTGAACTGTTTTTCCTTTCCACTATCATTATTTTGTTTTTTCTTGGTTTGTGTGTATTCCTAAATTTCTGGCAATGTTTTATATTTTTGCAAAAAGTTGTCTTATTTCTATTTCATTTTTTCGAATTAATACAATGTCATCTGCATATGCTAAAACATTCAATTGTTCTTTACAAATCTTTATACCACTAGGAACCATTTTTGTATTTTGTATCACTTTCTGTAATGCTAAGTCCAATAATATTGGGGATAGAAAGTCACCCTACTGCAATCCCGTTTTATTTTTAAAAAAGGATGACAGTGTTCCTTCTATTCTAACAGAACTTTTTGTCTTTTGTACACCCTTTTTACACATATTTATTAATTTCTTAGGAATTTTTAATTTTCCATACATTTCCATAGCGTGTCTCTATGTAGAGAGTCATATACCTTTTGAAAATCAAGAAATCAATATTGTACACTCTGATTATATTCCCAGATTTTCTCATTTATTATTTTTAGTACAAGTTTGTTGTCAATTACAGATCTTCCATCTCTGAATCCATTCTGATAGACCCCGGTAATTTTTTTAATAAATGGTTTAATTTTTTCCAAAGTTATATTTGCCAAAATTTTGTAAGCTGCATTTCCTAATGCTATTCCTCTGCAATTCTCACACCTATGTCTATGCCCTTTTTGTATATAGGAACTATTATTGTTTCTTTCCATTCTTCGGATATTCTTTCTTCCTCCCAAATTTGTCTTACTAGTTCATAAGTTCTATTCAATAGTTTATTTTGTCCGTATTTTATTAATTCCATATGTATTCCATCAGTTCCAGCCAACTTGTAATTTTTAAAATTTCTAATTGCTTTTTTTTTGTGTCTTCTATACTAAGTTCTACTTCAAATTCATTAATTTCTCTATTTCCTATTGTAATTCATTCCTTTAGTCCTTCTATATATATAGTAATTTATCAAAATATTCTTTCCATATTTCTGCTTTTTCTGTAGTATTCGTTGCCAATTCTTCTTTTTTGTTCCTAATCATGTTAAATTTTTGCTGATATCCTTTCTTAAATTGGTTTATTGTTTGATACATTTTCTTTGTGTTATTGTATGTTGATCTTCTTCTATTGATTCTATTACATGTTGTTATTCCTAATTATTTTGTGTGCTTCTTTTCTTTTATGTTGTTACTCTGCTCTTCATTCTGCCTTCTTCCTTGTATTAACCACTTTTCTCTAGCTTTCTTCATTTGTTCTATTGCAATTTTGCATTCTTCATCATACCTTCTATTGTCTAATGTTTCTGTGCTTTCATTCTTTTCTGTTAGCTGTTATTTTGTTTCCTTGATTATTGCTTTAATGTTTTCCCATTTTTCATTAATATTATTGTCAATATTGTCTTCATCTTCCACATTTTCCAATATTTAGAACCTATTATTAAGTTCTATAGCATATTCTTGTTTCCACTTCGAATTTTAAAAAATATTCACAAATTTTTTTTTCTCATAATATTTATTTTCAATTTTTACCCTTAATTTCACTTTAAAGTTTATCTTCACTAAGTTGTGATCTGATCCAATGTCTGGTCCCCTTAGTGCTCTGATGTCTGTTATTGCAATTCTAAATCTATTAGTAATTAAAACATTATCTGTTTGATTAGCTTTCCTACCTTCTGCTGAGTACCATGTCTCTTTGTGGATATCTTTATGTGGAAATGTTGTTCTTCTTACATTAAAACCTTTAAATATTGCAAATTGAATCATTTTTATTCCATCATTATTGGTTTCATTATGTAAACTTTCATTGCCAGGGGTGGGTTTGTATAAGTTTTCTTTACCAACTTTTGCATTAAAATCTCCAAGTATTATTTTGATGTCTGAAGTAGCTATTTCATTTATATTTTGTTCTAATAAATTATAAATTTTGTCTTTTATCTGTCCCGTTTTTTTTCTGTTGGTGCATGTACATTTATCAAGGTACAGGCGAACCATTCAGCTTTTAATCTCAAATAACATTTTTTTTTTCATTTTTAATTTTAAAGTCTTTAAAATATTTTAAAAATTCTCTTCTTACATAAAATCCGCAGCCAAATACATGTTTTTTGCTTTCTGATCTGCTATTAAATAATGTAAAGTTATCAGATTTCCCAGTCATATTTCTTACAGTGCTATTACGTCAAAATCTAACTTTGACAGCTCATTACAAAGTACTTTTAGTGCTCTTGGCCAGAACAAGCTTCTTACATTCCATGTTCCAATATTCATGTTTCTTTTCCACAGCCATGTTTCATCATCATTCATCTCCTTCTTCTGAGGCTCTTTTGAGAAATTCATAACCATGGTTTCTTTTACATAGATGGGGGGGGGGGGGGGGGGGGGGGGGTTGAAAACAT
>Ga0123357_10010670_pt1 | contig 11708 bp, 6 predicted proteins | sample TergutEmb28metaG_FD_89873 | JGI IMG/M metagenome (GOLD analysis project Ga0123357, IMG submission 89873) | Embiratermes neotenicus P4 segment gut microbial communities from Petit-Saut dam, French Guiana - Emb289 P4 | ecosystem: Host-associated > Arthropoda: Insects > Digestive system > Gut ...
ATGCACAAAATTTTTTCTTTACAATAAGTTTATTTCATGCCTCTACATGTTTCGAGCACATGTGCTCGTCATCAGGAGGTCAAAATTGCATTACACAGCCTCTGGTATCATCACACCTATAGATGTGATGATAACAATTTTGTGCATCAAGTTGGTTAATTACTGAGATAAATATACTGAGATACACGGCCAGCAAAACGTCAAAAAATCAATGTCATTGTTAAAACTCTGTTAAAACCTTGGTTATATCGCCTGTGATGTAATAGATGTGTGAAGATCTGAAATTAATTTGAAATTAAAATTGACACATATGTATTTATTATTTATTTATATGTTTATATTCATACGTCACAAAGTATGATATAGGCACGGAGTTCATATTTTTATCTTGCATACACCGTATACTGGGTGGTGCTTGTACATCGTATTTATAACTGTTCCGTGTCTCCTTATTTGTAACGACAAATATCTATTGTATTCTCACTGTAATTTGTAGTTTTTATAATAATATAACAACCATGAGTTTTTTTGTCGATATATTGGGATGGCTCGGCGTATGCGTGTGTGCATCTAGCTTAGCATGTAGCCACTAATCGCTGCGCTTTGTATTACACTTCAGTCTGAAGATTTTTTCCAATTTAATGAGACGCCCATTCCTTTTGTTTTATCATTAATTACAAAACTCTGTCACAAATAACCGTTTGAACCTTCAAAAACGATTATTGCTGCTGTTAATTTTTTTGTTGTAATGCATAATTTTATGGTACGGGATTTGAACGTCATGGCCAGAAGATGAGTTGCGTTATACTAGACAGCTGGGTGGTGGGGGGTTTCCAGGGTTAATGCAGCCTTAGTGAGACTGACCACCTGCATCCAGTGCCTAGGTCAAAATTGCCTGCAGCAGTATATCTTCCCCCCCCAGGCAAACACACAACGCTGTGCTAGAGCAGAGGAACAACATGACACTTAATTGACCTCAAACAATCATTTTACCTCGCTTGCTGTTGTGAGAGTTGGGTGGGAAGATTAAGTTCAAGAGAAGGCAAGACGTCTTCGTATTTCGGTCGGTGTAAGAGTTGTGTGTAGCAGGTCTGTTGCCGAATATAACTTAGGAGCGTCGTAGTGATCGCGTTTGGCGGAATGGAGCCCGGCTGGGGGAAAGAGAGCGTGGATGTCGCTGACGCCGCCAGGGAATCTTTTATTTATCAGTGACGTTGACCTGTGCCACACACGTGCGCGAGAAGTTGCCTACGTTGCGCGGCGCTCTCGCAGGTCCTGCATGCCGTAGGTCGTTTGTTGCAGTTTACACACCACGCGCGCACGCAACACGCAGTGTGGCAGGGATCCACAGATTTTCCAAGAATGTAGGAGCCACCTCCAGATTCTAGGCTCCAGTGGGGTGACACGAATCAAGTAATTATGTAGAAAATCTTCGATGCTACGTAGAAACTTAGTCGCCCGGATGACCTGGCGCCCAGGATACCCGTGCTGTGTGGTGTGTATGTGAATCATTATGTTTTCACTTTTTTTCTGCAGGTGGAATGATTAGTCATATCGTCTGAACTGGAGGATATATGAGCCTGTTATTTTATTTACAAGGCGAGATCATGATATGAAACCCTCATGTGTTCGGTGTTGCGGATGGCATTTCCACTACCTACTTTGTATTTATAACAAAGGCATTTTTAGAATAAAAATGATCGAAAGAAGTGCGTTTTAATGAAATGTTAACGGACTGTGGATATTTAATGTATGTCTCCGAGTGACAGGCCTGTGAGTGACATCAGATGACGGATCCATCCCTCAGAGAGAAAAACTAGAACCGGAACAGGCGGGATAGGATGCTGGGTGGGTCTCGGACTGGTTGGGTTGGCCCTCTTCGTAGAGTGCAACGCTCCTTCGAGAATAGCGCGCGTGTTGCAACGCACTCGTGAAGTTTTACACAGCTCCCTTCACTGATACCCATATCCTATTAGCAAGGGAAGTTTATTGTTATTGGTATTATCTTAATGGGTTTTATGGATTTTTTGAAACGAACTGCAAGAAAATCCAAAATATTGAAAGTAAGAAATGAAATAGAGAAAATTGGGAGTATCGCAATTCTGGAAAGAATGGAAAGTAACATGTGAGAATTGTGTGGACGTGTATTAATTATGGGGGTTAACAGATGCCTTGATCGAATATTGACCTGGTCGCCTAAAGGAAGGAAGGAACAAAGGAGAAATACCCATAATGAATTGGAAGTGGGAGTTTGAAAGAGTGGTGAAGCAGAACACACAGTACACCGCCAAGTATGGCGAAACGGTTACCGTAACACTGGAACACTCATGGTTGTAGACTGCTACTACTACTACTACTACTACTACTACTACTACTACTACTACTACTACTACCACTACAACTACAACTACTACTACTACCACCACCACTACTACTGTTTTTTCTCACGATCATTTAAATGGATTTTCCTGAAATCTACAGGGGTGCTGATAAGTTCTTAGCCCGACCAGGAAGGAAACAAGCTAATGTTTCCGTCATAATGGCGTGACTTCCCTTCGGCGCCTTGCCTTGCAGGAAGAGAAACTTGATGACAGCTTGCATCTCGATTTTGTTGAAATCGCGCGCGTTCCTGACATGCTTCCGAGCTTGTTTTCTTCCTGGTCAGGCTAAGAACTTATCAGCACCTCGGTAAGGCATCACACCATCGTAAGGCAGAAGACGACACCATCATTTGCATTATTTTTTATTTGTGTTTATTCAGGTGTGTAATGTCGCGCGTCTCTTTTGGATATTACTAGTATTCTTCCTCGTAATTTCAGGAGCTGCTCAATTTTTTTGGTCACGTGTGAAACCTATGCGTCCGCTAGATGTGTTTCGGCTGCCAGCTTTGTGTGCAAAGAGGTCAACATCTTTAGGAAACCTTTACTTCCTTAAACAGATTCTGGGCTTATCTCTGGCATTCTGTATTAAATTTATCAGCGTGATTCGGGTTTTACGGTTTTTGTCATAGTACTTCGTGCATATTTTCATTTTCTTATTGTTGCTGTATGTGTTGTGTTTGGTGTTCCGTTTTTATATGTTGGTTTTGTGCTGTATTTTGTATTTGTGTTCCTATGCTGACTTTACATTTGGCGCGTGTGGTGTTGAGCCTGCACGTTGATAAACGTTGAACTGAATTTAATTGTTTTTAAAAATTGCGATGTAAGTAAGCCTGTAATAAATACATTCATTCATGTCTCTAAATACCGATCACGTCATGTTCATTTGTCACTACTTTGTACATCAGGGTTACCAGTATGACAGGCCTGTAGAGTACCGATGCGAATCTTAATGACATATGGTGTTCTTTCTGCTCAAAAAAATACGTAACGTGTCAAGCTGCAGTTTCCATTTCTAGAGATTTACTGCTTCTGCCACCACTTCATGCTCATTGAATGACTTGACATATTTCGGGTCCTGTGACTGCTTGGCAGACACACACTGTTTCCGATATTTATGTATCTGCATAGCCTTTCTGATTTTAAAAAGATGTGTCGGACTCCACAGATCAGTAAGTCGCATGTTTCAGAAATTAAGTGTGGTCGGAACACGCTTATGTAATTCAGTACGAAAGGGAACTTCGGTCGAACACATTGCCTTAATCGTGCTACGTTATTTATTCCTTTGATTTGATACTGATATCAGCGTCGGTTTGGATTGGCGTATATTGCAACGTGTTTAGGTGGCGAAACTAAGCGTAATTTCACTATTTTTTTAGTTCTGTTTTTAGAACCTCTCCTGTATGGGGTTTCGGAAGTACAGTTGAGGCATATGGCGTCATTGCCAGTTCAGTATAAAGCAGCTGTTTTTTTTTTCCAGAAGTATATAAAATCAGAATTCGTTTCTATGGAAGGTATACTGGGGAACCCCCCCCCCCACCTTCCCCGATAATCCTTCGTCAAGCTATTCGCGGGGCAGAGTTTGTGGACCACTATTTTATCGGATCGGTCTGAGAGCTGAACGTGAAAGTTGTTTCTACTTTAGAATCTTCATAGAATCTTAACCAGAACTTCAAAATACAGTAGGTTGGACTGAATAACAAGGGAGTGCACCATTTAATGTCATTTTAACCGTCAGTCTGTAGATCGCAAGGGAATTGGAAAGGAAATTTGGCAGGAACATTAAAGTGGCCCAGTTGTTCAGAGGTTTTGGTAATTACCTAAAGTCTCAGACGACCAGGTTATATTCTGCGCAGCGATCATAGTGACTCTGTTACTCGCTTGTTCCCGGTAGCTGTTTCCACGAGAATAAAACAGCCGAGTCATGAAGTTGGCCTGTCTTTAGCATCTAGTACCAGGGTTAATAATTTCTGGAGCTATTCACCGATTTCCCCACTTATTCTTGGCGTGCACAGTGGCAGCTGTACGTAGCGTCACGCCTTACGTATTTTTGCAAGTATATGGCGCGAAGTTAACTGTACAGTATGGTGTATTTGCTTGAGCGATTGTCATCGCGAACTTCTGTTTTTAGGCATGTTTGCAAAGTTGCACAAAGCGACTGTTAGCCTCGTCATGTCTCTCGCTCTCTCTTTTTCTATCCCATTCACGCACTCTATCTCTTTCTGCATGGAATGAGATGCTGGCGGCTGCACGTATTACGTTGGGCATTGTTTAGAAGCCTAGAAAATTTCGAGTTTGGTTACAACATAGAAGATGGGGCACATTGCTTGAACACTTACATAAATTTGTGATATATCTGGTAATTCTTCTACGGTTGAGCAAAGTTTCAGACTCGTTGTAGAGGGACGCAACGTTCATATCGTGTTAAACACATTTTATCCATTGAAAATCGTGCCCTTTGCGAGTTAGTTACAAGAGACAAGACAGAGCTCCAGAAGTAATAATCTCCTCTCGGATTCATTGTGATGTTACGTCACGTTCCTTCGCTCGTAGAGATCTTTTTCTTCGCACGATACACATAACACGTAACCTAATTGAGGGAAGTAAAACACGCAACCGTAATGATGTTTAATATTTATTAATTATATCTACAAATATGGAAATTTGTAGCTATTCGTTGTGAATGTACGAAATCCAGCAGATACAATATAGATCAGTGGGGGTCGAAGATTTAAGGTTATGTAGGACCGACACATTATCGTACATCAACGTAGGGTCCGTACATAGACAGATAGTACGTTCTTGTAAGAAATGTAATGAGACTCGAATTACGGTAATCACCATTTTTTGATATACTTGCGAATCTAAAGAATGGCAAATGCTTGACCACATGGGATTAAATGGTACGACCACCCAAGCACGTTGCAGGGTGCAAAGATCTGAGTGCTACTTAATTTTCTGTTGCACGTACATTTCGTATCTTCTTCGTATCTCAGGACTTCAATTCCGATTGGATGACCCAAGATTGATAGTCGAGTAACGAGTTAGTTTCTGATGTGTCACAGACGTTTGTTCCTGTTTCCATGTCAAACGTGCATCTGCTTCTAACGTGCTCTATCTTTCGTTACTCGTTGCAGCTTTTTGGGGTCACACAGATGCCACACACTGAACTTCGTTATTGTTCGCGTATTTGTCTGGGGTATTACAGTACTTCCCAGGTGTTTTCATTATCTTATCACTTGGATTTGAGTTCTGAGGCTCGCGACTTGCTGGACGAAAACGCGCGTTTGTCAGTGAAAGCGGGGATTGAAGTTAAAATTTATTCCCATAAATCTTTGAAATGCCCTTCTCTTGCCACCTGTTAATTGCTTGTCGTAATGATGCGTACACATCGATTTTAAGAATCTTCCAGATTCTTTCCTATACACTAATCTTATAATCTATGTGTTTCCGTTTGCAAACGGATAGCTTTTTTTCAGGCTCAAATATTGGCACAGAGATCGACAACACTGACGAATGTTTGACAGGTTTTATCAGCAACTAGATGCATATTTTACATTTCAAATTTATTCGTTTAGTTTCGTTTACATCTTTGTATGTAACTGGTGACACCAGGTTTTCGCCAGTGCACATCGGATTTTCTTACTAGTGGCTACAGTTTATCTAAACTAATTAGTATCTTCAGTTAATCTCGTTCAAGTATATATATATATATATATATATGTATATAGCAGTGCACATCAATTTTAATTGGTAGTGCCTACAGTTTATCTAAACTAGTATCTTCAGTCCATTTCATCTCATCCAAGTTTATATGTATAATATATATGTATATTAATGTATTTCTAAATCAATTTCGCTTTTCACATTTCCCTTAGACTTCGCTTCATATTCCCACTTGCCTTTTAGTTTAACCTACATTTTTACCTTCTGTGATCTAATTACAAGGAATTTTTTATTGTATGCGATTTCTTCATCTCCTTATTCTTGTGTTGTTTCGTTCGTTTATTAATTCGTGCTGACATTTTTAGTACCATGACTATGGACCTCTGGCAAGACACAACAGAATGAATGATGAATGACACCACTGTCGATACACATAGCAACAGGTCGTTGCTCTGACTTCTCTTCATTATTTGTTATCACATTTATGCACGGTATTTACAGTTACATGTCTGAAACCAAGCATATCTTTGGATTGTATAATTTTACAGCTGTTTAGTGGTTACAGTCTGTGTTACACGTAATCGTATTTTTCATGATTAACGTTTCGTACTGTTGCAAATTACTTCCCGATATACGCGCGCAGTGTCCACTATGTTCTCTGTACTTCCTTAATGTCGTCCTTTCCAGTCATATTGCTGAGGTATTGTGTGAACTGGATTTGGTTCGAGTTGCTACTGTCATTGATAGTATCACTCTATTTTTACATTCCATATGCGCTGTATTTGTATTATATTTCCCATGTTAAACTTTTTGTAGTTAAACATTAGTACTTTTCGGAGTGTGTTTTGTAGGTTTACATTGGTACCTTTCGAAATTTATTTTTATTATTATGTTATCAGTGCTATCCCGGGAAATCCAATTACTCTTTGTGCCATCACACTAATAATATATAATTGAATTAGCAAAGGAATTTTATAGAACCAGGTGTGACAGTGATTCTTGATTCATTGCATTTTCGCGTGGTATTTACGTCTTCGGCAGAATAGTATGAAATTTTGGGAGGATGGACTGTGCATTATTTTAATCGGAGGAGTGTGTGTGATGTGCCATTTTCTGTAGGCGTTGTAGTTCATCGGGCGTTGGATAATTTGTAATTCGGTGATAGATGGAATTTAGTTCCACGAATTTGCCGGATTGAGAAAATTCCAGGGAGGCTGAAAATCGTATGTTATCAAACTGCCTCAACGACTATTGACTTTGTAGACTGTCGGAAAGACGGGACTGTCCTATACGTTTTTATCGATATGGTGCTGGGTATACTTGTATTTGCAGAACTCAGATGATGATAGTAAACGTTGGGTGTATTTGAATCTTTTCTATTGGCTTTACTGATTTTGATTTCTACTCCTATACGGAAATTTTCTTATTTAAGTAGAAGTGTGATGCCATGTTGCTTTTAGCGTGGAGGGTGTAGATTATACTTCACGCTGTTACCACTGCATTCTTTCTTTTTACCGCTCTTTATTGACAGTGTGCACTGCTCAGTTTCAGTTTAAAACGGTAAAATTGGGGCACGGTGCCTCTGACGTACAGGGTAAACGTTCTGTTTGGATTCGAGGAAAATAGTAGCGTACTGAATCTGTCGTTGGTTGGTTTAGGCACTTTACTTTTCTTGCAGGGATTTTGCTAATGGTGCTTGGTGAGTTAACGTCCGTCAACAGCAGTGTGCAGTGTGTATCCAAGGCAAACATCGCTAGTTGTCTTGCTTATGGATTACACATCTTTTATATTGCGAAGCAAGTAACTCGAATTTAGGCCTTTTTAAAATACGATTCCCTGATTTTCACTGTCTACCGTGGAAATGAACGTGCATTTGCGAGAAACGTGCCTGTGTCTTGTAGATTTACCGATTTCTTTTTAAATATTTGCCATTTACTCGGCTGTATTGCCCAGTCAGTACACTTCGGAATGTTGTGAGCACTGCGTTTGAAGTGAGATGTTCATTCAGATCAGAAGGTCACTTTCTTACTACACAGTTGTCAATTCTGTCATTGTCATCTGATTCCTCTTGCATGTTTCGGTCTAGGTGATATTAAGAGGGGTACTTTTAGAAGTGCAGTGCCTTCATGTGTGTTGCATCCAGATCAGTTCAGCGTATTGAATCAGTTTACTTCGTTTATTTGGAAAGTGTAGTCAGTGGCATTCCTAGTAACCGGATGGTTAAGGGCGGACTGATGCAGTGGTTAAAGCTCAGTCTGAAGACGCACAGCAACTGGCGAGCAGAACGTTCGAGGGCCGAAACTGCGTGTGTCCGGCTGAGTAACTGTTCTGTTGGCAGAATATAATATTGGTCGTCCTCTGTAGAGAACCTCTCATTTGTGGTGATAAGGTACACTATAGCTTTGCTAACCCATCGTCATTGATCCGTGTTCAAGGAGTCCGTCATTTGCATCTCGATCTATACTGTTTTTGCTGTGAGATGTGCTTGATACGTGGTAGCACATTGCGACTGCTACTTCTAACCAAAGTATCTGTATTCAGGAAAAGAGATGCTGTGTAATTGGGTGCGTTGGTTCACCCTTTGTTCTCGGAGTATTGTCGTCATTTCTCCTTTATGATTTTCCGTAACTGACGGCTGGGCTAGAATGTGTAAACATCAGTGGGTACCTGCCGATCAGAATGGCGGGGTGTGGGGGGTGTTGGTTGGTATGTGGGTCTGATCGGGAGCACTGAGGGAAAACATAAGTGACAGCTCCGTCACGTGTTTCTCTTCCGTCACAAACTGAACCGCATGCACGGGTTTTGAAGAGCATTTTATTCTGTCTGTGGCTGCTTCAGGAGTTGGGATTTCGTGGTTCTGACCCGCCGTGTTCAGTCGAGCCAGCCCTTTAGGGAATGTCCCCTCTGCCTAATCACACAACCAGCAAACATACCCATCCTTTAAAGACGGTTTATTCTCCTTCCATTTTCATATTTTTTACGTTGCGCAGTTTTTATTAGACCTGACAAGGTTCTTAACTCCGCATTTCTCATTTGTATGTACGTTCTGTGCAGAACGTTATCTCATTTATTATTTGCTTCTGTTTGTTATTTTTTAATTAGTCTACTTATGTATGTTTGTTTTTGTTTTGTATTTTTGTTTTCTGTTTTGTGTATTCTGTGTTTTATTGTTTCGTGTAGTGTTTCTCCTTTCTTGTTGTCTCATTCCTATTTTATTTAGCAAGCCTTACCGACCACTGCCTTCGGGTGGAAATTCAGTTGCAGCAGTTATAATATATACCACTTGTCACATTTCTTGCAACCCCTCAGGTTCTCTTAATTGTTGGCCCTAACATTTTATCAACCTTTAAGGCGGATGTAGCATGTTTCATAGAAACATCTGTGTTATCTCTGCTGCGCGGGGGAAACACAGAAGACTACAACGTGAATAGACAAGTCCCTGCGATTAAGAATGCAATTTCCCTTTCTAATGAAATTGGGGGGGAAAAAAATTATATCAGGGAACACGTCCAGTGGCAGAAATTAAAACAATTCAAGTGCGTTTGTTCACGCGTCAAAATTGTCAATGATTTGAATAAGTGCAGTGTTTTAGACTTAAGTCTAAGCTCCCCAGAAAACATCCACCATTTGACATAGACCCTGTGTCCATTATTTTAGTATCTGTACGCAGAACAGTCGCCCCGTGGCGTAAAACGGCAGGAGCGTGAAGCTGAGCGTTTCCATCACGTGTTTCGTTCGACATAATTTGATCAACGACTGACGTCTGTAGCGATGTGTAGTAGCGAGTGAAAACGTAGGTGTGATCCGAGCGTCGCAGCCTGTCTGGTAATGCAGAGGAAACTTTGTCACGCTGGCATGCTGGCGCAGAATCGAACATAACACTAATCATATGAGCCTGTCTCTGCTTTCCTTGTGACATGGTCAATGACCGTCTGACCAGCTTCAGGTCAACTTGCCTGGTGTTCAACTGTTTGCGAATTAGTTAGGGTATGACATTTTTATTGAATTATAATAGATCTCCACTTCCGCACTAGCGTGTCAGGAGGCCATTGTCAGGAGGTTGAGTTTACTCGTGAAGTTGGTCTGACAGCAAACAACGGTTTGGTGTAGTACATTTTGCTTCCCGTTTAGTGAAGAATGGTTTAATGGAATCGCGCGTACTTGTGTGGGCTTCTTTTCCAATAGCCGTGTAAGAGATTCATAGAACTTCATAAAATTTGGTGACTTCTTTATGCTAGCACAGGCTATTCCACTTCCATACTTGTTAACTTCCTACCATTATTGCTGCCAGCATGGCGCCCGCGCGAAATTGTGACATTGTGAGCAGTGCCAGTCTCGTGCAATATACGATCTTGAAGTTTCTGGTAACAGGTTGTCGAAAAATATGTATTCATCGATTTTAAGTTTTCTTAAAACAGCATGTAGAAGAACATAGTAGTAATAGTTCAAGAGCTGTGGTACGGGGATTCATTATCGGGATAGAAACGTGCGAGATTTGCCATCTGACAGCGGCGATGATCATGGTTGAACTCTTATAGCATGTTATGATGTTTCGAAGGTTCTAGGCTCCTTCGAATCGTCAGTGTTTGCCAATCAACATGGCGTAACATCATAGAAGATTTGAATCTTTGTCTTAAACATACGTGTAATGTGACGTAACACTGATGGTGACTGTGCGAGGTTTGGTAGTTATGTATGACAAGTGGACGAAATATGTAGTATTAGTAGTGGAAAATTGTTAGGAGGAAAAGGTGAAGTTGTCCTTTGTGGACGTCATGAAGGTCTATGGGGAAGGGGCGGTGCAGCTGTACAATTCGTAACTCATCAATAGATGGAGAAGAGTGGTCAGCTTCACGCCTCGGCCGTTGTACCAAGTGGCCCTTCTAATTGTCCAGTTATTTACCGTTTCGTGCATACTGGTGACTTGTATGTATCGACATTCAGAAATCGATTATTCTACTGAGAGAGTGCCTTATGTGTTCCATATGATCGTTAGAAGGAACTAGCCGAAGCCCCACAGAGCTTAACGTCGGCATTCAGGTGACCAAGTTGTCGTTATAACAACAGCTAAGTAGGAGGAGGTGTTCAGTATATACCGTAACGTGCTAAACTTCATTTTGAGTAAGAAAATGCTATATCAACGTATACCCGGGTGTCACCCCTTACATCGGTACGAACGTTTTAATGTTTAAGATTCTGTACTATACTGTACGATTGCAGCGAATCCCTGAGTCGGCCTACCGTGTAAGAGGGACGATGAAGATAATCAGAAAGGCGGCAGTTCTCTTTTGAAACGCGTAGAATTGTGCGTACAGTAGGGTGGGGTCAGCTTGGACCGTAGCCGTTGTAATTTAACGAAAAATTTACTTTTTTTTTTACTATCGTCTAATCTAAACTGATTTTTTTTTCCCCGCGGCGTTGTAACAGAAGTAACTCGTTAGCACAATTAACAAGACAGGCTGTATACGTATGTGGGTGGATCCAAAATTTTCCGGACTGGTGCCGCCATCTGCACAGCAGTTGTGTTAGCGCCAAGCACCAGTAGATGGTAGGACAACCATGTTTAGCGAGTCTGCTTGCCAAGTTTCACGTAGGTAGGATGACGTAGTCAGTTTTTATGCGTGTTTATGTGGAGTCGTGTACGTGACGCGCGGCGGATTTGGC
>Ga0123357_10010672_pt1 | contig 11707 bp, 8 predicted proteins | sample TergutEmb28metaG_FD_89873 | JGI IMG/M metagenome (GOLD analysis project Ga0123357, IMG submission 89873) | Embiratermes neotenicus P4 segment gut microbial communities from Petit-Saut dam, French Guiana - Emb289 P4 | ecosystem: Host-associated > Arthropoda: Insects > Digestive system > Gut ...
CTATTGTATGAGTTATTTTTTTTCATTTATTTTTATTTTTATTTTATTATTATAAATTATTTTTTTTTGTGTGGGGGTAGGGGGGGGGGGGGGGGGAACTGTACAACATTTCTCTTCAGTTTAATTTGTGAAAGATGAAACTTAGGACTTTTTGTTTTGATTTGTGGCCATAGACAAACATCCATTTGCAAAAAGTAACTTTGAATTTTAAAAATGTGAAAGCATTTATTTTAAAAATACTGTTTTCCATTGCATAAAGTATTGTAATAGTTCATAGATTTGTGTTGACTTACTTTTTAAGGGAGGAATACTACAGGTCAAATTCAGAAATTGCTTCTTCATGGAGTATCAAGATCAGAAATGTATCTGTGGAAGAGAAAGAAGGTGATGACGTAGAGCTTATGGAGACAGAAGAGGAACTGGAGGATGTGGAACTGATGGCCATGAGAAAAGAACTTACAGAATTTCCAGAATCATCATATACCAGTGGAAGAGCAATGTTAAAGTAATATGTTCATACATAAACAGTGACTTGCAATTTTCTCTCATTATGTCTCTCCCACACAGAATAATATATTTATGAAAATATTGGCTGAACATTGTTTTACAAGAAATACTGTGTCTGAAATTGAAATGCAGCTCTGAAATTAATCAGATGTGTCATTACTGTCACAGTCATATTATTCTTTATCATCATTTCTGACTTTATTGTCACTGGTAAACCACTATTGAATGCTCTGATGATGTCACAGCAATGCTTTTTGATGCTTCTTTTGTCATACAGAAGTGTGTACTGTGATTAGGCATGACTTTTTGCTGAGTATTGACTAAGTACAATATATATGAACATAATAACTTTTGTGGCTGATTGTGCACATATTAGTTCCATTACTCCCACCATTTATCAACTTTGTGATTGAAAATTTTGATACATTTACTTGAGGAAGGGTTCTTGTTTTTTTTGTATAGCTGTTACATACTCATTTTTTAATATATATTTTCTGTTAAAAATTAAGCTGCAGCCTTTATGCATGTGAAGCAAGGGGTGCACTAATTTTTAGGAATTTGGGAGCTACTTACAAATTGTAGGTGCCAGAAGAGTGTCATTTCCATACTTAGAACTCACAATTATGGAGTGACCTGTGAACCTAATTGTTAACTGGCACTTTCTGTTTGGTACATGTAAAAAACTGCAGTTGTTTTCGTGAAAATGCTAGTTGTCACTATACAAAATTTAGTCACCTGGTTGACCAGGTGCCTTGGATTTGTTCACCCCTGTGTCAAGCCAGTGTTTGTGTAAATACTGCTGTATTTGCATGTGTGTATCAGAGTTTGTAATGAATTTAGTGAAGCAATTATACATAGAGTGCTGTGACTTTAAAATTACTTCAGACTTCTTGTAACGGTAATAATATACAGTCATACGTCGCATAATGACGTTTTGTTCAACGATGAACCGCGTATATGACAGTAGTAAGAATTTTTGGAAACCCTAGATAAAGTGATTGTGGAGGAAAATTACTTGCCAGAGCAGAGCTTCAATGTGGATGAAACCTCCCTATTCTGGAAACAGATGCCTGAAAGGACTTTCATTCATAAGGAGGCAAAGTCAAGGCCAGGTTTCAAGGTGTGATCATAAGGTATGTCATCCCCGTTGTTTTAACAGTAAATTAGGTTAGTGTGTGTGTATACTGTCTGACACAACTGTAAGGTGGTAAACGTATGATTTATTATATTAAGATCAACTACATGTTTCAGCCCTTTTCATTGGCCATCTTCAGGTTGATAATTGAAAATTGAAAACACTTATTAAACAGTTATACTAGGCTTATGTGAGTTTTTGTACAGTGTGGAAATGATGTGTGGGGGGTGGGAACGAGATCTCGCATGTTGTGTCGGATGGGTGGTATGGGTGCATTAACTCTGTTAATATACTGTTCTAAGTTAACATAGTTGGATCCATTGCATGGTCTTATGGTAATCATACATTTACCACCTTCCAGTTGTGTCAGACAGTATACACACTCTCTAACCTAATTCAAGGTGTGTTTAAGTACATTCTATGATGTTCACACAATGATGAAATTGCCTAATGATGCAATTCTTAGAACATGCCCCTGTCATTAAGCGACATATGACTATATTTTGTCCTTTCTGTATGTGTACAGTATTATATTTTATTTATTTTTTTTTTTGATAGGAGCCAGCTCATTGTGTTATACAATATGATCAAAATAATTTATTTAGTTAAACACAATATATATATATAGTTTTTAATACATAGTTGGCAACATGTTTTGGTTCTAGTGAACCATCTTCAGGCCAGTACTTAATATACGGACATGGTGCATTCAGTGAGTGCACACATTGTGGGATCTCATATTGTTGACAAACCATTTTTATTTTAAATTCAAGTTAAAAATCTATTGGCCGATGTATCTTTTAAAATGTATGTAAAACTCCTGTCAGCACATTGGTAAATCCTCATTAAAATTTATGCTAGCTTATATATATTACAAGTTACTAAAGCTAAACTTAAACTAATACTTGTCACAAGTGTTACTCACACGCAGACACATGTAAGCAACCACTCTGTAAATGAAATCAGATTCTGACACGGAATAAACTACAAGACACCCCTCCTTCAATGTAACAGATACATCCATCACATAAAACGTGACACAGAGTTTGACGAACATATATGCATACCTAGCAGAACTTCATGTATTAGAACTATACCTAAAATACATACATGAAAACAAAATTGATAAGAGTTGTATTGCATGTGATACACAACCTTGAACTTAACCTTCCATAGGAAGGCATGAATATACTTTTGATAAAAACAATCTTCAGAATTTAGAATATGACCAAATAAGTAAAAAATATTGGCTTCAACTAAGTACATATACACACAACCCCTGTTATATGCCCATTTAATAAGAGCTTTAGTTTAGCTTGTAATATGTATAAGCTAGCATAAATTTTAATATGGATTTACCAACGTACTGATAGGAGTTTTTACATATATTTTAAAAGATACATTGGCCAGTAGATTTTTAACTTGAATTTTAAAATAAAAATGGTTTGTAAACAATATGGGATCCCATAATGTGCACACTCACTGAATGCACCATGTCCGCATATTAAGTATTGGCCTGTAGATGGTTCACTAGAACCGAAACATGTTGCCAACTATGTATTAATGATTATATATGTATTGTGTTTAACTGAATAAATTACTTTATCGTATTATGTTTTATGATGAAGAGAAAACAGTTGCCGTTGACTGTTAGTGTCCATAGTAGAAATATAGGTATGAGTAGTAGAGTGTTGTGCAGTACTGTTTGATTCAAGACATTGATTTTTGTTTTTGTTGTAGAAACTGTCCCGATAATTAGAGCTTAGATATTTAGAGGAAATTTAGATATACTACTGCAAGTAAACTGATTTCTGAAAATTTGAATTTTCAGGTCCTTATGGCAATGATCACTCATTTTACAGTTTTCAGTGTGGAGATCATTGCTCACATTCCTTGTAACCGTCATAAGTAAACTGACTTCATCGTCCATTTATTTATCTTGACCCTGGAGTTAGAAATGGCATATTCATCATAAATTGTTGGTATCCATGTATGAGACAACCCAGTGTCAGCCAGATGATCATGATCTGAACACACACAAATACCTGCAAGCTTAAACTGTATATTCTTGATTGTTGCAGGAGTTTACTTGCGCATATGAACATCTTCACCAAAATGAAGAATCCACATTCCATATATCGAGAACCAGATCTGAACAGAGCTTATCTAGACTTTTTAACTCATAAGAGTCCTGAAGTTCAGAAGATGGCACTTGATTGTCTTGTGTCATACAAGCCCAAATATTTGATACCCTATCGGTGAGGTTCTTCTTTGTGTTTCTGTTATCTTTTTCTTATAGTACCTTTTTGTGCATGTATCTAATAGGGCACTGGTTTCTAGACCCCTTCACCAAATAGGACACCTGGTTTATAGACTCCTTCACCCTATAGGACACCTGGATGTCATGGTACTGCAGAGCATCATGAAGAATTCCTTTTTATGGAAAACAAGGTATCATGTATTGTGGGTGTGGTCAGATGCAATCTTATATGTAAGAGATTGTGAGTAAAATGCAAAAGTTTGAACTTCATTTTTCACCACATTAGAAGAAGTCTATCATTATTTGACTTCATTGACAGTATAATTCAGTCCACTGAAGTTCTGCATGCTTAGGACCACTGCAGAAAGGCATAGACATATTCTTTGATATTACTGTTGGTTCTGAAGTTTAGAAAGCTCTTTACTTTTCTTCCATATGAACACTGATAATGCCTGAAGATTGATTTTTTGCTGCCATAGTCACAACTGTGCTGTCATTTACTTCAGAGACTAAAGTGGACCAGTACTAACATGCTTGAGACATTGTGTAACTTACACCTGAGTATCAGCTGCCATAACAGGCTGCATCTCTTCTCTGGTGCTTAGCTGGGTATACTCAAGCATTTCTGAGGTAATATGAATAAGAAAGCTTTGTGAGTATTTAACAGCAATGCAATACCAGATAAAGTTGTGTTGGAAAATTTAATTACGTTTATGAGTTTGCTTCAGTATAAATGTTATTTAGCATTCCATCTGCATGATGTCTTGTCTGAATTCTATCAAAGCTACACATTTTGTAAGACTATCTTTAGTACACTTTTATGTTATGGAGAATTATAAGAGAGCTGACAATTTAAGGGTTGTGAGATATATGCCATATCCATTGATAAACAGTAACTTACATTTCAAAGGAAATAGTTCTTTCATTGTTAGTGTCAGGTGGTCCAAGTCTTTTCCTGTTCTACACTCCTTCAAAGCATCAGTAACTTCTTACCACTCAGCATGGCATGACATCCCAGACAACTAGAATCTTCTTCAGCACCACTGGGAGAACCTCAGATCTCACATAGAGTTGTGCTGTTTGAGCTGTAGTTCATGTAATTGTGTGGAAAAATGTGATGTTTTCCTTATGGTGGAACAAAACATAGGCACCTTTGTCACCATACTTACAGGGCCCAACCAAACTGATCAGTTTGACTGCTGCATTGGCAAGTTTTCTCTATATGGGAATGTGACATTGATGAAACAGATGCCATATAAATACACTGACTGCGACAAAATATTGTTTTCACTGTATTTAAAATTATTTGAAGCTAAATGTCTGCGTAGTGAAAGGCATTGTAGTATTAAAAATTTTGAGGCTTTTTAAAAACAAACCTTATATTTTAGTCATCTGTAGTATTAGAAGTTCTAGCAGTAGTTTTAGACTGGTAAATATTACCACAGGGGGTTAGGGTTGAATCCTACTAATAACCAACTGACCAAGCCAGACGAAACCAAACAACCGACTGATCAACCAACTGGTTGACTGACAAACCAACTGACTGACACCCATGGAGCAGAGTCCTTCCTGAGAAGCTAACAGATCCTCAACTAGTGAAAAAATTCCCCACATTCAAGGAACCAGAAGATTCATTACCACATTCACTAGAGCCTGCCACCTGTCCCTATACTGAGCCAGCCCAATCCATTCCATGCCTCCCAACCCACTTCTTGAAGAACCATTTTAATATTATCCTCCCATCTATGCCTATATCTTCCATTTCCTCAGGTCTCCTCACCAAAACCCTGTGTGCACCTCTCCTGTCTCCCTTATGTGCCACATGCCCTCCCCATCTCATTTTTGTTGATTGAATATTTGGTACTGATTGTGAAGCTCCTTGTTATGTAGTCTTCTGCACTCCCCTGTTACCTCATTCTTCTTAGGCCAAAGTATCCTCCTCAGCAGCATATTTTCGAATGACCTCAGTTTACATTCCTCTCTCAATGTGGCCAATTTTCAAATCCATACAAAACAGCAGGCATAATTATAGTTCTTTTCATCTTACAAATTCAACTAATAACACTGGTCAACACAAAATGTATCCTTAACCAAAATAGTTGATTCCTCTTCAATTCAATGTGCTGAAACCAAATATGGCCTTAGAATTCAATTCTTGGCTGTAGTTGTCACGATACATGAAGTGTGGCTTAATGTGTAAAATAGTTACCTTGGAATGGATACATGTGTCAGCACTGCGCTCCCAGATGGTGAGTAATGATGGTTGCCGAGTGGTCACACTGGCACAGTGCTAGTTAGGGAGGTGGCTGTCAGTGATAGCATGTGGAGCAGAAATAGGCCGACATTAAACTTATATAAAAAGAAGACGTTAATGAGACTGCTTGTAAGTTTGTTTGTTTTAAGCTTGTTATTTCTTTAAAGTGAGTTACATTTCCTATACTATGCCACAAAACTGTGTAAACAGCCCACACACTTTTTGCTATATTGCGGAGAAGTTACTTTTTCAACACGAAATCTTCCATTAACACCGATGGCGAAAAAAGCTTATGAATGCTATTTCAGTTGCAAAATTGGAAACCAAGACAAAAAATGGGCTCTTCGTGTATGTTGTATCTCTTGTGCTACAATTCTTTGTGAGTGGCTAAATAACAAAGGGCATTCAGTGCCTTTTGCCCTTCCCATGATATGGAGGGAACCAACCGACCATTTGACAGATTGCTATTTTTGTATAGTTCTGCCACTTTGGCATGGAATTACAAAAAAGGACTGTCAATTATCCTAATATTTCATCTGCTCTTCAAACAGTACCCCACCCTGAAGACCTCCCTGTTCCAGTACCAGTGCAGCAGTATATTTTAGATTCAGATGACGAGCCTGCCGAAAACCGGGAGAAGACACCTCAACCTTCAACATCTACAGATGCAGATTTTACTGCTGATCTTCAATTTAACGAATTCCATTGAATTACACAAGAGGAATTAAATGATCTAATTAGGGATCTCAACTTAACCTAAAAGTGAGGCTGAACTGTTAGGTTCAAGACTGCAACAATGGAACCCTCTGAAAGAAAATGTCAGAATTTCAGTGTATCATAAAAGGCACGAAGATCTAATTCAGTTCATTAAAATGAAAAGGGGCCTTGTTGCTTGCATTGATGTTGATGGCCTGATGCATACATTCAATATTAATCACAATCCTCTGGACTGGCGACTCTTTTATAGACTCGTCTAAATCGAATCTCAAAGCAGTTCTCCTTCACAATGGCAACTCCCTACCATTTATTCCTGGTGGTCATTCAGTGCAGAATAAGGATTCATATGAAAACATGAAGATTCTGATGGAAGCCATTAATTATGATAAATGCAAATGGCAAATCTGGGGTGACCTAAAAGTGATTGCCTTACTACTTGGACTACAACAAGGATTCACAAAATGTATGTATTGCTGTTTCATTTGTGATTGGGACAGCAGAGCTTGGTCTCTTCATTACTCAAGAAAGGATTGGCCTGCCAGAAAATCTCTGGAACCAGGAATCATGAATGTGGAAAATAAACCACTAGTGGAACTGAGTAAAATTTTGTTGCCATCCATGCATTTAAAGCTTGGTCTGATGAAAAATTTTGTAAAGGCCATGAACCAAGAAGAAGATGCCTTTCCTTACTTAGAAAAGTTCCCCAGGCTAAGTGAGGCAAAATTGAAAGAAGATATTTTCATTGGTCCACAAATACGAGACCTTATCAAGGACGAATACTTCGACAGGCTCCTTCAAGGGGACGGAAAGGCAGCTCGGGACAGTTTTAAGTTTGTAGTAAAAGGATTTTTGGGAAACAGAAGGGCTTAAAGCTATGAGAAGCTTGTAAACAACCCTTTGCAGAAATACCAGAAATTAGGCTGCAACATGTCACTAAAAATACACTTCCTTCACTCGCATTTGGATTTTTTTCCCAGAGAATTGTGGCTCAGTGAGTGATGAACACGGGGAATGTTTCCATCAAGACATTTCTTTAACGGAGAAGAGATGTCAAGGGAAATGGAACTGTGCTATGCTCGCCGACTACTGCTGGACTTTGGCAAGGGATGCCCCCTACCATGGAATACAAGCGACAGGCAAAATGAAAAATAATTACATGGTTTTATTTGTGTTAAATAATGAACTTACATGAAAAAGACTGGGCAGGTGTTCAATTTACATTGTAAATATTATTCCTAAATAGAATAAATGTACTAAACACATTCTTTTCCACTGAATAGTATTCAGTTTTTTATTTAATCCACCATTCCATATAATATTTCAACCTTATAAATATGGGCCAACTACTGGCACTGTTTTATGTTATTAAGTGCAAGTAGTTGGCCCATATTTATAATCATAAACTATTGCACGGAACAAAAATGAAAATATTTCAACCTGTTTTGTGAAATATCATAGTGGTAGCATAATTTTAAAACTAGAGCCAAGTATTTTTTATGTCCCTTTTCTAACTTAATAGATGCAAACAAATAAATTAATAACATATTCATCACAGATACAAAAATATTTTTGAAATTTGTTGTCCAGTGTAATCAGTGATTAATTTATTCACATAGATAATGTGACTTTATCACCCATGATTGAAATGTGAACATTTGTACTGAGTATATAATATATGTAATATGGCGTTTGTTCATTTACTTACAGAGAACACTTGTATGGTTTGATTGATGATAAAACTTTTAAGACAGAACTGACAATATTTCAAATTGACAAAGAGAGTGAACTAATTCAAATGGAACATCGCACAGCGCTTATGCCGTTTGTCATGAGGTAAGGACTTAATCCATTTTTTTTTTTTTTGGCTTCACACTGTTTCATGGTCTATATAATGACCTTTAATTCTTCTTCAAGATTTATGTATTCAACACACAATATACTTCTGCTTGTAGGATTTTGTTCAGCAAAATGTTGACAAGAACAGGTGTTAAATTGGCAGGAACGGGGCAGCTACGATACTCACTGGTGTTACGATTCCTTGCTGGCTGCCACGAGAGTGAGATGTTTCTTTTTGTTGAGATGGCTTTCAAAATATATGCAAAATTTACTAAAGGTATGTTGTATATGACATATAGTTTACAAAATAGCTGATCATATAATTTACAGAAATTATTAAGAAGTTAAATTTTTTTCATTTGAACTTATTTGATCTGATGACTGCCTTTTCACAGAATATAAAACCACATACAAGAGGCGTTTGGAAAGTAGTACCTCCTTGAAAGTATCTCATGCATGTGATGTGACCGTGATGTGGATCTTGTCCCAACTTGTTTGTTGTTCCTTGATCTTCAGTTTGCCATGGGGTATGGTTTGGTAAACCTAGTGGTTTGCATTGTATTTGTTTCATAATAGACGACTCGCTTTTGACCTTGTCAAAGAACACCAAACAATGGGCAATTATTAAGTTATTGATGCATGAAAATGAAATTCCCATCTGAATTCACCTTACAGTTATGGGTTTTTTATGGTGAGGATGATGTGAACATAAGTACTGTGCCTAAGTGGGTGAGAAAATCATTGGGTAATGACAGAAATTTGGACCTGAATGACCAGATGTAATCTGGAAGACCTCTCACAGCAACTCACAATTTGAACATGCAAAATGTCAGTGAACTTATTCAAGGAAATCAACAAATTTCTCAGAGAGACAGAGGAAAAAATTAATCATGTTCAATGAGATTATTGCAGGTTTGAGTTGCACCAGACACCACTCTAGAGAACATCAGTTTTGAAGTTCTTCCACACCCTCCCTACAGCCCAGATTTTGCAGCATCTGCTTTTGGTTGTTTGAAATTTTCACATAACATCTCAAAGGAACTTAATTTACATGTGATGAAGATGTTCGAGTTGCTATGGGAACATGGTTTTGAGAACAGTCTGAAGATTCTACAGCAGGTTTATAGAAACTTGTTCAGTGCTGTTGGCAATTTATCAAATTAGGAGACTACATGGAAAAATGAGGCTTACAATAAAGATACAAACATGGAGGCCTTACTTTCTGGACACCTTTCATGTTGTGTATAATGCCATGTCCCAGAAATTTGTGATGGCTGTTAGTGTGTGAATAAAGACAGTTAACAAGGAGTATTGAAACTTCTGTGTTCAGTCAGAAGTATATGTGGAAATGCCAGTCATTCTTGATGTTATTCCATGCTGACTCAGAAGTATTTACAGTCTTGGATTGCCTGGTCCTGAAGATAAGGGCACTATGATTTCTTGAAATGTCAGTAACTATTTACCAATTGATGTGGCATGACATCCTACAGATGAATCTTCAGCAGTATCACTGTTGAGTCCTTCTGAAACTTGAAGGCTCTTTTCTGGTCAAGAAATTTATTGTCTGATTATGGAATTTAAGTTGTTTTACTGTATTAGAGACTGTTGTGATCTAGTTGAATCCAGTACACACCTTTGTTCCCTGTTTCTGTAACTGTTGGCCAGGGTTTTAAAAAAACTGCTATTTTATGGCTCTGTAGACCCAGTTTTTTTGGGGGTATATAAATTTAAAATGAGATTTTGCTCTGATAGAAAAGGTAGGGAACTTTTAACTCTTTCCCTGGTGCTGGCATGATTAACCACTAAGGTGATTCCACTCTTCCCCTGGCATTGGCATGTTTTTAACACTTTGCTGCATAGGATTGCTCTACTTGCTGCCTCTCTGTGATGCCAGAACATATGACTACTGAATGTTTACTACACCTTGAGGAATGTTTGACCTTGTGCACAATTCCTTATTTAGACAGCTGCCTGATTGGTTCTATGAAATAATGAATGATATAATCTGTTTGTAGTTTCAGGTCTTTCATATATCTCATTTATATTCAACTGTTTTTACTGCTGCAACTCAGTGATTCAACATTCTGATACAGTGTGTCCATAAGAGTTCTGTTGATGTATTTTAAAAATTGTATTAAATATTAACCAAATTGGTTAGAAGTGTGCAACTGTATGCAGAATTGTTCCTTCACTCAGAAACTGTGTGTGTACTTCAGTCCACCTCAACATTAGAGCCCCTGGTGTTTCTGGTCACATCAAGCTGATAGACCAGTTCTGCCACATACAAGTCAACATTCCTTTTGCCACACTTTGGATGGCTTCACTGATCTTTGCACAAAGCTTTGCAGTATCATCCACAGAATTTATGTAAACATGCGCTTCACACATTCCCACAGGAAGATATCGAAGGTTGTGATGTCAGGGGAGCATGGGGCCAGGAGATTGGCTGGCCACCTGATATTTATGTCATGAGTAATAAGTGCCACATCACTATGAAGGAAAAAATAAAGTGACTAAAGAAAAAGAGTACACTTATGAAAATGCCAAGTTCTATTACAAGTGTAGCTCGATAAGTGTGATGTTAAGCTTATTTCAACCCTTCAAACACCAAAGATTGTGGAGATGGAAAATAGAAACCAGAAGGGTGAAAGTGTGAAGCCAGAAATAATTGATGGCTATAATAAATTTATGAGAGGCATGAATAGGTCATACAAATACTTCCTTACTACCTGTGGAGCAGACAGCCCATGAAATGGACTAAGAGATTTTATGTTATGTTTGCTACAAAAGGCTATGGTAAATAGTTCATATTGGGGGGGAGGGGGAATTATAAACACAAAACATAAGCACGAGGACTCTGCTCTCTAGGACATGATACTTGATTGTGTTGCCGGGGGGGGGGGATATCGAGCCCACCCAGGGGGAATGGGGGAATAATAGCAAACAAGATATGATTCCCTAGCCCCAGCATCAACAGTTCTGGCCCAAGCACCTTGTA
>Ga0123357_10010673_pt1 | contig 11706 bp, 11 predicted proteins | sample TergutEmb28metaG_FD_89873 | JGI IMG/M metagenome (GOLD analysis project Ga0123357, IMG submission 89873) | Embiratermes neotenicus P4 segment gut microbial communities from Petit-Saut dam, French Guiana - Emb289 P4 | ecosystem: Host-associated > Arthropoda: Insects > Digestive system > Gut ...
CCCAGTCGGGTTGGTGGGTCTCCCCTATGTGATGTGGTCAGCTCATTTCTTTGTCACACACATGCAGACGGAAAAGATAAGCTGGAATGGCCCGACCGTTCATGTTTGCTGCTGTATGTTAGCGTGCGCATCCACTAAAACATTCGTTAGCCGAATCCATATTCGTTAGCCGAGTCCGAAAAACAGCGAAAAAAATCTTCGTTAGCCGAAAATTTCGTTAGCAGGGTCACTCGTTAGCCGAGGTATCACTGTACAGTAATTACGCTCAAGGAGTCTATTGACGTACCAACCTCTCAGTGAATCAGGCTAGTCCTACTAGGTAGCCAGTCGAGATAATTGGCAAGCTGATATTTGCCAGATGCTGACAGTTATATCAAGGGGTCATTTTATCGCAGCAAGTACGGACCTGAGGTCTAGACTAAACATTAATGATTCTTTTGGCCTCTGTGATACATTTACCAACAGTAAGTGGGAAACAGACAAGTGGTGGGCGGAAAGGGCAGGTGGATGGAAAACGTGCGTCATTTTTCCTTATTATGGTGTGGGAGTTGCTGAGCCTTGAACTGGTGTTGTGTGATGTTCATGTATCGGTACCTGTTTGCGTCGTACAACGTGCAGTAACAACAGACATCCCGATTTCGTTTATGTTTGTTCACACTGTCCCAAAATAATGTGAAGTGCAGAATTTTCAGTACTGGGGTAGAAATATTATGAGATACAAGGCACGTGGTTCGCATCATGTACACGTTTTTTCTTTTATTTTTTTTATTTACATTTTCCATTCCGTGCATTATGATTCAGTTGTTACAATGTGGCCAACAAATGCAAACACGTCATTAGAATGGCAGTAGTGTTTTAGTATGCAGTCCCCTACATGTTTCAGGCCTTGCTGGCCCATCTTCATGGAGTGCACAGTTGTACTGTATAAAAAATCGTCCAGCTCTTCTGTCATTCCCAGTGTTTAGAACGGTCGCCAGTTCGTCAGTGTATGAGTATAGAGACGGATATGTGAACAGTAACTGGAGTAAGTGGCTTGTAGGTTTGGGTGTGTTCACGGTACGAGGACTGTCCGGAAAGTACCCAGCCATTTTGAGTTTCTCGAGAACCGGTCGCGTGGCCTTGATGTAAGTTGGCAGCCAGTCAGATGAGATCTTACTGTCCATCCGTGAACAGTCACTTTCCCGTGGGGCTAGTCATTCGGCAGTGAGACGCCGTTGACTGAGCTTGTGTACTGTATGACCGTCGCATTCACAAATCTCCTCCCTTTCAGAAAAGCCAGAATTCGCAGGGAGCCAAATGTGGGCTGTAGGGGGCTGACAGACTTGGATGATGTGATGCTTTGCAAAAAAAAAAAAAGAAGCCTGGACGAGAGCTATAAAATGGGCAGGCGCATTGTCTTGATGAAGCTGATCTGCTCGCTCGGTCGTTGTGAATGCGACGGTCACACAGTACACAAGCTCAGTCAACGGCGTCTCACTGCCGACTGACTAGCCCCACGGGAGAGTGACTTTACGGATGTACAGTAAGGTCTCATCTGACTGGCTGCCAAGTTACATGAAGGCCACGCGACCGGTTCGCGAGATATTCAGAATGGCTGGATACTTTCCGGACAGCCCGCGACTGTTCTACACATTGGGACTGACAGGAGGGTTGGAAAAATTTTTGTACAACTGTGAATTCCCTGATGATGGGCTAGTAAAGCCCGAAGCATGTAGGAGTTTACGTATTAAACGTTATTGTAATTCTAACGAAGTTTGTGCATTTGTTGGTCACGTACCAAGAAATTGAATCGTGGCTCGTTTCCCGGCACAGGCAAGAGATTTTTATCAGCTCCAAAGAGTCCAAGGAGGCCCTGGGACTCACTCGGCCTCCTGTTCAATGTATACAGGTATCTCTTTCACCGGGAGTGCAGCTGACCACGTACACTGCACCCGACTGAACGAAACGGCAGGAAAACGAAACGAGAGATGTTAGAGCCAGCTGTTCAGGACGCATTCGGGCCCCGAAGTGAATTGTAAACCTGAAGAGCCTTATTTAAAAGTTCAGAAAAAATGTGATTTTTCTGTCATGCCAGAGCAAATGAGCTCGAACCGCAGCGAAGCGACATTCAACGAATCGGGTGGATTTCTCGTAGGGCGATATTTTTCGCTCCCGTGCGGTATGCTGGTGTCAGGGGAGTACGCAACCTCTACGTCGATGTTATGTGCGGGTGCGCGAAGAGGCACGTCGGATGTCTTCGGCGGAAGCCGAAAGCATTGTAGAGACCTGAGTTTTAGACCAGCTGGTGAGGGTAATTTATTGAAGAAAAGGGGTACTTAATTGGAAATACGTGCATTGTAAATTATAAAATAATATACAAGTAACTGATAGCTAAAAAGGCGTGTAAAGTTGTTCCTTCGCGTGCCATGAAGGCATATGTGAGGAGCAGAGGTAGAGCTATCATACCTAACATCTTCACTCCCAGGAGGTGAGTGGTCAGCTTGACATCCCGGACGCTTCAGCGCTGTGGAAAGAGCCCGTAAGGCTGGACAGGCACCAGAGCCGGCCTTGGCGTTTTGGAAGAGAAAAATTTTTGTGCCTGCCGAGAATAAAAAGTTCAATCTCCATCCCATAGCCCAGTAAGTCTGCAGAATGCGCTATGCCGGCTGTCATTGTAAATATGTAATTAATTATGAATTGTTATTTAGCTGAAAAATTATGTATATTTTAAAGATTTGCTTTGGAGGGATGTAAGATAAATGAACACACAGGCCGTCCGTTTGATGGGTGGTGCGAGGCATGGTGGATACCGCCATGTTATTAGAATTTTTAACATAGTATTTATAACTGCGCTATAAAAGTCTTAATTGTAATTTGTAGTTTTCTTATTTAACATATAACTAAGTGGCCGTGAATACAGGATCAGTTACTGTAATTATATCAGTACCTGAACAGTCTGTTTGTAAGATATTCTCTATCTTTCGTCATGTTTGCACCGTGCATCAATGACAAACACTTTATTATCCAACTAATGCACAATATATAATTTGTAGATACAATTAAAATTATATGGAGCACTTTTAAATATTTTATAATTTTAATTGTATCTACAAATTATATATTGTGCATTAGTTGGATAATAAAGTGTTTAATATTCTCTATCTCTTTGTACGTCGAAGGGTCTGTTGTGGTACACACACACACACACACACACAGCGAGAGAGAGAGAGAGAGTAAACTGAGAAGTAAGGACAATCACAGCTACGCTTGATGTGTCTCGCTGTATAATTTGCTGCAGCAAGTTTCGGCTTCTTTAAACAATCCGTGATTGTGGGATGTAAAATACACAAAGATTATCTCGTATACCTCATTAAAATATTTCTTTTCACGCAGTTGAAACTTCGTCGTTTAAAACACTGTGGGTGTTTTAAGAACCGAAATAAAAAACAGACAGGAGATAAAATATATTGAAATATATGGGTAGCGTCATCTTTGCCAAGCGGTCCTCGAGGGGTACAGCTTCATGTCTAGCTGAAGTAGCATCCGAATTGCAAAGGTAACGCTAACCCTCTACAGGTCTGGACAAGCTCTAGGCCCTTAGGGCTGCAGGAGTTTGGGGCTCCCAGAATAGACAGTGGTAAGGTTCTCAGCCTTACACATCGGCCGCCCTTTTACAATCAGGAGGTTACGCGGAGATTACCGCTGGTACACAGAGGCTGAGTCGACCGCAGGGCCATATTGCGGCCGGAAGGATTAAGTGAATCGGGAATCGAACCCTCGACCTTCGGGGTTGTAGCGCAGTGCCACAACCACCTGCACCACCACGTACCCCAAGACTGTGGGTTGTGTGGTCACAGTAACAGAAATTAGCATTTTACCTACTGCATGACACTGTCTTGCACGCAGTCGAGTTAGGTACTGAATGTTTGTCGTGGCTTCGATAATTGTTCGGGGTCTACTAACGAGCACTTCCGTTCAGCTGAATTTGTTTACCTTTCGTAAGGAATAATTGTGCAATTAATAGATTCATTTACCAGGTATAATTTAACATGCTGAAATTACAAAACAATATGGTGCTCGAGCTATATATCTTCATGATCGTAGTGATAACTGATCCATCATTTTGTCTGGGTATGTGGAAGTTGTTTATGACAGATTATAGTTGCTGGTACAAAATTCATATTGTTTGTTTTGTCCTTCAGTATACCGACGACATTACGATGAAGGGATTTGTGGTTGTTGCGAGAGTCATTCTGTGCTGCTGTTGATAAGGAAAGTCACAGCCAAAAGGAACTTGTGTAATCCGTTCAAACAATGTCACACTCAATCCCAGTCATCATGCCATAGCATGAATATTTGACTTAGAACCAGTTACATTTAGTTAGCACAGGTATCATAATGAGCAATAAAGACGCCAGCCTACACAACTGTTAGAGGAAAAGTCCACATCCAGTTCCGAGGAAATGTGTTCACAATTTACCGTAATTAGATACTTGTACAGTAACACTTGTATATTACTGCCCTTTACCCATTTTCGTCTTGAGCCGTTTTCTGCTTCAGGTTGCGTGCCCATCTCTTGCATGCTCTCCTTACATCGCATTGGTCATGAAATTAAGCATAGCACTTTAAAAAATAGGGGCACGCGATGGCACAATTGGTTGCGGCACTGCGCCGGAAGGTCGCGGGTACGATTCCCAATGGTGTAACTGGAAGTTTTCATTGACATAATCCTTCCGGCCGCACTATGGCCCTGGGGTCGACTAAGCCTCTAACAGAAATGAGTACCAGGAGTAGTTCCTTGGGGGGAGGGGGGGGGGGAAAGGCAGCCGGTGCATAGGGTTGACAACCTTACCACCTTCATGTGCCGAGTGTCATGAAATCTGGGAGCCTAAACTTCCTGGAACCCTCAGCGCCTGTCTTGGCCTGCACAAGGATCGCTTTACCTTTACTTAAAAAAATACAGTGTTGAGGTAATCTGTTTGTGTAGTATAAAGGAACAAGATGGCGACATTACGAAATTTTCCTTGGCTTTCGGTTTGGTGATGATAACTCGTGTATCATTGGAGCTATGTATGTGCATTTGGTACAGACTCATATCTTAAATATACGTATATATTACTTGTGAAATACTGTTTGAAAATCAGTTACGAACGTGGCTAGGATACATAGCATATTTAACGTAGGCTCATACAGCGACTGAACACGTTATTTACAAAGTTAAAAAAAAAATTAATAATTCTGATTTATATGTAGGACTATAAAATATGATCAGTAGGAAGGCAGACTGTGTGGGTTCTGCTCGGAACGTGTTTTGATTTCACCTCCTCGCCATAGCAACGCCGACAGTATTTCAGTATTTGAGTTTTTACGAACTTAAAGAGATGAGAACAACAGAAGCGCCAATCCAAATACAGTTTTTATTACAGATACATAGAAGAAAAGTGCGTGTGGCTCTTTTATGGAGGTGAACTCAAATCCCGACGCGTACTGATGATAATACACTTGTTTATAGTTAAGTGCTCGAGGTAGACTCTGAGACCCTCGAAAGTTGTACGGACTGGAAACGAAATTATTGCGGTATAGTTTGTATGTTACTGAACGCATTTTATCCTGTTCACAATTCGAACAGTATTATTATTTTCGTCGTCGTCATGATCATCATCGTAAAAATGGGTTGATAATGCTGTTGAGATTATGACGCATATTTGATATCCGTAGGACTTAAATTTTGAGTGGTATGAACGGAAGGACGTCAGCGCGTCTGGCAGTTCTTCAATGTTATTTAATCTTACCAATTTACGGGCGTTAGTAACAAACTAACAAACTGTGTGGTACAGAGTGTTCCTTGAGTACTAGATAATCACCTGGGTAAAACCCATCCTCGCCGTAGGTTGGGTAGAATTCTTGGTTTTTGTCCGGGTTCAGATCTCGGTCCGGAGACCAATTTCCCATACAGTCTTCTCGCAGTTTACCGTAGTCCTTCAGGGCGAAGGTCAGAGTAGTATAGGGTGTTTTTCTTTCATGCTTGACCGATAAGCGCCAGCCCAACGCTCCGCCCGAAACCCTGCCAGCATTGCGTCGTACGCCGCGTGTGGATTGGTTGAGCGGTCGATGGCGAGAGCTAGACAAACGATCGTAGTGATGATGAACCTTGAGAGATTCGGGCCGGTGCGTATAGTTCAAGTAAGACAAAAATCTCTCTTTACTTCAAATTACGCTATGACCACTTCCTAACATATTACTCCTCTTGGGTATATGTACGTATTCATTAATCTTTCTACCGTTCGACGCAGTACCGCATACCCCAAGCTTCTGGCTGTCGTTAAAGCATCTGATTAAAAATTATGCAACCCCGAACCTTCGTTGCCTTGTGAGTTTTGGGGGTTTTGCAACGATGTGACTGAGAATTAAGTTTTTCTCGGATGGCATATACCGCTGCGTCAAACCCATTTGCGCAGCATTGTATCCCAGAAGAATGGAATCTCCTTTCGTCGCCCTGTTACCAAAGCACGTCACTGAACCCTATCCTGAGGTAGGGCAGTTAAGTCCATATCGTCATACAGCATGTCTTCTGACAATCTACAAGTTGAGTACCGGATATTTATAAACGAGAATGCCACGACTTAAAAATAATACTTCTTTTAACGGGTATCCGTTGTAGTCAGTGTAGTGACTACAGGCTGGACGGTCTGGGGTTCCTATCCTGGCACGGGCCAGAGATTTATCCGTTTTCCAAACCGCTCAGGCCGGCTCTGGGATCTACCTAGCGCCTCATTCACTGGTTAAAGGGGGGCTCATTCCGCGGCAAACCACCACCTGTGTCTTGTTTCGAGGTTAAGAATAAGTGGAAGTGTACCTCCACTTCCCTTATATGCCTTCGCGGTGTGTATAGGGACAAATTCCCTCCCCCCACCCTTTCTTTACTCCCGTTTAACCAAAACAGTGTCTTTACTGATTGTTGCGAACAGAACTTCGCCAAAAGGGTGGATAAATATATGTGCACCAAGGACGTAAGTAATGTCTTCAGCAACAGTCTGTGGTAAATAACTGGAAGTGCACAAAAGTAGTCGTGACAAATATTCATTTTGCTACGTGTAGGAGTACAGGGTTTGTGGGCTGTCTGTTGTCTATTACTACGAACAAAATTTCGGAAACTGGGTCTGTTTCCGGTCTCAGGTGGAAAGACATAGCGTCATCTGTTGCTGCGAGTGCAACAGGAAGAGGTAAATCGTAATTTGTTTTCGCTGTATGATGGAAATGGATCGAGTTGGAGTTGCAGCTGAAACGTTGTGTTCTGTTTGAAATAACAGAAAGAGTCAAATCCTGTGTGTGATAAATCGTCATTAGAACGCTTCATAATTGACGCATTGTGTTTGTGTGTGTGTGTGTGTGTTTGTGTATTGTTTGTCGTCGTTGGCCAGTAGCACGTATTGCGGAGGTCGGTTATGGCTGTTATGAAGTACGTAGTACATAACGCCAAGGTAGGCCTTACGTAATCTTTACCAACAGTGTAAGTGTGTAAATGTGTGAAATAAACGTGTCCAATTTAAGAGAAATGCCAAATTGCACTCAACATTAAATCACGGTTTTCATTAACATGGCCTGCTGCAGTTAGAAAACATTTTAACTAACGTCTCGGGATAGAAGTAGCGCGTTTTGGTAGGTAATAATGGGAGAAAGCTGAATTGGCATTAATAAGCATGACGTAGGGGGTCTTCGGGAGACATTAATTCGCGTTCTGACATGGCCTGAAATTTACACAGCAATGCGCTGTTGTAGGTTTTAGATGATGGGAAAGGAGCTGCTTCACTTTAGCAGCGTTTTTTGGCTCTGTTGGTAGCGTAGTTTAGTGTCTCGTACGGGACGCAAAGATATTCTGTTTTGTGAAATTATCTTTCTGAAAAATTACATCGGTCTAGAGCAAGAAATAACTAGTTGTTTCAGCAGCGCGTATTTTGTTGCACTGACGGAATCTTCATGATGACGTCACACAATTCAGCGGGTTTTCAGTCAGCGTACTGGTATAAGAATGTCTGAAATGTCATTTTTTGTGTGGTACATGTCATTTCGAACTTGTGCAGTGCTCGACATACTGTGAACTCTCGTTCAATGTGAGGGGTTACGGGGTGTGGTCACAGGCTGCTGGACAAAACCGTGTTGCGTGACTTCTTATGGGAATAATAAGGTTACGTGCATGAGGACGCTTATGGTACCCTCATCTGCCAAATTGGTGCAATTTTTGGACATTTGACAGATACACACAGTGCTTGGGTAGCTGAGGCTGCCCGCCTCAGCGGCGGCTGAGTAACCGCCCACGTTTACACGCATGTATTTAAATTTGTCAACGTTCGGTGACCTTGTTCCCATGCACTGAATTATTTTTAGCTGCGTGTGGTGAAAAGCGCGCTAGGGAAATCGCGTAGGGCTAGGGGGTTCCGGAGGAAAGAGGAAATGATTGCACCTACTGCTTTACAGAGAACTAAATTAACTTAACTCGGTTTCAGAAGTCGTAACATTCTTACAGATTTTACATTTCACCTGTTTTTTCCCCCCTGCATTCTGTGTGACATGAGTCCGACGCTTTGTCTGCCATTGTAACGAAGTACACATATTCTTGCATTTGAGGCCGAAGTTGGAACTTTTAACGTAGGATAGGTGAAAATGAAAATGATTTTGACAGTATGACTTTCGAAATCTTCGTCTAAAACTGCTAAAAAAAAATAAATCAGTCCCATTACAGGCCCGAGGTGCCCAGAGGGTTCCAGGAAGTTGAGGTTCCCAGATTATGTGACAATGGCCCAGGATGGTGCTAAGGTTGTCAGCATTACGCACCGGCCGCCTTAACCCTCAGGAAATACTCCTGGTACTCATTTCTCACTCCCCAGGACCGTAGTGCGATCGGAAGGATTTTATGTCAATGAAAAATTCCAGTGACACCATCGAACCAGCGACCTTCCGATTTGCAGCACAGCACCTTAACCACTGTGCTACCGCGGTCCCCCGGCTAAAACTGTTAGAGTGATTAAATATAGGATGAAATTTATGAGATATATGGACTGGAAGAAATGAGATGTCTGCACAAAACTTTGACCAATTAGGCAAATTAAGCATAGATGAGATGAAAATTGATCTTGGAGATATAGAAGTGATAAAGTTTGTGAACGGGATTGAACGGCCACATACTTAAGCGGCTGGCTTTAATGAACACGGTGATCGACTTCCGCATGTCTTGGAAGGAAGAAGTTTCTTTCCCAGTTGAGAAACCAGGAACTGTTCAAGGATTCGCCATGTAGTAAGTTAATGCAAGCACCGTGTTGCCCTGTGTCTCAGTCAGCGAGACAGCACGTTCGTAAATTCAGCATGTCACAGAAAACACAACACGGACAGATCGACATGAGACCGCCAAGGAAGACGTACATGGTTGGAGATCGATGCACGGTTATGATGGCGCCGTATGAGGTCGTCTGTTTTCGCAGAATTTTGATACAAAACCGTATAAATCAATGAAGTTACTGGCTGGATTACTGGTGTCAGATTTCCGGTGGGGTCACCGTATCCACCGCACTGGTGGTGGAGTATATCCAGTTCGTGTCGTTAGTCCTTGTCTCAGGTGTCAAGTTGTCTTACTGTGAGACGATTTACTTCAGTCAAATGGCGATATTTTGAATACGTGGAACTCTGCTTCTCTTTCCCCATACACCTCAATGGCTTTTTACGTAAGCACAACAGAACTTTATGGATAGTTTTCACATTTAAGGAGTGTCATCCCCATTGTGTTAGTTAAAACATAAGGAAACAATTATGCATGGACATGACCGTCATAACACAATTATATTGTCAAATGTACATAGCATGTCAACTACACGTTTCGGCCAATTCTGTTTTTGGCCATCATCAAGTTGAATGCCATTATCGGAGAAAATTACACAATATATTATATGATACAGTATAACCATCAGTGTTGGTGTAAGTAGAGGGGGACGAGATCTCGTTTACCGAAGAGTTGGAGGGCGTGTGTGCAGAAGGTTCAATATGTAGATCTGTACATGTCATGTTACCTCTGTGATTTCATAAAGATCGCCATTATTGCTGGAGGTATCAGTGGGGTGTCGCAGGCCATTGATACCTCCAGCAATAATGGCGATCTTTCTGAAATCATAGACGTGACATGACATATATAGATCTACATATTAATCCATCTGCACACACGCCCTCCAACTCTTTTGTAAACGAGATCTCGTCCCCCTCTGCTTACACCAACACTGATGGTTATACTGTATCGTATTATATATTGTGTAGTTTTCTCCGATAATTGTATCAACCTTATGATGGCCAAAAATAGTATTGGCCGAAACATTAGTTGGCATGTTACGTACAATTGACAATATAACTGTGTTATGACGGTAATGTCCATGCATAATTGTTTCCTCATGTCTATGGGTAGAAATGTCAGAAAGAGGAAAGAAAGCATTTTTTTGGCAGTGTGCTTGTGAGCGGGACGTACGCTGCTTACGTATCCATCACCTATGTGACGCAGCATCTTGTCGCATATCGCTAATGACATGTGCACAGATATCATCACGAGATTTTGTTGTTCTCTAAAGCTGTGTAGTAGTTGGCTGCTGTCTGGTCTATGTAACACGCGTTTATCAGGTACCTTGTTTTCTGCTTAACGCCATTGCGCGAGAACATCAAGCCCGTGTCAGTAGGTCCGTAAGGAGACAGCGATTGGCATATATTATACCAGATTTAATAAAGGTTTTGGTGTTGTATGAGATTGTATTGCGCATATTTATACCAGTTTGTATAAAAGTTCGGGGTTTGAAGGAGATTCTGCTGAGGATATTTAATAGTAGACACAGGTCGCGGTTACGTAAGTGTAGTGGAAGAGGACGTGTAGAATGGCATGGAAACAGAAAGGTTGTAAGAATATGCGAATGCAGAACGGGACGTTAGATCCGCATCCAACGGTAAACTTCGGTCTAATGTGCCAAAGCACCATGTGTGTGTGTAGCAGCTGCTAATTCTATAGGCGTCGATGTTTCGAAACAGACGCGATAGGAGTCAGGGGAGAATGAAGGAGAAAGAATTATCGCTGAAGAACATTCTTGTCAAGAACGAAGTGGATGTGGTGGCGCAGTGGTTGCATGGTGTGGACCTCTCCCGCATCGGAACAAAAAAGTATGCCAGGTAATGTGAACCTGCTGAACATTGTCATGTACTGACTCGTGCTATGGATATTGTAAGATGGTGTCATATTTGATCACACTCTGTCTAGAAACTTCACAGTTCGCGATTTTTCTCTCTGTCTAAGGATGCTCCAATACCCCATAGGTTATACGGCATTGCTACCCTGTACACCAGTATGAGGCAGCACAATGAACAAGGTGCGCTTGTGTTGTGAAGTTTGTTCGCGGTCCGCACGTGATTCGACATAACGGCCATCCTTAGACATACAGGGAGATCACAAGACCGTCACTTATTAAAGATAAGTAAAACATAAAATCAGTCCCATTACAGGCCCGAGATGCCCAGAGGGTTCCAGGAAGTTAAGGTTTCCAGATTACATGACAGTGGTCCAGAATGGTGGTAAGGTTGTCAGCCTTACGCACCAGCCACTTTTTATCCCCCCCCCCCCCCCCCCCCACACAACTTCCAACAGCTTTTGTACCTGTCGTGAGGCTGACATACGCTGCCTGATCGTGGAGCGAGAGAAAGGGGACGAAA
>Ga0123357_10010674_pt1 | contig 11706 bp, 6 predicted proteins | sample TergutEmb28metaG_FD_89873 | JGI IMG/M metagenome (GOLD analysis project Ga0123357, IMG submission 89873) | Embiratermes neotenicus P4 segment gut microbial communities from Petit-Saut dam, French Guiana - Emb289 P4 | ecosystem: Host-associated > Arthropoda: Insects > Digestive system > Gut ...
GAAGAATAAAAGACCAACTTGATGTTACTTGCTATTTTATTTCACTTCTTATATGCTCAACACGTTTCGGATATTATTATATTCATCATCAGGAGCTTGCGACTATTCTGTTGAATTACCACATTGGTCGTATTGTTCTTGGTTCAATGTGTGTTGGAGTTTTGGTGTGGTTAGGTTGGAGTGGTATCCGTGTTGCAACCTGCAACACGTCATTTTGTGACTTCTTACATAGGGTTGTAGCAGTGGCATGCATCACCTGTATGCCGGAACTGAATTTTTTCCCTTGTAGCTCCTGTTTAAGCTTTGGAAATATCCAAAAATCTCAGTGGGCGAGGTCTAGATTGCAGGGTGGGTGCTTTGCAGGTGTTCCACGCATGCCTGCCAATTCTGACATACACTTGAGCAGTATGTGGCCACACATTCTTTTGAAGCAAACCCCACTATTTCCTCAAGAACTCAGATCATTTTTCCAAATTTCATTCCAAAAAGCAGTTTCTAGTGTCTTTGCATGACACCATGATAGTGTAGTCAGTATGATAACTAGGCTATGGGCTGGACAATCTAGGGTTCGAATCCCAGCAGGACAAGAGACTTTTCTCCTGCTGAAACTTCCAGACCAAGTTTAGGGTCCTCCCAGCCTCCTATTCGATAGTTAATGGGGATTCTTTCCCCAGGAGTAAAGCAACAGGAGTGTGAGACTCACCACATACCCCCATTTAGTGCCTAGATTAAGAATAAGTGGAAATGCGCCTCTTTTCCCCCTATATGCCTTTATGACATGCATAGAGATAAGTTTGTCTTTACCTCTTGGCATGGTACTTACTGTTCACAGTTTGCTTATTAGGTACCCCTCAAGAATAATGCCTTTGAATGAAAAAAAATCAACATTATTTTTCCAGTTGCATACATTTGCAAACTTTCTTTGTTGGAGGTGAGATTTTGAATTTCTAGACACTTGATTGCTGTTTTGATTCTGATTGAGGACTCATCACAGTTGATGGGTCAGGGTTGTACTCAAAAAAGAATCACAGGTCATTGGCAGAATACCACACACCTGTGTTTCTGATCACTGCTGAGCTCCCATAGAGAGAACCTTGCACACATTTGGGACATGTTTATTTTCACTGACACAATGTGTTGATTCTGTTTCCATTGTCTTATTTAAACTGGCAGGCAATTCCCATAATGTCTTGTGTCCTTCTCCAGCAGTTTGTTAGCTTTCTCAATACTGATATGTATGACAGCAGTGCTTGGTCTCATACATCAAGCATCATAAACCACCTTTATGTTTCCTTCTTTAAAATGCTGCCACCACCTGAAAACTGCAGGTGTGTATGTGTACCAACTCTGTTTCTTTAATACATTTTCTAGGTTAAAATAAAAGTCTGTTACACACGTTTGCCTCAGCATGTATGGAGTGCCATTCACTGCTATTGGAAAATGGGCCTCAACAGGTATCTTTTATAAATTGTATAAATACAACATGTTAGTAACACAACACTTTATTTATGTACAATAAAAATAATATATTGTCAGGGCAACATGTTTCGACCTTTATTACAAAGCATTTGGGATCCCACAGTGCATTGAAACAGACAGTTCTTGGATCTGTTTTCTCAGAGGGCCTGAAGATGACCTAATAAAGGTCGAAAAAGTGTTGTGTTACTGACTGACGTGTTGTATTTATATGTTATAATACTTCAGAATGGAAAACATCAAATTGTGTGAATTGACCGTTAACAGTAGGACATTCTTCTTGGCAACAGTGGCTCATCGCATTTGGGGCCGTAATGGGATGCATTGTCTAGATCTAGGCTGTGGCAGAGGTGCAGAATTTGCAGTGGCACTACTTTTCAACACCACTCGTATTTAAAATGTATTGGTTACTTGTAATTGATTTCTGTTATTTACTTATAGTTTGGAATAATTTTATATTAATATACTTGACCTAGTTTACTTAGTGTAATGGTAAGTTGGTGCTACATCATTATTTACTTGTGTATCAACTTGTGACTTTTGAGGCACTGTAAAATCAAGGAATGGATTTTGTGTTTGGGTGTCAGAAATAGTACACTCCCAAAAAAACAGGATATATTGTACATTGTATATTATGGTTCAATGAGTTTCAGAGTTATAGTAAGATTAGAGTGAAGTATGCTTAGGTATCCAAGTCATAAATTCAATTAAAGTTCTCGTGAATTTGAGCTTTTGTCAAGAATATGTTCTGTATTCTGTCTGTCTAGTGTAGTAAAAATTTTCAATTTTCTCCCAAATATAACATGATTTCCCAATGATATGTTTAGGGGAGACTGTAGCAAGCCAGAGAATCTGTAGTTTAATGCCAGATCTACAGAGTATGTCTGATATACATATTAATTATGCTCAAACTATGAGAGGAAGTTACTTTGTGTACTTGTGTTAGGTATGGGCAGGCCTGAGTTGGAAGAAAGGAAATGGTTAAAGTTAAAATTCTGAAGAACATTTATATGTTTCCAGGTAATAAATAATAAATATTCTAAGGCTTTTAACAGCATAAATTGACCGTGATATGTTTGTCGTGGTTTTAGAAAGATATTCAGTTATATGTCCCAGGCTTGCATGACTCTTTATGCATTCTTTGCACACAACTAACAATGAACAACGTATAATGAAAAATCCATGTCTGACCTTCTGCATTTTAATATCTAAAGTTACCAAAAGGATTTTTATAAATTACGATTGGATGGGGTGTGCGTGAAAAGTTGCCATGTGAATTTGGTCTGTAACTAATTATCATGACCCTGCTTTGGGTGACTTTGAATAAAATGTGCATTTTTTTATAAAGTGCTATTGTACAGAGTAAATTTGTACATAAATACATAATCAGTTTTCATTCAGGGTTATAGACTTCTGGACTCTATCTGTCATCTCATACTCATGAAAGAGCACAATGTTTCAGGAACCAGATGTATTTCTGTTCTCATGTCCAGCACTTGTAACTCAGTAGGTGCCTCCCAACACTTTCACTTGAGGACTGGAACAAATGCTGTTACCAAATGTTACCTTCTTATTAGATTATGCGACAATAGACAAAGTCCAGGAACCTGGTAATCCTGATAATAAAATGCAGATCTTAATTGATATTTATATATTTAAAACAATATTTGGCTCATCCAAATCATCCCTGGTTTATTAATATATTTAAAATGGCTACCCTTGACCCAGTAGTTATGCTCCTAGAGTTGCACAAGGCTCATGTAACATTCATAGTGTGCATTGCTAAGCTTCATTTCTGTGTAAAAAGGGATAGTACAAGTAGTGATGCTGCATAGCAAGACGTTATATGGGCCACAACTGCAGCCCATGGGTTTTCATTCAAGTGGATGATTTTTTGTGTGCAGTAACATCAGGTTTTCTGCTATCTTGAAAATTGTTGTGGTAAAATTTTTTTTATATTCATTAGTACTGCAATACCAGCACTTTTTTTACTTTAAGGAAATAATGTAGGCTAAAAATGAGCTTAAATTCATCTTATTTTGCTTCATACCACCACCATTTTTGGCAGCACAGGCAGCTCTGTTAAGTTCCAGCAGAGCATAATGAGCTGCATGATAAAGAATCTCTTTTAGTTATTCAGTTCGTCAAGAAATTACGTACTTGTTACAGAATCCACGTGTTTGCTGTAATAAGAGATGCCAACCACTACAGTGCAGTTCATGATTTCATATCCCTCTTGCTCCAAAATCATTTAAAATTATACTTCCATGAATGACAATGATTGAACGAAAGATTTAAAACACAGCAACTCATGTAGAATTTACTTCATTAAAAATCTGTCTGAATTTGGGGAATGGTTGCTGGCATTCTGTTAAGAATCACTGTTATTCCCATCTGCTATCCAGAATGGAAAGATTGAAATACAGAAGACTTTAAGTTTGCCTTTTCTTGATTGGTGCAAGTCTCTGAGGTGAACCTGAAGAAAAGAGACCACCTGTATATGTAGATGGAGATAATGCTAATATGGATCTGAAAGAAGTGTGATGGGAGGCTCTGGACTGGATTAATTTGACTAACAATAGGTAATCTGTTACAAACATAGTACTTCCATAGAAAGCAAGAAATTTGTTCACCATCTAAGCAACTTCTCCAAGAAGGACTCTGCTCCATGGGGTTAGAATCTCTGACTTACTTAAATGCAGCATGTAAGAATGATACATGATTTGAAGATTGTTGTTTTCTGGGTTGTGAAATCATGTGGTCTGTTGTAGAATTACTGCTGTTTCTGAGGAACCTTCTCTAGTCATTTTCACAGTATATATCTACCTATCCACCAAACATGGCATCTCATCCCAGAAGACAGTAAACTTCATAGTCACTGCCATGAGAGTTATGAATATTGCATGATGTTATTCTTGTGGTGGAATGACACTGTGTCCCTGTTCAGCTGCATTTGTGAATGGGCCATTGTCCACTTCCACCAGAAAAAAACTGTAATAATTGAAGCGAAAATGTACCAGTTCTTTCTCCCTTGTCCACCACAAATTCCACGTGAGCTGCCTGGCAGCAAACTTGGTCCTCTGGACTAAGAAGCTTGCAACTGATCATCTTAGCTATGGCGCGGCCTAAATCTGACATATACTGATGTGTGTGACATAAACTGGTTATTGATAAATGTAAAGCAGCCTGGTTTCCTGATAATTAACGTGGACTCAGTCACATTTCGTTTTGTCCTTCTATAACACAACTAGAAGTATGAAAACGGTATAAGTATATGTATATTAAATAACTGTACAACCAGTAAAACAGAAAATGTAGATTTTATTATCAACACCACTCAGTATCTGAACATATTTCTTGAAAGATGACCATTACTACTGTTGTGCTGTAGTTCTATTTTTATACTGCTGTTGTAGAGAAACAAAGTTATGTATATACTGACTTAAAGGTCTGTAAAATACTGTAATTTATACAAAATGTAAAAAATTGTTAACACTGTGTATATAACTATTGCATTTTGCTAATCATTGTAATATCAAAAGACAGCCAATAAAAGTATCTAAAATTCTGTCCTGGGACATGGTATATTTGTGTCCAAGGGGAAGTTTTATTGTGAAAACATATCATTTGAAATTAAAAATAATAGATTAACATATATTGGGTGGCACACAAAAAAGTAGCCTGGTCTTAGTGTCAATGTCAGTAAGAGTTTTATTAGTGATACAAGAATAAATACTGTTATATTACATTTGAAAAGTTATTTTGTTGTTATTAAAGAATGTTAGTCTTCGGGAATCCCACCTGCCTATCATAATCACATAACTGCACTTGCTGCTGCTAAAACTGAGGCACGCTCCTTATCCCTGGCCAGGGCTACTTTTTTTAATGCCATTCCATATTATCAGAGCTGTTGTGTGGCTTTTTTTCTGTCTGAAATGTTCTGTATTTTTTTTTACATCAAAAGTAAGTTGCTCACTTACTACACCTGTGTTCCATTTTGTTTGTAAGTGGATCAGTAAGAATCCATAACGTTACTGTTAGAAGAAATACTTCATTTTCCCAGCCAGAGAGTAAATGTGAATGTTTGTTATTGCCACAGGCTTATGCCATGTTAAGTACTTTCTGGCCCTATTTTATTCTTAGCTTTACCTTTCTGGCACATTCACAATGAAAAGTTGCCAAGATGCGCATATTCGCTGCATCACGCCCGTGTGTCCATCACTTCACATGTAATAAATCAAGAACCACAGCAGATTTCTGTGAAATTTGGTACTGTGGAGTTCCGGTAAAATTTGCTGAAGCCTTCCAGTTTTAATAAAAGGCAGGGAACAATAACAGACACATCTTGTGAATGCTTATGTACATTTCTCTGCACATCTCATGTTAAATTGTTAAATTTTTATTGGAGCAAAACAATGTGGAGAACAAGTAGTTACTTGCAGACTTCAGAGCCTAATTTCCTGCAGCCTTACTAAATCCAAACATGTTTTTAACTCATCAGTACAAAACACTAACAAGATGTTCTTCATTTAGTTAAATGGAACAGACCACAAAACTCTTACAGGATTCACCATACACCAGAGAAGTTGCTTACAAAGTTATTATGTAATGAAGCTGCTTTCATATCCTGTGGTAGGTGAATTTCTCAGTTTCAGTAACCAAGTAACCGTAGGAGTATTCTCCTATAATCTCCTCTTGTTTCTTCTGTTATGATAGACCCCAGCTTTGAGTCGTACTTTTCAACATAACAATCTTTTATATCTGCAAGGTCCACCTGTAAGGTAAAAAAAATTACCAGATAGATTCAAAATGTAGAAAAGGCAAAATTGTTTTGGAGGTATCAAATTTACATACATATTCACATACAACAATACCTTTACATTTGAAGTAAGTGAAATACCTTTCCTTGAATTCAGTGATGATGATAATCATTGTAACATCTGTCTCTGAATTATGTTCAGTGAAGTACTGTTTATTAAATATAACATAATAATTTTCTTCAGTCTCTCCAACCACATATTAGGAAAGTTCCTAAAATAAACTTGATGCACTCCTCTCATCTATACGTACTTCCAGTTCTGTAAACTGCATAATGTTTAGTTTATAACGAATCATTACATGACCAAAGAAACAAACAGTTGTGCTCACTATGTAATCTGGATGTAAAAAATTCCAGTACTTATTTTTCTTAGCATTTGGGCTGTTTGGTCTCCAATAGAAATGCAGGGGTGTCCACACATATGTCAAGGGATCATCACGACTACCATTACTGCACAATGTTTTTGTACTGAATGTGTTTTGTCTTAATTTCCATACATAAACTTTCTAAACATAAAGTGCATGTTGAGCTGCTATCAGCCACACGTGTAAAGGTCACTCACTATGCACCCTTCGTCATTTATTTAGTTTTAACTGTACAGTTCGATAATTTAAGAATACACAGGCATATTTCTTGTCTATCTGATGAAACAAGAGTGTATTCCTCCCACATTTTTAACAAATGTCATAAATAAACCAAACAAAATATTACCTCTGATCGAGACACAAGAAGCCGAATTAGCTGATAATCATCAGGCTCAGGGTCTCTGAATGCAGCCCGTATTTTGTCTGTGAAGAATTCGACAGGGTCATTCACAGCCTTCACTGTAACACGAGGATACATTCCAATTTAATGTCGGAATAAACACAAAGCGCCTAGTAGCCCACGTAGTGTGTAGGACTCACATTAGGAGGCTCAGATTCATCCCAACTGACAATTTGTCATTCAGACACGTGCATGATTACTGTCGTATGTTCACGACATTTGAATAGCTGCTTTCTATGTGCATTTAACCCTTTAAATGCCAAATGAAATCCCATCTGCCATTTGCTGGCATTATTAGGAGCCCACCATATTCTCCACGTTAACAGGATAAGGGTTAATATATTCTAATGGGAGCCTTCTCAGTGGCATCAGCAACTTCCAGTTAACATAAATTAATGTACTACTTCTGTAGCACAGCCAAGGAGCTGGGATAGCGTAGTTGGTATAGGGACTAGGATAAGGGCTTGATCCAGGGTTTGTTTTCAAGCACAGGTAACAGATGTTTCTCCTCTTCAAAACATCCAGACTGCATCTGGGCCCCATCCAGTCTCCTATTCAATGGGTGGGTTTATTTTCCCAGGATAAAGCAGCAATTTGGTCTGTATTCAGGCAACATGGAATCAATGCACAGAATGAGAAACGAATAAGTATACATATAATTCTACCCATGCATTTATCTATACATCATGTACAATAAAAATTTACTGACAATAAGGGGGAAATTTTATTTTAAAAATGCAATTCACAACCTAGGCTAAGGTGTTACTATTTTTAGAACATCTTTACAAAATGAATTAGAAATGTAATGCATTCATTCCATTGGCATGTGCATAATGCGACGATTCCTTGCCGTTCTCAGGAGCTTCTTCTATTCCTCTCTGTTATGTATTTTTTCCTGCCACCCTTCTCCACCAACTATTCTTCCATCCTCTCTCACCTCATCTTGCCATCTATTTCTTGGTCTACCTCTCAATCTTGTTGTTCCCTTATTCATATATAATACCCTTTTGGGAATTCTTCATAAATAATAAGTTTTCAAAATTGCTTTGGCATTCTATCTGGGCTTTGCCAGGGAAAGGGTTAAAATATATTTTCTCATTTCAAATGTCTCCAGGGGCAAGGAAACACTCTGTCACAGGCCACAGAGCTATCAGTTGAATGGGCATGGATTAGGTATTACGGTGTTCCATGAAATCTACCCCACATCAGTAATGGAAAGCTTTTAGAATGGGAAAAATCAGATGATCATCTAACCCCAATCATATTCAGGAAGAAACATAATGGGCACAATGTTGTTCTACTTTGACTTACCAAGAGCCAGTAAGCCATCGCGAAGTCCTCCCCGGAAATCAAGACGGATACTGTCCTCAATCGGATTCTGCTTAACCGCCTGGAACTCGGCAAACATCTCCCTGAGATGTGGATAACTGCGTCTGAGCAACAGTTCAACTATCACAGCATCATCTATTCCATACCTCATCCCTACTCCAGCATATGCCAGCATCTGCAAGACAACAGAAAGCTTAGACTGTCAATTACACTAATTGTGAATAAACCAAATTTACTTCATCAGCTTCCTTGAATAATAGAACAATCATGGAATACGGAACACTGTCCAAGCTCATACAAAACAGGAAATATAAACACAAAGTAGGAAATATGGTTCCTTTCACAGTTACAAATTTACTACAGCAGGGCCACAGTACACCCCTGTGAGATTACATCCTGTCACAACTTAAAAGACCACAAACTGAATAAAAACTGCTGTGAAAACTGGAAATATATAATCAAGTTTGCTGTTGGATAACAACTTTGTATTATTCTTCATATCCCAAAATACTGCTGTCATTGCTGTATACCCAGCTAATAACAAAAAGAATACGAGTATGTATTATTTTCTGATTAAAAATTAAATAGTGTCTACCTGGCCCATGAGGAGAACTATTAAACATGAATACTGCTACCATATTTCTGCATATGGCAAGAATAGAATTCTATTAAATTGTATTTTGAGTACTATTTGCAAAATTATAATGTTTGCAACTTTTAATGACAACAGTATAACTTACTGATGTTTCACTGATCCCACGTTATCTCTTGTGTTTTAACTGCAACCATATTTCATTTTCAAAACAAAAGTGGACTTAATACGTTTAATGAATGAATTTTTATATTTGGTTTGTTCTTGTATATACAAGTTTCGTTTTATGACCAGTACTATGTTTTCATGGGACCTTCACAGATTAAGTTATGGCATGTTCTATATTCAAAGGTTGTAACCATTTCTGGATTTTTGGAATATAAATAAATATAAATTTCAATACATACGTACATACATATATACATACATTCCATTGATCCATGCATGTGTCATAAAGACCATAGGATGTGGAACAAGTCATAAATACAAAAATATACAACTATACAGTGTAAAATACTATAAACATTTTACAAGAAAATATTATAAATCACCTTTACACATAAAAAATTCATCTACAGAGTAACGTAGACATGTAACCATAGGTCATCTTCTTACTTGCAATAAGTGCAATAAGTGATAACATCAAAGTTTTATTTATTCATCAACTGATGCACTAGTGAGTTGTCTTAAAAAACAATATTAAAATTTACATGAAAACAGCTCCAACATGTTTCGTTGTTACAGTTACACCATCATCAGGGAGTGCATTAATTTGTGCTTACTAAAGTTAAAATGTATTTTAATGAACTATTTTAACAACTGTTACTTTAGTAAGCACAAATTCGTGCGCACCCTGATGATGGTGTAACTGTAACACCGAAACATGTCGGAGCTGTTTTAATGTAAATTTTAACATTTTTTAAAGACAACTCACTAGTGCATTAGTTGGTGAATAAATAAAACTTTGATAATATCAAGATAAATGGTATGAATGTAAAAAAGAAAGTGATAACTTCATAAACCAACTCAGAGAATTTTACATTTCTCGTTTTCCCAATCCAACTACAAAACTCGGATACACATGCTTATAACCTAAAATTCATTCACCTCAAAAGTCCCTAGGGACCCTTCATTACTTCTACATTTACTTCCGGTTTGGCTCAATGAGCACGATCAAGCTACGAAGACCCTCATTTGTTTGCGGGACTATTTTTCGAATCTTCTGCATCACCATATGTCATAGTATTCGTGAGTATGCTTATGTCGAATACTGACTATACTACCAAGATTCTTTTCCGGAAGTTCCTTGCGATCTTATGTGGCGGAAAACAAATAGAAGATGGTGTCACTTATCCTGTCGTACTCGTTCGGTAGGAAACAAAAAAAAAATTGTGTCTTAACCTGTTGCAATTAAATTCTGTTGTGGTTTTTGTAGTGAGTTTGATTATACTGTATAGTGCAGTGTGTAGTGCGGACTGTTCCCCGAGAAGCGGTGTACGACATATACGTATATGGAGAGTGTGAAAGAAAAGGAAAGACTTGCCGCCTCCCGTTTCGAAGGTATCGTATGTGCTTTTCGTATGTTTACCACCGCAGTGTACAAACTAGTATGTATTGAGCTACGGTTTCAGGAATTTCCGCTATATTACGTATTCTTATCACATATAAGAACAAGTGACAAGTTTTCACAATGATATTTTTTAATGTTTCAATTGGTTTTTGGCGCATTCTGTTGAAACCGCGTACATTGAAAGGACGCTGGCTATCAATGGCGTGTCCAGCCGTCTAAATATTTTGGGAATAGGGGAGGAGTATTGAATAACGAAATACGTTTCGCCTGTAGAAATGACGCATTTCAGTGTTATATTTTAATGAAATGTATGACTTAAATAGTCATGTCAGTTCTTTAAAAAAAAAAAAAACATTGCTAGGGAGGGGACGAGGGAAGGACTGCATAATGAACCCCGTATCTACAATATAAATTACACTGTCAACAGGGTGGCTAAAGAGGAGTATAATTTACAAGCTACAGTACACGGAAAATTAATTTTGATTCGCTGTTTTTTAATGTAATTGGGAACCCATTTTTTTTATCACACTTCACCATGATTACAGTTCACATAAACATCAGTGTTATGTCTGCACAAACAAAATGTCAGTATGATTATAGCGGGAAATATTCAGAGAAAATTCATAAATTAAGGTTGAGCACAACGCTTTTCTGCATTTTACTGCATTAAGAATTTAGGGGAGAGGAACATGGATATCAGATTTTCTATTGTCATACTGCTTGAAGTTTACTGTGTACTGCTATATTTAAAATTACCACTTCTTTACGCCCCACACTCCTGAAAACCACACCTTAGAACGCTCTACTTGAATGTGTGCAAAACCAGTGAAGGCTGTTTATCCTACCTGAGCTTCTTTGTGTGCCTGAGCTACATTCACCTCTACCTCCTCCCGTTCTGTATGTAAGAGTATCCTCATTAGTCGCCTCAGGTCACTGTTCATCTCGCGCTTTACTGCGACGTCCAGGTCTCGACCATACTCTAAAATATCCACAGGATAATAATGATGATGGTAATGATGATGATAATAATAGTAATAATAATAATAATGTATTGGAGAATGAAAATTTCAAGCTGTACTGGAATCGCAGCATACTTACGGACAAAACAATATCTTTTAATCGACCTGACATAACTTTTATGAATAAGAAAACAAA
>Ga0123357_10010675_pt1 | contig 11705 bp, 8 predicted proteins | sample TergutEmb28metaG_FD_89873 | JGI IMG/M metagenome (GOLD analysis project Ga0123357, IMG submission 89873) | Embiratermes neotenicus P4 segment gut microbial communities from Petit-Saut dam, French Guiana - Emb289 P4 | ecosystem: Host-associated > Arthropoda: Insects > Digestive system > Gut ...
AACAGCCTTAATTTAAAGAACTTATGTAACTTAGCGAGGCACAAAACTTTTTAAACTCCTTGAGGATGACACAGAGATGTCGAAACATGTAATTGTGAACATTATATATTTAATATATTTTGACCTAACAATTTCATGGAATTGTAATTTTAACAGCCTTAATTTAAAGAACTTATGTAACTTAGCGAGGCACAAAACTTTTTAAACTCCTTGAGGATGACACAGAGATGTCGAAACATGTAATTGTGAACATTATATAAAGAGACAGTATTGTGATAGACATTTGTGCATTGGTTGGTTGAAATAAAAACAATTACAACTTGGTTCTTTCCTGATTTAACCTAACATACATTGGGTGGTTAAATCAAGAAACCTGCGACGGGCAAGACTTGTAGCCTGCAAGGGAAAATTTACAAACACACACAAAGTTTTATCTATAAAACCTGACTGAAAATACAATTTCGTTGAATAAGCCGAGCATACACAATTCCTATAAAATGTTTACAATGCGGCCTTCTGAGTTGTGCCACCGAGTAGCCTGACAGGTAGTTGTCAGTATTTTGTTGTAAACTGCTGCCTCCGTGTTCACTTTTACATTCAACGTATCACTAAATAAAATTACTGGGCATAATGTAGTAAAATACTTCATAAATATTTCTGTAACTAATAATAATTCATATGCCTACATGTTTAATGATTAAAGGTAATCCCCTCCATGTGGATGAAATCTGAAAGCACGATGTTTCACTAAAATGTTGGTATAATCTACCAGAATGCACGGCGTAACACCCCGCAGCATCATCCCCACAGTCGTCAACTCAAAGCTCAATACAAAATGGAAATTAAAAGACGAAAAACGGCGGGCTTAAATCAAGAATGATAAGTCCTTGCTTTTCCTATAATGTAAAAGGGATTTCTTGATCAAAGGAACACGCGTCGTCAACATTCGGAGGTCCGTTAAGGGAATTAGCCATTTACATACATGTATGTACTTAGTTACGTACACCATCGGCCTCTGCAGATAAAAACATGTTATATACACTAATAAAACGACACCGATCATAGTGTAGAAGATACTAACTACCTAACTAACTAACTAACTAACTAACTAACTAACTAACTAACTAGATAACTAAGTAGTTCCGTAGAGCGGAGTATTTCTTGAGAAGCTAACAGGTTTGAAGCTAATCAAAAAATCCCCTGCATTTTATAGAACCCCAAGGTTCATTACCACATTCACAAATGCCTGCAACCTGTCCCTATTCTGAGCCAGATAAATCCAGTCCATAACCCCATCCCACTTCTTGAACATCAATTTTAATATTATCTTCCATCTGCGTCTATGTTTTCCAAGCTCTCTCCTTTCCTCAGGCTTCCCCACAAAAACCCTATATGCACGTCTACTGTTCCCCCTTAGTGCCACATGCCAAGCCCATTTTGCTTTGATTACCCGCATAATACTTGTTGATGAGCACAGATCATAAAACTCCTATTTATGCAGTCTTTCCCACTCCTCTGTTGCCTCGTTCCTCTTAGGCTCAAGTATCCTCCTCAGCACCCTATTCTCAAAAGCCCTCAGCCTATGTTCCTTCCTCAATGTGTGAGACCAAGTTTCACACCCAAACAAAACAACAGGCAAAATTAGAGTTCCGTCTATTTTAATCTTTACATTTTTGTATAGCAAACTGGAAGACAAAGGGTTCTGCATCGCTTGACAGAAAGATAAAAAGCATTCCCTTAGTTCAATCTGCTCTTAATTTCTTGTACTAATTATACTGCTGACAATTAACAAGATTTCCTAAAACTACGTCCAATAAGTGTCAAGTTAGTTACACGTGTACCTGCCGAATACAACAGCTGTTAACCTGAACTGTCTTAATCGCGCTTAAAACAACAGAGTAGTTTGTAGAGGAGAAAAAGAAGCAGAAAAGAGCAAAGTGTGAGCACAATCATGTGGCCACTGCATTTGTTACATGCTGCAGTCTGTTTCGCCGCGCAGTAAGATGCTGAATTACCATAACACTGCTCCAGACACTGCCACGATTCACTCTTCTAAATTATGATGCATTGTTCGTAACTTCATCTCACACCACGGAAAGAAACACGTATAATAATAATAATAATAATAATAATAATAATGATTACCGAACACAAGGTACACGTACCGCGTTTTGCCTAGAGGTGTGTGTGTGTGTGTGTGTGTGTGTGTGTGTGTGTGTGTGTGTGGCTCTGTGTCTGCAATAAACCACCAATATAAAGCCATCACTTTTGGCAGAGTAGCAATTCTCTGTAATCATTATTTTGAATATGATTTTATTTTCTAGTTTTTCTTAAATCATTTGGGAATCACGATTTTACACCCGTAGATTACCTTCAGTTTGCGATCAAGCGTCAAATAAGCCGCAACAAACTAAACTAAGAATCATTATTGTTTATATCATAAAATCAAAATTGAGATCTTTCACTGCAGGGTGCAAAAGGCAGAAGATCAGGAAATTACATGTTGTTATGGAATATTAAGATTAATCATTCTTACAGTAAAACCGCTGTTGTAACCAGAAGAACAAGCTGCGATCCAGAAAACAAAGCACAGTGCATTAAGATGTCAAACAGTACATTGTTTGGGCTATAAATATATGGGAGAGACTAAAAGTTGAAATCTGATTGAAGAAATAAAGGTCAGAATCTTTCGATTTCCTGTCTACTGTACCAAAAGGTAAAAATTGAGACGCAAAAGTTGTAATTTTCTCTATGGTTCTTATTAGTGTTGAACTTGGTCTGTCACAATGAACGAAGTGTACACACGGAGGATATTAGGGATGAAGTTATTGAAGAGCACATGTGAGATAAAAGGATTTATGTACCAAGAGGGTTGAAAAAACTATAAGAAGCTTCAGAATTTCACCTCCTTCTAAAGTACTAGTGGGATGATCAAATTAAAGAGACTGAGATGGGCGAGGCTTGTAACATGCATTGGATTGAATAGAACTATAGAACTGTAAACCGTCCCTTGATGTGAAGACATGAAAGAAAGATCAAAATTAGAAAACCAAGACGTGGATGGGAGGATATGAAAATGGATATTAAAGAAACAGGATGGGAAAGCTTGGGCTGAATTTATCTGGTTAGGAACAGACGCCAGTGGCAAGCAGTATTCAATAATGTTTAGTGTAGATTCTGAATAAGAATTAATGTAGGTTACCTTTCAGTACAAAGTCCAAAATTAAATCACAACTCAAGGAGAGAATAGCGGTAGAAAATTAATCAAGTTAAAAAGTTAAAATCCTAAGAACGTTTTTGTTAACACCCAATATCATTTAGTGTAGACTCCCAATAGCTTGAAATGATTTTTGATAAGAGTAGCGCACGAAAACCCAAAACCTTCAACGTGCGTTCAAGTTACAGACTCTGTCCAAATAACACATAGAACGATGATAAGTTGCGGACCGGATGCGGCTCTCGGGCAAGTGCTACTAATTTACGGGCATATAAAAGATACACGGAGCGCTAGAAGATCAAGAGTAACCGTGGGCTGCAACAACAATACCATCAAATCCTGTTCCTCTAAACTTGGAAAGTTAATGCCGTGAGCAAAATCCTGTTCAAACTAAAGGTCACTAGCATTTTAGCACCTATAACCTATGCTATAGATTATTTTTATGAGTCCACTTTGGAATATATGAATTACATCATAAAGGAAGCCTGTAATACCTTACAAAAACACCACGACCGAACTGAAACAGTAAGTATACAGGTAAAAATTTATGGCGATACCTGGGCGTATAAAGCTTGCAGTTAATGTCCGGTTGTGTGTATATAAAATTGAATTACTTTCAGAAAAGGTTGCATAGTAATAATAAATTCGCCACAAGGAATACTGAAACGCCTTTATGTCCTTAGCCAACTGGTTATTTAATTTACACATTGATATCGTTTTTATATTGCGCGCATAATATTAGCGCCTGACGAAATTAATTTATATTAGCCGTCGAATTTAAACTTATAATTCGTGGTTGTAAAATGAGTACACTTAAACATGACAATATAACAACCACATCATAGTTGATATAATAAGTGGAATTAACAATTTCAGCTGAACGACTTATCAGTGAAATGGGGAAGTGGCTGATATTTCAAACATTGTCTTGAATCCAATCACTAAGCCCAAAATGCCTAGACCTGGAACTGGGTGTAATACGATATAGACAGAGAAATATATTTTTACTGAATACTCGGCAATACCTTAAGAAAACGTCATGCTGTGACAAAAATTGAGGGGACGGAGAGAGACCAGCACACAGTACGGGTCATTTTAATGATTAGTGATATTGCTATAAATATCAGTCTAATTAGCTCTATGATCAGACACTCCGACATTCTCACACCGCCAACAAATATTTCAGCATTAAAATTGCCACGAGCCAGTTGAAACCAATCTAATTTTGACTGATGACTTATTTCTTTGACTTCTAGTCCAAAGTTAAAATCAAACGCGCAAAGGACCACCCAGCTTTCTGTTTAATGGGTATTTGGGGCTCTTTCCAAAAGACAGTGTGGTCGGAACGTGAGGCTGATCACACCGCCAGCTAGTACGGAAGCTATTATTGCTGGGACAGCCACCTCCACTCCCCGTTTGCACTACTGAGGTGTCTCGAACAGTAGACAGTCTGGAGCGGCTACTTGCAGGCTGGATGGCTGACAAATCGGTATTTTTTCCGTACAGGAGCAGAGGATTATTCTCCACAATGTCCAGACAAGCTTCAGAAACCACCCACATTTTAGTCCAGAGGTGCCCGGGGCAGTTTCGTGGGGGGTAAAGCGGCCGGGACGTTAAACTGACAACTCTTCTTCGTCTAGTGCCAAGGTTTCACCTTCAGTAGTGTACCTTTTGTTTAAGTACAGGAGCAGCTGTACATTTGCATATTTTGTACGCTCTTCGAAATGTTCGGTTTAGAAAACATATCGCAATAAAATTCTGCAAACATATCTCTGTTCATTCTTCGAGCTATGTGTCAGCACTTTAATTCAACACCGCATGGCAATACAGCTTGCAAAAGCCGACTTACTGTGATTAATTGATTGATTCTTTCATTCATATAATCAACGAACGCATATTCAACATATAAAAACATAGTCTTATATTGCTCCTACATGATTTCGAGTCATTTACACCATTTAAGGAAGTTTTACACCAAAATTTAAAACTTGCAAAAATATAATACATTATAAAAACAATTCGTATTACATTACAGCATTCACGCAGCCTGCGTCAACATACAGGTTTCTAAGTTTGTGGATAAAATAGGACGGACACTTTTAAAAATATAATACATTAAAACAATAAAATACTAAATTTTAAAGGCTTCTTCTTTAATTATATTTAAAAAGTTATAGAGTTTAACATTTCAAGACAATATCATATATAATGTACGATTTTCACTAAGCATTTAAGTGTTGACAGGACAAGATCCATAAACGGTCAGAAACAAAGTTAGATTTCGATATGCAAAGGAAAGAACTACAGCATATCAACGTTTCCACCGCAATTAATGAATACACCGTACAAACTTCCTTTCCTTCATTTCCGTGCACTGCCGCGTAATAGGGGTTCCTTTCTGGGGACCCGGAAGGACATGGGGAGGAGGGCTCAGGGGACGGACATTACTCTCCGTGGGGGCCCCGCTGGGGAATTTAGTAGGAGGTTCGTCTACCGGGCTTTGCGAAGGCTCTGGAGACGGGCACCTTTCTCCATAGGGACCTTGTTAAGTATCATGGGGGGATTCGTTAACTCCTTACATGGAGAAAAGGAAACATATATATTAGGACAGAAATACCAAAAAGTAAAATAATATAAATATGGTAACAAAAACGAAAGGATCTGCATAGTATGAAAAGGAAGGCCATTGGAACATAGATGTGAAACAGTTGAATCATACGCATATTATCACAGTCTACTTCCTTCTATAAATTTTACATCACACTTTCGAAGTTATCTGTCTTATAAGGTGTTGTTTAAAAAAAAAACCCACGACCAACATTGCAAAATTTCGGTAAGTAACACTTCATTTTCTCAAGTGAACTACTTATGCGCATAATGAAACTCCTTTAAAAACGCGAAAAATAACACGAAGGTAAGTAGAAGAGATGAACAAAGGAAAGGAAGGGAAAAGAATTCGTAAATAATGACTGTATTAGAAGAAAGGGAAAGAGTGACAACCCATAAAATCGTCTAAGAAAACAATACCAGTATGATAAACTGACACAATGCAAGAATGCACAAAGAATAAAAGGTAAACCAAAGCACTGGAGCTATTGTTTGCGCTATGTTCGAGCAAATATAGGAGATATTTACAGTACCATTCTCATCCTTTTAAAAATAGCGTGCACAATGTAACTTCATTTCTTTGTGACTCCACAGCATATTTCACTAACCTATTTTGATTTCCCAACACATTATAGTTGCTTCTGAACGTGATTCATACTGCTTTGTCTAGGAAGAGAGTGAAAGAACTTCATTACAAGGTAACAGCCATCAAAACCACGTACAGATCTTTAGAGAGAGAGCGCGGTAAATGTTGGGCATGAAAGTTGTCTTATAAAAAAATTATTGACATAAAAATTAGGAGTATCGTCCTGACAGTTAGGACATCGTCATGTCATATGTATGTATTTTCCACCCATCTGAAACGATTAAACATGGCGAATATGCGAAATACATAGATCTCAGTGTAACATGAGCAACGTTCAAGCTTTTTTGATCCCTAGAAGTTTCGCGGCTTCTCCACAGCTGGTGTAAGTAATGTTTGGTTCTGTACGATGTATCTGTGGTTTGATCAGTTTGTATTTACATCTCTTAATATGGTTCCAATGGTTTAAATATGTGGTGTGTTTCAGACGATATGCCTTGAATCTTGTGGTTCTTTAATTTTTCTGTAGCATTTTTCCTGTTATAACCCGCGGTCCAGTTCTGTCCTCAGGAGCTCACCTACCTACACTTATGAATGTTTTAGTTGTACCCAGTGAAAGAGAAGAGCTTGATCTAAGGGGTCTAACGGGTTAGGTGCTTCTTGCGTGAAGATGGAAGCAGAGACGGTTTCCGAAACGTAGTGCTTTAGTGTTTTATATACCTGTTACACGACGGAAGAAGTCCAAAAAAGAAGACTCTATCTGTATGTTATAAACCATCGTCAAAACCTAACAAGTGTTGAAGTTTAATTCTGGTTGCCAGCAGTCCAACATAACACTACTTTCTTTGAATAAAGTTTAACTCTACCTTTAGCCTGTGTCTCAACATCAAAACCAACACCAAAGAGCGAAGTCCTTCTCGAGAATCCGATATTCTGTCAGGCACTCAAGATATTACCCGCCTTCCACACTAACGTAATGCTCTATGCTGTGTCACAATATTTCGTCACTGATCCCAAATATACGTAATTCCTGCCAGCATTTTCACAAGAGATCGCCGTAAACAAATTCCCTTCGTTGCAGAGAAACACTATCGCGGGAAGACAGAATTCTGGGCGACGTTGTTGAAAATTCTAGGAAAAACAGGTGATACGTTTCTGAAGCATAACTCGTTGCCAGTGTTCCTGTCTAGCGGTTCGGCGAATCCTATATCCGTACCTCCGGCACAGTGCAGGCCAAAGACCACAAAGTTTCTTATCCAGCAGAAGCGGAATTTTCCCGTAGTTTCCGCAGCATTGTGCCGGTAATCATTTATCTCTCTCTCTTTTTTTTTGACCCACATGCCTTTCACATATGAAGCAGAATTTACTAATCAAGGTGTCATGAGTAAGTAAAATTAATGTTGGTTAGCAAATGTCAATCCTTGCTAAAACATTTTTCAGTAACATGTAAGACGACTTGACTTAAGCCTGCTGTACTTTAATTTGTTGAGATATTTAAAAAATACTGTGAATGTTACGGCAGTTAATGACGTAGCAGAACTACATCAATTATTGATAGGAAACATGTCAGGCAAATGTTTGCCTACACGGAATCTGCTGTAGGTTTCATAAAAAATGTACTTTTCTTTTATGTCGAGAAAATCTTGTTCACCTCTGATGTTATGTATGTGGTTTCAGAGCAAAAAACGACTACCTGTACCTCTTACACGAAGCGGCCAAATTTTCCGAGTTTCGAGTATGTTTAAGTTTCGTTGTAAAGTTATTGTTTCATTAACGGCATTTGTCAGTAGCATAGATTGTATCTCTTCGAAGGATATAATTAAGTTACTAAGAGGAAAATGCACAGGGCGTATAAAGAAGTGGCCGTTGCCTATGTTAAGGAACTGTGGACAGCACTGCATTTGCCAGACTAAGCAAAACAAACAAGAACACTCATCAAATTATTTTGCTGGATGGGATTCGAATCCGAGACTTCCCAAACATAGCGCACTAAACTGTGACGTTCAGTGAATGTCTCTGAGCTGCGAACTTGCCCATGAACCGTAGGTTTCGTCACTCGTGCTCTTCAGTATTACAGTCCTTATCCTATCCAGTTTCATCTCGTTAGAGTTTATCATAAATGGCCCTCGAATATACTACAGAACATATTAAATAAATGTTACATTACACCACAACGATAACTTATACATTTTCCTTCTAATTCTTAGACAAACTTCATTTCGAGACGCATTCGATCAATTTTCAAATCGATTTAATGTATTTAATTAAAAAATATTCAGGAAATTCGATAATCCGGATACACGATGTAACGCTGAATTTATGAACACTGATTTATAGATTCATTAATGAGAAGTTCCCTGCAGAGATCTCGTCTACTAGAAAAGAAGTGTGTTATGTGAGGAATCAAAGAGATTGCCATATAAACAGACAAATAGTGACTCATATACTTTGCGTAGTAATGTCTGACTAATCAAATTAAGGAGACAACGGAGTATTTTGGTGTGGACGGGTAACTATAACGGGGAAATAAAAAATGATTTTAGAATTTTAGTGGGGAAATTTTTCAGAAGACGGTAATTTGGAATGCCAAGAAGGATCCAGGAAGGAATATTAAACCGGATCCTAGACAACAGCATGTCGGCAAGGAAGTGCCTTACTACTCTAGTCAGTTTGTCAGTGAGCATATTTGGTAAACTAAGACTATAAGTTCGTAGTCAGTCAGTGGCTTAGTGTGTTATTTAACAACGCTGTCAACTGCTGAGATAATATAGCGATGGTGATGAATGAATGAGTAGAGACCACTGGTGAAATGACACTAGCAGGGGAAGGTGGAAGTATTAAGAGTAACACCTGTCACAGTGCTGTTTCACCATCACGTGTGAGAACACGTGGAGAGGCCAGGGATTGAACCCAGGCCTCCGCTGCAAGAGGTTAACGAACAACTGTGAGAAACAATAGTCCTAATAACTTAATCAGTAGCAATTTTAGTGGTTAACCAATGATAAATCATTCTCATGTCTTCACCAAGAATGCTTGATTTTCCCGCAAAATCAACCCTCCCTCCCCTTACATCTTCTATATTTATCGTTTATTGTTTACGTTGTTAAGATCCTGCGCGTCTTAATACACAGCGAAAAATAGAGGCGACTTACTTAGACTTGAATCACTTTAACACCAAGAAAGTACAAATACTGAGAGAGTAATTTGTTAATGAAGCAGAGAAACAAGAAACAAGCAGGAGATGGTGATGAATTGGCTGAAATACGGCGGATTGATCAGAATCAAGGTGATGTAACAACCAATCAATCAAATTATTCTATTCCATTTATCATCACAATTATACAATTTATGCCTCTGTTCCATTTAAGTTATATGGAAGTCCTATATACATACCACACCCAAAAAATTAGAAAACCATCACCTGCTAACTTTTGTTTGAGAGTCCCTAATTTATAACACAAAATAAACCGACAGCAATGAAGTACGCAGGACGGAAATAACATGGAATTTCGTGGCTTATGCAGTTATAATTCTGTTTTCAGGAAAATCGAAGACGCTACAAAAGTCTGGCTATACATCTCACACGCAGAAAACAAAAAAGGCACACAAGTTTCCAGTGTTCCACACAAGAAACGGAAAACAATTTTGGTGATAAATACTGCAAACATCATAGGTTACGACCTCACAAAAAATTGTCATTCTTCCACTTGCTTCAGTACTGCTTGGTGAGATTAATGTAGACTAGGATCTATCACGCCGTGGAGTGCTAAATATCCAGTGGCTTCAAAGGGTAATAGGCCAGCCCCCTTATGAAACGGTGCTTTTCCATCCTGGAAATAACATCACATTACGTTGTAGGTTCCAATTTTTCACTGAGTTATTTAACGACGCTCCCATTAACAAGAGCTGCATAGGATGGAGCGGTGGGATTATTAGTAAATAATGAACTTGCAAGAATAGAGAAGGAAGTGGTCTTGACTTAATTTTTAGGTCTTATCCTGATATTTTCTTGGAATTACAAAAAAAAAAAATCACGAAAACTTCAATTATGATATTTAACGTCCCTGCCGTTTTTCAAATCAGGCACCTCCCAAGGTTGAAGCAGAAGCGTTACGTGTTCAGCTCATTGCCTCGGTCCGTTCAAATTCAAAGGCAATTCTGAAACAATTAATCCTGGTAGAAACTCTTGAACAGCGGATCGGTCCGTTGCAAGGCCTCTATCTACGCTAGATAACACCACGCATAAAAACTAAGACATGTATCAATAACACTCCAGTGGGGTTCAAGTCGTGCTCCTAGTGCCCGAACAATGCAAGATGACGCAGCCACCAACAGTTGCTAAGTACAGTTACGCCGTCCAACGACAGGCAACTTGACAACTGCGTCTGTCAAATGTAAATTATCCTGTGATTTTAAGTCTGAATCGATGCACAGACAGTCTGTCTTAGCGTATTTATGACACGTTTCACTAAATAAAAGCATTAGGGGCAATCACAACAACTCTTTTTAATCTGAGTGCATTAGGTCAAGATTCGAGTTCGTACCTCTAGCAAACGAAACAGGAGTGCTGGCTTCAACATTATAATGTAAATAAACAGAAAAGTTCATATTTAAAGGTGATATGAAGAAGGGAATTTCCGTTTAAGAAAGACACTTCTCTGATTTCTACGCGTAATTGGGAGCAGAATGCCCCAAATTATAAATCTAATGGACATACTCTGTGCAGCAGCCTCTGACAATACTGACGATATTTCCCCTGACAGACACATAACACGTACCACATACACTGATATTGAAATCGATGATCCCCATGGTGATATTTTAAGAGACATAACGTGAAATGTACAGGCTTCCACAACGTTTCAGCATATTCAGCACATTTCTCTAAGAAGACTACTTACGAAATACGCACAATATATAGTGAGGTTTGAAGTAACAGGGACAGTAACGTCCATTAAAATAAATGGAATTAAATTTGGTAATAATTGTATAACATTCTGCTCTCAAGGTTAATTCCATATGCGGAGGAAGTTATTGCGGATCATCAATGTGGATTCCGACGCAACAGGTCAACCACTGATCATATATTCTGCATTCGTCAAATACTTGAGAAGAAATGGGAATACAATGAAGCGGTGCATCAGCTCTTTATAGACTTCAAGAAAGCTTATGATACAGTTAGGAGGGAGGTCTTGTATAATATTCTTATTGAGTTTGGGGTCCCCCAGAAACTGGTAAGGCTAATAAAAATGTGTCTGACTGAAACGTATAGTAGAGTCCGGGTAGGCAAGAATTTGT
>Ga0123357_10010676_pt1 | contig 11704 bp, 3 predicted proteins | sample TergutEmb28metaG_FD_89873 | JGI IMG/M metagenome (GOLD analysis project Ga0123357, IMG submission 89873) | Embiratermes neotenicus P4 segment gut microbial communities from Petit-Saut dam, French Guiana - Emb289 P4 | ecosystem: Host-associated > Arthropoda: Insects > Digestive system > Gut ...
AAATGAATAAATAAAAAATCCGTGAAAAAAAAAAAAAAAAAAAAAAAAACTTGGAAATATATATTTTTTTTTTAAAAAAAAAATTTTACGGTAACCCGATGTTGGTTTTTCCGGGTTTTTTTTTTTTTTTTTTTCCCCCCAGTTGTAAGGCAAATGTCAGTGTATAATTCGCAAAGGCGGGGCACGGCCCGCATTCTTCCCAGTTGTTTATTGTGTTGTTCTATGTATTGTTTGTGTTTGTTTTGTTCTGTGTGTTGTTTTGTGTAAATGTATACTGTACAACAGCCACCGGGTGTCAACCCAATTGCAGTTAACAAATATATCATATCACATCACTTGCATTAAAACAATTTGAAATGGCAACCCAGTAAAATGACATGCTGAAAGATCTCTCGTAAAATTTCTGGTTTGAAACACCCAGAAATTAAATCTAATTCAATTGACCCATTCATTTTTTTTCTGTGCGCTTGCGGAGTGGTATAGAGTGTATATAGAATATAATGTTAGTTTTAGTTTCTAAAACCGAAGTGTGTGTTGTTGAACAAACTGAACACAACGACAAGCAGTTGGTCCTACTCACTAGATGCAGAACCACTCAGCCGAGAAATAAAAAGTAGTGTGTCTGCCTGCAAACAACCAGATTGTGTTCTGTGGTAGTGACGTACTACTTACTAGACGAGAGGGGCAACACTACGGTACACTGCAGAAACGCGTTACAGCGCAGCGATATCGTCTGCAGACAATAGCTTCCCATGGCAGACATGCGTTTCCTTACCCGATGACACAGCTTGCGTAGGATGAACTTGTAACATACCTTCAAATGTTATAGGGTTTTAAGTGGCCGATGACTGGCACTCTCTTTTCGTGGCTTATCACGCGCTTAAGAGGCGAATTTGATATTATTCATGCATTTTCTTACGTCCATAAACATACATATATACCAAAACATATACATAAAATAAATTAAAAGCTTATATATAACTTTTAACTTCTGTTATATGCATGTTTTGGTACTTATGAATGATATTAAGAGCGAACGTCTCTTACAATAGGCCACCAGAAATAAGACTGCCCATTTGCCACGAATGAGTGAAGAGAGATCAGTGACGAGGATAGGAAAGTTTGTGTAAAACATTTATGCAACGTGAGGCTGTTGATGAATGCAGTATCTTAAGTGACTATAAGGTGAATATCACTTCATGTCATGCCTGTGTAGGCACACAGAGGAGGCGGCAGTATATTGCATGGGCCTTGGACGCGGTCTGGACGGGCACGGAAAACCTCGCCCCCACCGTAATTCGATCCCCGGATCGTCCAATCCATAGCAAGTCACTATAACATCTACGTTATCCCTTCCGCCATATGATTTGATCATTAGATTTAAAATTTTAGACGCTATGCCTTGCAGTAAACTACGGACACTTTGTCTGAAATATTTCTCGATATTTCGTTCGTAAAGAACATACCATTTTTCGTTCAGTGCTACATAAATTTTGTGGTTGATATGGTGTCATTAACAACGAAATTGTAACAAGTAAATAAAACCCAGCGGAGCTTTGTTAATGGATATGTCACTGCTTTATATAATTGGGTCTCCAGTACGTGCTTCGAATGATGGACGGCCCAGAACCATTGATTTGTATGGTCCTGTCATAAAGTCATAATCCTTGTATATTTACAGACATTTTCTGCATTAACTTATGGTAAATTGTACATTCTTGCCAAAAGATATTTACTTAAAATAATGACGGGTTTGAGGGATTAAAAAAAAATCTTGAATTTCTGCACTTCAATTTTGAAGCAGAAAATTTCGACAACTGAATTCGTTTCTACTGTTTAATCGTTTTCAAAGTCCATGCCCACAATTCCACCCAAAAGATGTTTAATTTTCACACATAGTCTACGGAATTATAAAAAGCGTTAGGTAAATAGAAAATGTATCTTGTGTGTACAGCAGGTTCCCAAGTTGGGAACGTCTGATTAATGCAAATAGCTATGCAGTTTTAGGCGTGTTCGCATAGTCACGGATGGCGTCCATTGTCTTCGTCATACCCGTCTGTCCGCATGTGTCAGCGTGGCTTCCACTGAATGGATTTTCGTGAAATTAGATAAGGGGGACTTTTCTGAAAATCTGTCTAGAAACTCCAAATTTGATTAAAGTCGAAAAAAAAGTCGGACACTACATTAAGACCTTGGAAACTTTTGTTTTTGCTGGCGACATAAATTTGCCGTAAGAGCATTTTTGAGCAACACTGAGCATCTTTATATTAACCTTTAGGTGCCATGCATCCTATTTATAGGACAGGCGTACTGCTGCTCCCCAGAGTGCGCTTTTTATATATTTAGTTAACAAATACATTATTTAATTATTTTTTTAAACTTTCACCATCTTCGTTTATTCCTCCACAAAATGTCGTGTGTTTCTTAATGTTACCCTTCTTGGTTCATAAAATATTCACATTGTACATAAATGGTGTGCTAAACTGTAAATGTCCAGCTCCAGGGCCAAAGGGTTAATGTCTAGAAAAGTGTAACTCAACTACACACATATAACACTTAGTTGCGCTTCAGTTGCACCAGTGGTTACTCGCACACACCACAATGTTATGTTAGACCTACATTGCCTGTCTTGTTTAAGCAGTGACACAAGAGTTCTCTTTAATGGATAAAACAGTTAAGGTACCAGCTGTGAAGCTTTTATGTGAACGTCCTAGAATATACGCACAACTTCTCTCAGTGAAGAATATTTTGAGTATGTAGAAAAAATGCCGGTCCCAGTGGCCGCGCGGTCTAAGGTGTAGGTCCACGGCCGCTTGCCTGCTGAGATTGTGGGTTCGAATCCCACCGGAGGCAAGGACGTTTGTCTGTCGTGAGTGTTGTGTGTTGTCAGGTAGAAGTCTCTGCGACGCACTGATCACGCGGCCAGAGGAGTCCTACCGACTCTGGTGCGTCGTTGTGTGTGATCTAGAAGCCTCAAGAATGAGGAGGCCATGGCCCGCGATGGGCCGCAGCGCCACAGAGGAAAAAAATGTAGAAAAAATAAATCACGAAATTCTAAAGACGCTGAATGATACCAACAATAGGTCATTTATAACTTCATTTTATTTAAGTAAACTATTATTATTACTGAGTTCAGTTCATCTTTCCGTACTGTGCATACTGAACAACAATAAAGGAATGCGTGGGTGTAGTACATAATATGTTCATACTCACGTACCAACATGAACTTATAAACACACACATTTATAAATAGCCAACCGATCGGGACTAAGTATTATCCATTTAATGTTTACTTTGTTTAAAAAACTTTCGTTGGCACGTTTATGTAGCAACATTAGTTACATACAGGTCTGTTTAGAATTCGTTTAGTACTGTGTGGTTCCGCTTATTGTTACCAAAGTTGCGGAGAAACATGCAACTTCTATTTTGATGTTAAACCTAAATACTGAGGCAGCAGTTCTCTCAGAAACGCAGGTCACTCTGCACTAGACCACATACTTAATATCCCTGAACAGACGAACATTCACATTCCCCGGAATGAAAACATTAATTCTCGTATAAACCTACCGATAAATACTCACGGATAATTTTAAAGGTTACAGACATTAACGGGGACCGCGGTAGCACAGTGGTTAAGGTGCTGTGCTACAAATCGGAAGGTCGCTTGTTCGATCCCAGCTGGTGTCTTTGGAATTTTTCATTGACATAAAATCCTTCCAATCGCACTATGGCCCTGGGGTCGACTCAGCCTCTAACAGAAATGAGTACCACGAGCATTTCCTAGGGGTAAAGGAGGCCGGTGCGTAAGGCTGACAACCTTGCCACCATCCTGTGCCGTTGTCATGAAATCTGGGAACCTTAACTTCCTGGAACCCTCTGGGCCACTCCAGGCCTCTAATGGGACTGCTTTATCTTTACAGACAATAACAGGGGGGTTTTTTCATTGAATTCTCACGCATAAAATCCAGCAAACCAAGAAAGTTCATTAACATGTCTTAAAGGAGCATAGGAAGTATTTTAGCTTATTCGACATGACATTCTGCAGTGTAAGATTCGTGGCTGCAGAGGCAGAGGGATTCGTTTGAAGTGAACTATGTATGGAGTCCGTGACGAATCAAATGTGCCGCCTAAACGAAGATGCATTTCAGTCACGCTTCATTTTAAAGGTTAAAAAAACATGCCGAGGTGGCAAGTCGAGAAACGTAATGTTATAATTATAAACTGCGTGGCTGAAACTCGAGATACGTGAAAATCGTCTTGTCATTCATATCGGCATGAACAGGTGTAACACTTTCAAGTGGAGTGATGGGACGCAACGATGAGATTATGTCGACCTAAGTATTCAGTGAGCTGACAGACGAATAAGTACTTACTGTATAAAACGACCTGATTACTGACACTGATTTGGAAGACGGCATTCTAAAATTTAACTAAATAATATCTTGACGTTATTCATTCCATGCATTATGTACAAATTGCAATTTTAAAAACACAAGCTTTTTACTTTCTCATTCGAACCATACACGGTGTCAATACATAATTATGTCACAAAACATGTTAAGGGCTGAGTGATCAAGGACCAAGAAAGCTGGTCTAAGCGATGACTTTTATGATATGTGTTGGGTGATTTCCAGTTCGGACCTCATCTGGAACCCTGACTCCTCTAAGAGGTTTTTCGATATTCCCCCACTTCTTCCCAGCGAATACCCGGACAATACCTTAAGTACGCCACAATCGCTTCTTTATTTTCGCAAACTATCCTGCTGTATATAGTCTTCACTGCTCAAAGCACCGTTAAATAATCCACAAATGCCAGAAGCTCACCAGTCTTCTTCGTCTAGTGTCAGTTCTCAGAACACAGGGAGCTATATTGCCACCCTCTCCCTACGTATTTATGGCGTGATGGTTAATTAATCACAGGGACACCTTTAGTTTATAATAATAATAATAATAATACACCAGAAAAACACGAAATCTAGGAACTACAGAAAACAGCCCTCTTTGGCACTGCGCAAAACTTCGGGAAGTAATAATGTCAAAGTACAAAACATTCAGAATGGAAAGTAACGATACATGTGCCGTGAATTGTAACTACAAAATAGCTGCAAAGCTTTACGCCTACGGGTATAACTATGGTTAGTTTCAGGTATATAATTTTAAACGCCCTACATAAAGGTGATAAATAATAATAATAATAATAATAAATCAATATTTAAAACTCTAGTCCAAATAAGTGTTATAAGTTGGTCTCTGTCTCCTCGGCGTGGCGCGTCCTCAGGTTTCGGATAGAGGAACGGCATCCAATAGGACGGTATCTGCGAATACATTGAATAAACAGTCGCGGGCAGCAGACAAGGGGTGCTTCTCCAGTTTGGGCGGCGAGGTGTTAAAAAATCCTCACTCTAAAACTGGCCATGTTGCAAACAATTCACAAAAACCCAGGACTCAGCCTGATTCTTTGGCACGATGTACGCAATGGAAAGGAGACATGAGATTCGGTACATGAAACGTGAAAAGCCTTTATGGGTCAGAGTCATTTAATACAATGGGTAGGTAATTAGAGAAGTATATATGAGATTCAGTGAGTGTACAGGAGGTTATGTGGGACAAGGAAGGCACTGTATAAGCAAGGGATTATACTTGTTTTTATTTAAAAGGAAATTATGTTCATAAATTAGGAACAGGATTTTTTGTACACCAGAGAAGAGTGTTAGCAGTTAAGAGAGTAGAGTATGTTGATGATAGGGTACCATATACAGTGTTGAGAGGTCTTTGGCTTAATATAATTATATCATTGAATGGGCATGCACCAACTGAGGAGAAACGTGGTTTCTCAAGAGACAGTTTTATGAGGAATTACAGTAGGTGTTCGACCACTTTCCTCAGTGTCAAATAGAAATTATGTTAGATTCTAATGCAAAACTAAGGAGATAGTGTATTTTCAAACCAGCAACTTAGAATGAGAGTTTACATGAGGATAGTAACGATGATGTTATAAGATCCGGAAACTTTGTCACATCAAAAAATCTAGTTATTAAGAAGAAACTATATTTCCACACCGAAACATTCATACATACACCTGGAACGCTCCTGATAGGAGAACTCACAATCAGATCGATAACGTACTAATAAATAGGAAATGACATTCAAGTATACTTGATAAATGATTCTCCAGGGGAACTGACTATGATTATTGTCATTGTCTGGTGATTACAAAAGTTAGGGAAAGGCTGTCCGTAAGTAAACAAGCATCACTGAAGCTGGATGTAGAAAGATTCGATTGGTAATTGGAAGTTAGGAAAGAGCGTCAGATTAACATCTGAACAGGTTTACAGCTTTGGAAAACTTAAATGATAACGACGAAATAAATAGGGCTTGGAAAAACATAAAAGAAAACACCAAAATCGCAGTAAAGAGTCTAGATCGGTATGAACGAAAGCAGCCTAAACCATGGTTTCATGAAGAATGTTAACAATTTTTAGATCAAAGAAAGCAAGCTAAAATGCAGTGGTTACAGGATACAAACCAAAGTAATATAGATAATCTGAAAAATGTAAGCCTTGAAACTAGAAGATATTGCAGGAACAAACAAGGGGAAATCCGGAAGTTAAATTTAATGAACTTGAAACAAACAGTAAGGACAAAAAAATATCCGGGATGCGTATATGGACATCAATTGCTTTAAGAATGGTTACCAGTCTATAACTGCTATAGTAAAGAATGATAAGGGCTATCAGGTTCTTGACACCCACAGAATAATGAGTAAGAGGAGGAATAGTGTTTCTCAACTATTGAATATACGCGGGATCAACGTTGTCAGAGACGGAGAAACATACAGCAGAGCCACTAGCGCCTGAGCCCAGTGCCTTTGAAGTTGAAATGTCTATTGAAAAGTTAATAAGACACAATTAATCCACGTACTGTTCAAATTCCAGCAGAACTGATAAAAGCGGGAGGTAGGTCAGTTATTTCTGATATCCATAAACTCATCAGTTCTATCCGGAATATGAAGGAATTTCATGAGCAGTGGATGCAGTCGAACATTGGACTTATTTATAAGAAGGATGATGAAATTAAGTGTAGTGATTGAGGAAGCATGTCTCTTTTGTCAACTATACAAAATGTAATTCAACTACCTTTTGACAAGATGAATTCCATGTGCAGAGGAAATTATTTGGGATCATTAATGTGGCTTTTCATCAAAGAGGTCAACTACTGATCACATATTTTGCATTCGCCAAATACAATGAGACAGTGCATCAGATGTTTATGGATTTCATGAAAGTCTATGATTTATTTAGGATGTAAGTCTTTTTTACAATATTCTTATTGAGTTGGTATCCCTTTGAAACTAGTAAAGCTAAAAAAATGTGTTTAAATGAAACCTGTAGCAGAGGCTGTGTAGTGAAACATTTGTCTGACAGGTTTTCTATTAAGAATGTTTTGAAAAAATGAGATGTTTTATGGCCACTGTCTTTATCCTTTGCCTTAGAATATGCCGTTAGGAAGTTTAAGGTAAACCAGGAGGGCTCTTTGAATTAAAAGGTACGTATCAGTATTGGTTTGTGCTGATGACATTAACATATTCGGTGGAAGCATGTATACCACAACGAGGAAAGCAGACGCCTTAGTGATTGCTAATAAGGAAACTGGTCTAGAAGTAAATGCTGATAAAAATAAGTCCACGGTTATGTACATGTACATGTCAAATGTCAAGTACATGGTCATATATCGAGAGCAGCATGCATGACTAAATCACAACGTAAATATAAGTAATACGTTCATATCTTTTGAAAGAGTGGAACAGTTCAGATATTTGGGAAAACTCCTAAGGAAACAAAATTCATTATTGAAGAAGTTAAGAGCAAATTGAATTCAGGGCGTGCTTATTATCATTCGGTGCAGAACCGTTGGTCTTCCGGTTTTCTACGCAAAATCACAAAGATTAATGTAAACTGAAGTATAGTTTCTTTTGTTGTTTTGAATTGACGTGAGATTTGGTCACTCACATCCAGAGAAAAACACAGACGGAGGGTGTTCGAGAATAGGGTGCTGAGGAGGAAATCTGGGCGTAAGATGGACGAGGTAACAGAGGGGTGGAGAAGACTACATAAGGACGAGCTTTATACTCAGTAAGCCTCACCAAATATTATTCGGGGGATCAAATAAAAAAGACACATATGGAGAACCAGGAAGTTGCATTCAGAATTTTGGTGAGGTGGTCCGGAGAAATGATACCACTTGGAGGACCTGAGCGTTAGATGGGAGGATAAGATTAAACTGGTTACTCAAGAAGTTTAATGGGGGGAGGGGCATGGACTGGATTAACTTTACTCAGAATAGGGAGGGGTGCCGGGCGCTTGTGAGTGCAGTAATGAACCTTCGGTTTTCATAAAACGCTGGGAAATTTCTTGATTTGTTGAGGGCTTGTTAGCTTTTCAAGAAGGACTCCGCTCTATGGAGTTAGTAACCTAGTTAGTTAGTTTTTTAGTTAGTTAGTTCAAATAAGGAAAGTATGAACTTCTGGCGAGCACAACTTTCATGTGCATTATCACACTGCACACTATTACAATTTTAATTTTACCCCTATTAAAGGAATTTCCAATTTCATTTTTAAAAACAGCAAACAGACATCAAGGTCTTCCCCCCCCCCACACACACACACACACAAACACTTCTAGAAAGTACGCAACTGCATTATAGTTCACTATGAGGAACAGAAACGAAATATTTGACTTGGAACAGGTAATGTCTTTGGAAATAAAAACCCACCAAGAAGGTAGAATGTTGTATGTTCCGTATCCTTGCATTAAAGAATATTACTATATTTATATAATAAACCAGCAAATACACATAAACGTGAATTTGTTGTTTTGTTACATAAATATAAGCTAGAATATACTTCACGTCGGATAAGCTGTAACGTGCTCGTAGAAGAACCGTGCTGGTAGAATTACCGAATGCAGTTCAACTGCCACTTTTCATGAGCAATAATTTTTTAAATTCTTTTCATGGAGAAGTATCATATTTTTGTGACAAGGGTTATCGTAGCTGATGTTTACAGTGAGCCAGTTCCAAAACTAACAGTCATGTCTAGAGTAGGGCGGTGTGTCTCATATTTAAGACAAATGATATTTCGCTGTCATGTGTCCAGATGTCACCACATGTATTGTCAACAGAAGTGACTCTTCGGTATATGATAAAGTATTACACGACACATAGTGACAGACAAGAGACTGCGTTTTGGAATGTAAGCAACAAAACATGACAGGAAGACGGAGTAACAACCATCGCAAAACAAACAGAAAATCTTACCATTTCTCATCGCCATCACGAATCATGTCATAGTCTTATGGCATATGAACAGAACGTCATCGCCTTTCGCGTGACAATGGAGAAGAAGAGAGGGAGACTTTTGCATATTTTAATGTGGTACTAATGACAGTGCTGTCTTCTATTCGAATCCCTCTCCTCTGGACAGCTCTGTCTTCATATATTTGAACTCGGCTTTAATAACGCACTTCTTTTGAAACGTCAATAACCTTTACTTGAATTTCACGTTCAAAGCGTAAAATGTTTCGTCTTCAGTTTAGCCTCCTTCCCGCCCACCATCTTTGTGCATTTGTAGTTTATAAAGTCGTCCGTTTTGTCGGATTCCGAAAGAGTTAATGTAAAGGAAAATGAGAAGTAAAAAATTACAATCCTCACTGTAGTTCTAATAATGTCTACTTGTTTTGGTAGACGTACAAAGCAGCGCTGTGTTTCAGGGGCAGTTCAGTGTTTCCGCTCATTACATTTTTAAATTAATATTTGTTACTGTTTGTCTCGAATCATAACTCACTGAAGCAGAAAATGAAGATATCGCAATTTGTGACGACAACGATGATGATGATGATGATGACGACGATGACGTTGGTGATGGTGATGATATAGCCTACTCAGCAGTTAGAGTGAATACCAATGCCAAGAAGCCGGCAGCAACAGCGGTCAGAAAAAGCGGGTATTAAACAAAAACCGAAGCAAAACAGAATGCTCACTTGATCGCAAGCAGATAGATCGTCTCTATAGGCTTATGTAGTTAACTTGTCCCTTTGAAGCTGATGTGGGTACGCTGAAGAAACGCTTCAATAAACCCCGGAATTAGAGATCACAGGTGAGCCTTGCGTTTCGACTGTCTTGACTCCTGATGACGAGTCTCCTCGATATCCTTCAGTGGAGGACTTGATGGACTTGATGAATATTAAAGACAGAAGTCCAAGTGAACATGGTGGGAATAGAAACAAAGCCAAATCTCGTAATATCATTTTGTGAGAGTCCTTTTATCAGTTTTTGCACTGAATTGAATTTAATGAACTACGGATCACCGAAATATTTCTCTTGGGGAAGGGGGATCATAGAATTCCAACCACTGGTGTACAGTGGATGCAGTATCCTAACATCCGAGTTCCCAATACTGGGTGCAGTTTTAGTCAGCACGGTGCGACCACTGCATGGCTCACGCCAGAATGGCCATGCAATGCCGTACCTGTTCCAAAAACATTAATTCTGTTGGGACTACAATATCTGTATCGAAGCCTCCTTTGAATTATAGGACAATATATCTGAAACTGCGAGAAAACGGTTGAAGCTGCGTGCTCAGTACTTCCCCACTTATCAATTCGCCTCTTCACTTACGCGCTAAATGTGATAAAGTTAAATATGCCGAGACCAGCAGAAGACAATGCTTCGACGCGCTCCGCGGTGTCACGTATTTGGAAGGCGTGAAGTTTAAACGACAGTTAACCTGAAAGACTGTTTTGATGTTCTCTGTGGGGTGGCAATGGGATTAATACTCTGAGCTGGAAGACTACAAAAATTGCAAAATTAGCACTGTTATTATAATTGCAGTCTCAAGCACTTCAACTGTGAAGGTGGAGCTTTGGGTGTTTAATTTTAGTAGCTGAAAATACTGGATCTTTGCAGGTGTTAGATGATCATTTTTGGATTCGAGTGGATCCAACATAATATTTCTTGGTAGGTAATCATTTACATTTCTCTATTCCAAGCACCATTTATTGCTAATGTATACAGTCATTCTGACAATAACGATATGTTAAGAAGCATACTGTGCGAAATGTAAATAGGCTATGTTGCTTGGTTATGAATGATAGTAATCACTTTGTGGCGATGCCTTCAGTGCTTGTGCATCAAAAATTTGGAAACGGGAAACGTTCAGAGTCCAAACAAAGAAATATACTTTGCACACGATCGTGAAAATCCCAAGCCAACACATTGGTTACACTGATCTGTGATACATAAGTGTTTGCTGACGTCATTTGATAAAAATATTTTCTGGGGAAAGTTAAGTGTGAAATGGAGCTAAGCAGAGTGCAGAAGTGTTTTTGTTTTTGTTTTCCCCTAGATAATAGGCCAATATTGTTCCGTGTAATTGTCAATAGCTTGTTCTTTATGGGTAAGTAAGTTTCAGCACAACTCTCTTTATTAGACAATAGAGTCGCTATGTTGTATTGAGCGACATGTTTCGACCTACAGTACGTCATCTTCAGGCTGTTAAACTAAAAAGACGCAATGAGAAAGAATATATGTAATTGTATCATTAATTGCTAATCTTTCGTGAAGTGTTTAGACTCAAAATAATACAATATAATTAAAATAATATAAAACTGAATCAAATATCTCAATCTGAGGTATTATATTAATTATA
>Ga0123357_10010677_pt1 | contig 11704 bp, 8 predicted proteins | sample TergutEmb28metaG_FD_89873 | JGI IMG/M metagenome (GOLD analysis project Ga0123357, IMG submission 89873) | Embiratermes neotenicus P4 segment gut microbial communities from Petit-Saut dam, French Guiana - Emb289 P4 | ecosystem: Host-associated > Arthropoda: Insects > Digestive system > Gut ...
CAATATTCAAGGCCGCCACTTGAGTGATGTTTTGTTCAAAACACGTTGATGTAAAACGGCATTCTGTGTGCTTTCCAGGAATAGAAAAACATTTGCCATATCTTCTTTGGTTTTGAATTTATTTGCTTCTCAAATAGGGGAGTTCTTTCTGCCACACCCTGTAGTTATGGAAGACATGGACACCAAAGTCAGTAAAGACCTCTTGACTTCCTGTAGTGGCAAATACAGTCTCCATGAAATATCAAATGATAATGGAGAAAGACTGTGATTTTGTGACCTCCAGAGACCTTGTCATTAGTCGTAACATGTTCCCACATAAAAATATTCATCTTCAAACCTGGATATCCCCAGATGGACTTGCAGCTACTCAAAGATCATGTCATGATTAGCAGAAGACATGCTTCACAGATCACTGACATCAGAAGTCAACTAGGTGCCAACAGTGACTCAGATCACTTTATGATTAGAATTAAATACAGACCTAAAATTTCCATCCTATTAAAACATCAATGTACTAGATGTCTTAGATGTGACATTAGTAAACTTCAAGATGGTACACGTGTAAAGAAGTACCATAATTCTATTAGAGAATATGTTAACAACCAGTTAACCAACAATTCTAATGTGCACCAACAATGGTCTACAATTAAACAATATATATATATAGAGAGAGAGAGAGAGAGCAGCAAAAGAAATCACAGGCACCACTATACAGCCCAATGACAGGAATCAGTTGTTAGACCAAGAATGTAGTGATGCAGTTGAAAAGAGTAACACCTTACGAATCAACATGCTACAAATAAAGACCAGAGCCCCAACTAAAGAATATAAACATGCTAGAAGAAACACAAAACAAATATGTAGGAGAAATTAGAGGCAGTTTGAAGAAAACCTGTTATATGATTTGGACATTATGAAAGTAGAGAATGTACTGAAGGCATCTGTAATTCAAGATGGGATTTCAACCAAGACCTAACTTATATAGACAGCAATGACAATCTTGTCGCTGGTGAACAGCAAATGTTATGTATGTGGGCTGAATATTTTAAAGGCCTCTTAAAGAGGGGAAGGAGAGGATCAAGTGAATACTGTAGGGTTTGGTACTGAACCTTTCATACCTGTACCCACTATCTCCATGGTCTAGGATAATAAAAACTGGGAGAGGACTTGATCAACGCATAACTAATTAAATATGGGGGTACAGAGTTAAGGAAATGCACACACAATTTAATCATGGATATATATGGAACGCCGAAACAATGCCTAATGACCATAATATAGAAATTTTTTGCCCAATTTACAAAAAAGGCAGTAAATTGGATTGTAGCACTTATCAGGGCATCTATCTTTTAAATGTCACATATAAAACCTTTACTAACAACTTAGCTTAAATACACTGAACCATACATGGAACAATCCAGCTTGCATAGAAACTGATCCACTACAGATCACACGTTTTGGACTTTACCTTTACAAGCCATCACTATATTAGCCACCTGGGAAAGGAAAATAAATGGACCTCTTTGTGCCAGAGGGACCGGACACATCAGGACAAATGAAGAACTAAATACTGTATATCGATATACAGATACAGTAACAGATATCAAGATCAGAAGACTTGAATGGCTGGGTCATTTAATAAGAAAAGAAATAACAGAATACCCAAGGCTGCCTTAGATGCCAAAATAGAGGGTAAAAGGAAGGTTGGAAGACCAAAGTTAACCTGGCTAGATGACACACAGACAGACCTTAAAATGATGGTGATTAAAGGATGGAGAAGACAAGCCCAGGACCAAACAGAATGGATATGTGTCATCAGGAATGCTAAGGTAAAACTATAAAGGACCGTACCGCCACAAAAGAAGGTGGGAATATAACCTTAAGAAATAACATCTTATGTATAAAGAAACATCAATTATCAGTAATGCAAGGCTGTCCACTAATCATGAAAAAATGTCCTTTTCTGGTGGAAACTTAAGGCATATCACACAGAACAAATGGATGCATGGCATGAGATTTTCTTCTTCAAATTACTACTTTTGTGGCATCACATACTGATGCGCAATGGAAATGCTGCATCCAATCCACATCAGTGTGCAATACCACATAAGTAATAACGTGATGAATGACCTCACCATGCTGTGCTTCTGTCTGGTGTGCACCAGTGTGTGCATACCCTCAATATATCTAATCCAACTGGTGTGTACAATAGTTTATGGTCAACATTCCTTACAATCTTCTGAGTTGGCTTTGTAATGTTAATGGAATTGGCCTCCATTGCTGAACACAATGGCAAGGAGAAATATCCTGCCCACTGCATGGACTCAAACCCTTGTCACCCAGACTGCAGACAGTAATTCTGGTGCACCAAATTCTATTCAGCTATGTAGTCTACTACTGTAGACAAATTACAAATGACTAAAGAAAGCTGTTTATGAAATGGGTGGCAAAGAGTGGCTATTGTTATTTGTGCATATACATTCTATTGCCATAGCTGAGTAACATGACTAATGGCTGCTCTTTACAATAGGTGTATATACACAGTGGACAAAGGGTGTTACCTAACAGACTATGACCTAATGAAGACAACAGATGAATCACATACGTGATATCCCTACCTTAAAATTATGTGAATCAGAGTACCTGACAGCTGCATCATATTAAACATGTGATGGCTATTTATGTAAATATATTAATATCATATCATATGGAGATTTGTTTAGCCTTCAGAACTGCATTTAAAGAAGAGTCAGTCCTATTAACATGCTTGTTGAAATACAATGTACCAATCCATAGTTTCACTGTTGTCATTAATCATCTGGAGCAGAAACTGCTTTTGTGATTTACTGTTCAAATGATAGCTGACTCCCCTTCCCTCCACTATGTTGGTCAAAAATCTTCATGGCTCATGGCAGTTGTGTTTGGAACTGCCCTTCCCAAGAGACTCATTTCTGTCCTTACAATTATTCATTAAGCCTAATCCAAGTATTTTTATGTCATGTCTGCCATATTCCAAAGGTGATATGTGCATGAAAGATGCATCAAAGGAACTTAGTTTTTTTTTAAATACTGGTGGATTTTGAGCATAATGAATGATTTAAAATCCAGATGCATATACGGAACATAACTCTTTGTCACCTGCATGGCTCTTTGAAAAAAATGTAAGAATGAAAATCACAATATGTATACTTTAAATGTAATTACTAGTTCATTTCCTGGCTTTTGCTGTGGGACTGTTGTAAAAACTTGTGCTCTGTCCACAAAAATTTGTATGACCACCCACCCTTCATGGCTTATGTCACTGTTTTGCTTGGCTGCCATTCTTAATCAATTCCGACGTGTGTGAACTTGGAGCTCTTACTTGTTACGGTAATTAGCCAACACAACTGAACAACCAAAAGGACTCTTACCTTCATGTGTGATGACATCAGTGCCATCAATTGGATTTGTCTTTCCTGGAATATTTTTCCCAAATGAGAGGTGCCTGATGCGATGCGATGTGTTGAAATTTGCGGAAGAAAGTGGCTGTACATCATGAACTGAAAAATTAGAAGGCATCTGTCTGTAGCTGAAAGGGGACCATTGACAACCATGACTACAAGCTACAGCCAATTACTTTCTATGGATTTTCTCAGTATTACAGTATCATTTGCAGTATTACACAAAACAAAATCAAAAGCACTGTAATATCAGAAACAGGACATAAAGTATTTTGCTGCTCTCAAAGTTGTACTCTACATAAAATACAGTACTGTGTGCTGGAGTTTACCATCCAGATTTAAAACATGTCTCATTCCAGTTCTGTAATAATAAATAATAAGCAAAAATGGCAACTGGTGGGAAACCTCTGACTGAGAGCTAATTTGACAGTTCTCATAAATGTGATTTTCTCAAATATTTTATGGTGATTAGATATAATGTCAATTAACATGGGTTATAGAACTTTCCTTCCATTTTGAATCCTTAAACAGATACAAATGTTATACAAGTATTTTTATGACCAAATGAAAATGATAACATAGACAAAAAATTTACATTTCTGCATGTACAACAGTTGGTAAGAAAATAAGTTTACATGATGTATAATTTTCTAACTACAGAACCTACATTAATTTGATTGTATTAAGATGAATTTGCTGCTGAGCAATTATGATGCATTCAGCACCTAAGCAAACTCCTGGTGGCCACAAATCTGAAAACATTCTCAGTCAGAGAGAGTTCCAACATAATGGCTGATAACACAGGACACAGACTTCTATCAACAGGAAATAGGAGAGTTTGTCCCATAAAAAAAAAATGCCTAAACTGTGGTTGGAACAATGTGGGAACCTAGTGGAATAATAGTACAATTTGATCTGAACTGTTCTTATTAGAGCTGAAAATAAAGAATGTGAAATGCATACTGCGGAACTTAATATACATCACACGCACAATCCCTACATCATACAATAATTTTTTGTGTCTCTTCACCTGCCAGTCTGCAATTAGTAACTGCAATTTATTTTCTCCATTGCTCCAAACTGGCCTCACAAATTCAATATTAATTTGCTACAGAACACAATCACTAATTTAAAAATTGGCATCACATCAAGTATCGGAAAATGAAGCAATCTGTTTATCAGAAGTTTCTCTTCTTTCTATGTGGTCTCCCATTAGTAACATAATGTATCAAATTTCTGTATGGTGCAATTACTGGTACAAAACAAACCTTCTAAAATGAACAGCACAGTTGTAATACCAGAGTACTCAAGCAGATGCAACAGTGACAAAAAGGATCAATGCATATTCACAAACTGAGAGGCACCTGTCAACCATGACATCTTTGTGAGAATCAGTCTAAGTACTGTCGTCTTAAATGTGATGCCATGTGATCTGGTATGAAATTACCAGTGTTTTGGAGGAATAATGGTAAATTAACAGGTCAGATGATGTCATATCCCAGAAGGCAGTAACCTTTGAACACTGAATTTATGAATGGAGAGTTGAGATATGCTACATATGATACACCCCTTGTGTAACTGAAAAGGACTTACCATGTACATGGTTCACTGAAAAACTGTTTCCAGGGGCAATGTGAAAACTTCCACCAACCTGTAAGTATAAAGATCTCTTATTACCTTATTATGTCACTTTCATATGAGGTCATGATGTAGCAGAATGTCATTACAACTAACTTCAGTAGAGTATGAAATTTATTTAAAAAAAAAAATTATGCTCTCCATAAAAACTATCATCTTGTATGCATGTATGTAAAATCAAGTATACCAAAAATTTTACACAATGGTTGAAGAAGTGACATACTGTAGAAAAAGTGCATAAACATGAATTTGTATACAGAATGGAAGGTGTATAAATATGAATTTTGCAGTTACAGAATCCATGATTGCAAGGATTAGTATACTCAACTGTCAGTGTACTTTACCTACACATTAAATAATCTTACAATTTGCAACCACAATTTTAAAATATATTCCATCATTACAAAATTATGTTAGCAAATTAAACTAACTCTGTTCACTTCCACATAGCCATATATTTGACAGGCTTCTGAGAAGGCATTCTTTAACCTTTCTGAGTAATGCTCTGACTGACACTGAGTAATGGTATCTAGGTCATGAAATGCCCATCTCTTTCTTCTGTAAGCTTCTTTAACAGCTTCACAAGAATTACAACATCTGGAAAAGAAACGGACAAATTAACAATACACACACATTTATAATTCAGTGTAAAAAAAATAGATCAATAATTGCAATTAGCTTCCACAATATACAGTGTACTTACGGATATTCTGCAGTTTCAGCACCATAACAACTGCCACATTTCTTTGCTTCAGTTGTGTTTGTTTCATGCTATAACAGGATACAACATGCTATTCAGATGAGTCAATCTAATGACCACAGCCCACTCAGTAAGTCACTACTTCAATTAATCTGCTTAATATAAACATATCCTGTCCAAAGACAACAATCAAAATATAAGGGTTTAAAAATCTGACAACACTGCTGACATGCACAGCATTGTACAAGGGTAGCTAGATCCAGTTTACTGGTAATGGCACAATTGGCCAACTGTACAAAATGATGAAGACTTGCAAATTAATGTGACACACACACATGCAAGCCAGTAGTTTATAAGATTCACATCATGATTAATAAAACTGCAGAAACTGAAGCTCCATAGGACATGATGAAAATGACTTCTGGAAAGCATCTGGCTAAGACTCCTATCGGACAGTCACAAAACACATGTCAGTGAAGGTTGGGACAAGTAAAGGTATGCTAACTGCAGGATGACCCACTTTCCCACACCAATATGTGCAGCTCAATGAAATGCCATGCCTAGCAGGCATATTGTGGGGGTTATCATGTTCATGAGCACAACTGTCATGGAAGTATTAATGCATAGGAATGGAGGTGGAGGAGGAAGAGTAGAAGATGGAGAAGAAGGAGGAGGAGGAGGTGGAGGAGATGGACAAGGAGGAAAAGAAGAAGGATAAGGAGTGGGAGGAGGAGGAGGAAGAGGAGAAGGGGTAGGAGGAGGAGGAGAAGCAGGAGAATAAGGAGGTGAAGGAGGAGAATGAGGAGGAGGAACAGACAAAGGAGGGGGAGAAGGGGATGAGGAGGAGCAAAAGAAGAAGAAAAGAAAAAACTACCCTTATTTCTAGTGGGGACAACATTTCAAGTCTCCGTTGTCCGTAATACAATTTCACCTGTTTGATTCCTGTTAGGAACATTCAAAATACTTTTCATACACAACATTTTTGGTGGTTGGTCTGTACAGCAGCAATCAAGAGATGACATGGTCTTTAACATCAATAGAATACATGACAAAGTTTGCAGACTGAAGAAATTTCTAATCCCTGATTAAGTTGTATGTTTCTTGTTTGTACATTACTCACTTGTGGCACATCTGTTCCACCTGCCCTGATTTCTGAAATAAGAAAAAATGCCTTTATCAACTTGTAACAAAAAACACGGGAACCTCTATTCGTTGTTCCCCTATGCATCATTTTCCTGACATTATTGTTCATTTATCGTGGTCTCTATAAATATATAAATCTGACATCTCTAAGACTATCATTTTCCTCTTAGATATGATGTATAGAGGTTTCAGTGTACAAGAGTTTAGCTGTCCTAAAAATCTCCCTTAACTGATGTGTCACCAATATTAGTGTGTGTACATGTGCGTGCAGACAACTTTTTAAACTACACTACCCAGCTTTACCTAACCTATAGGGTTTTTTATATTGTTATGATATATCTCATGCCTGCTTACACTTAGAATGCTAATTAGATGAAAGTATATTCTACAATCCAAAATTTAATATTTTCTTCTTAAACTTTACTTTGACAAATTAACAATTACACATGGAAATACCTTCTTTCTGGGGCTCTTTGATTGGTTTTCCATCCAAGTCCAACCTACGTTTGTAAATGTTATGTTCAATTTGTAAGTGTTGTTCTCCTGAACTATCCATTGCATCCAGTACTAGAACTGCAACACACAAAGTCACTTACTACCAAAAGAACTGTAGCATGAAAGACAAAAATGTGAACCAGTCAAATGCATACTGCAGAGTACTTCTTAGGACAGTGAAGAAATTTTCCTATTTCTATGGGACGTGAAGGTTCATCACTAACCTGCCCTTTGACTCTATTCTAACACAGACAAACCTAGTCTCCATTCTACACATGTTATTTCTTCAACAGTGTATTTTGTAGCATCCTCCTATCTATGCATCATGCATTATCCCACCACTCCCCAAGTGGTCTCTTCCCCTCAGGATTTCAGAATAACATTTTCTATGAAATTTTATATAAATAATAATAAGAGATTCAATTATGAAACATTTATAAACAAAGAAATTACCTTCCACTTACATTCTACATGTCCCACACATCTCATTCTTCTAAACTTGATCGCATTAATATGAAAACCATGATGTCAAAACCATTAAAATGTTATCAAGAAGTGTATAATATAAATTATTTTAATAACTGTTAAATTGCCAAACTAGATACAATTTTTTTGCAATTCACAGCCATTTTTAAACACTGCAACATAGGTATGAATGCCTCAAAAGCTTGTAATTCACAGACTGTGGTTAACTAATTCAAACAATTATGCAAATTATTGTGTCACTGCTCATTCACTGATAACGGTCCAAACCCTCACTCACTTACAGTCAACCACAAACTGCCCTTAAATCAAGCTGTAGTGTTTTATATTTACATCAATTTTTTATTCTACTTTGTTTTTTGTATACTACCAAACAATATGCCCAGTGTCTTAAATGACATCACCCCTATCTTGTAAAAGGGGACCACCCACAAAACATCAATTTTACAGAAGACAAAAGACAGTGACTCCATTTTACATGTGACAAAATACTTGGAGAGGTAAAATATCCCCCATGTATCTTGGTTATTCTTGAAGATGGAGTTGTCATCTTTTTACATTTTATAGAGGGCTATTAGGTGAATGATCACTACACATAAATCATTTTAGCTCAAAGGGCCAATTAGCTCCTTCTTACAAAACAGGGGCAACATGATCCCTTCCAACTGACTTCACAGTCTATGTGGAACATAGCACATGCTGAAAAATTACAAATGTGTACTAGGAAATGAAATGCATGCAATGTGTAAGACGTTAAGCCACATTCTATGCCCATCACTTGTATTCAAACAGACCCACAAATAATAATAATAATAATAATAATAATGACAACAACAACAACAACATAAAGTTCCAATATGGTGCAAAAATCAGTGTCACAAAATGCCTTGTGAAGGATAAATTAAAGAAACAGTAGATATAAGTTAGGTTGGAGATATACCATGATGTATTTCTTTTCTGAAAATGGTAACAGAGTTGTGTAATCTCTTCTTCATGTACAAACATTACTTCTGATACAATGCACAAAGTCAGGAGATGATTTTCAAAACAAGGTCTTATACAATGGCTCTTTCAAACATGATCATTTTGTAAGCAACAAGAGCAAAATTTGGAATTAGGCACTGTGTTTCATTTCCTGGCCTACTAAAATAAACAGTATGTCAATAACATAGACCACTAATGTGGATCAATTGGGACTGCGAACCATCCAGATAAACAGAAAATCCAGATAATTGGATTTTTTTTGAAAAATAGGCTACACTGGCAGTTTGAATTTCGGCTGTTACTATTTACAGTATGTGCCTGCGTCTAAACCTTTCAAACAAGCCTGATTTGAAGTTCTAGAAGCCATAACACTGTACTGTACTTGATTCGATAAACAGTAATTTCAAGGCAAGTTGGTTTTGTAGAATTCTCAACAAATTTACCCTAAGGGCCAAGGTGATATGGATAATTGGTGATCCAGATAGCCAGCATTAGGGTAAGTGGAATTCAACTGTACTTATTCACAGAGCAAAGACCTGTCATCCAGAAATGAAACTTAAGTCCCATCACCTGATAATGAGATATGTGCCAAACAAACAGACCACAGGATAAACTCATTATGGTGAGTATTTACTACCCTTTCATGTTACAGTACCATGGGTTGAACAAAGTGTTCAAAAACTGTATTACTAATGACCACAAATTATTTCTATTTAACATGTATGACACCTCTATGCAGCTTTATTTACTCCATTAACAATATGAAAAGTGAAATGGCAAGAAGGGCACTGACAATTCTACACACTAGTTCCCCGGTAATTCAAACAAAAGTTTGTGAACATTTAATCAGCATTACCAAACCTCACATAATGTAAATTGTGCATACATTTCATGATAATGTGCATGCTTTACTGATAAGATATATATATATATAGTAATCCTGTAGTCATAAAAAATTATACAAACATAAAATAAGGCTTACAATCACAAGAAATTGCTGGTATAATGAAATCTAAATTTATCCTGAGCTTTGGTCCTCTTGATGTGTCCACAAACAATTCTTCTGATACTGTGGGTGTCCAGTAGTCTCGAATTTCAAAAAATACAAGTAGTGCTATTACACACCAACTCATTATTGTCACTACAAATAAAAAGAGTTCAAATTATTTCCAAATTTTAAAACAGAGAACAACTTAACAGCCTATAACAAAACCAGTCTTTAGATAGAAAACATGAATAAAATAATTAATCTCCTGGCTTCCTTCAATATCTGACATCATAGTCTGTAAACAGCAAAATAATAGGCATATAAAACTCTAAAATTTTTGGAAGACAAACATATCTGCCACTACTCACACGTGTAACTTATCTTGAAATTAAATTCTCTTTATTGGTCATGTCTGCTGTGTGTTTTGTAAATACAGAACGTATCCATAAAATGTGATCTGATACAACACATACAAGACAAAACGGAATGCACGTATAAACATAACATTCAGGTGCGTTTGTGCAACCACTGCTGCCATGGAAAAGCAATAAGTATCACATATCCTGAGTGAGTGTTTGTAGCAGTACACGTACGCCATATTGTGATCTGTGGCCTGCCAGGCTCTACAATATTTTTTTAAATTATCTCATAAACGACACAATTTTTGCAACAAAAAAAGTTACTGTACATAAAAATGTGTGTTTTTATCTTTTCCAAACCTTTTTTTCTAAAACATTTCTCATTGTAAGAAGAACTGTAATATGATCACAAATGTATATTGGTCTTCATATACAGTACTTTCACCTAATCTATAACAAACAAAACTTATCGCAAGGTATGTTGTAATGTCCTCGTAAGGTAACAGAAAGGAACTACATGAAGGACAGCTATACACGATGTAACCGACAAGGAGCCGTGTGGTCTCAAAAACCTCCCTCCAAAGCGCAGTTTAGGAACCATATTCTGAACTTTCACCCGGAACGCTGTGTACACACCAGCATTACCAGGAATACATTTTAATTTATTAATAATGACACCAACAAGTCTACTAAGAGCGAAGTATGTGTCCCTGTGGTCATTCTGCAACCCTAAACATAAGTAATTGGCGTAAAACTAAGAACTGCCACACTGACAACCTATTTTGTTTACCTGCTGCTCCGCCATACGTTTTGATTCTAAAATCTTCCAAGGTTTTCGGATATGCATCCAAGTAACGTAATCGAACAAGAATATCATTAGAGCTCATCCTAAAAAATTAGGTACCTACTAAACCAACATCTATAACCTCACATCAGACTACAACCACCTACTCCATCCCTCCGATCACAGATTATCTACACACCGATAACCGTCAACGCTCGGTGTGTGACACGGTGTCTCGTAGTTGTGGTATACATGGATTTATGTATAGAAGAGGTCCGTGGTATAGATAAGGATCACGCCACGGTTTAGCTTTCACTGTGTAAAATTCGGTACTGACTGCACGATTCGATACCCCGTGGCTAGGGTTTATTACACAGATTAATAGCCCATACAATTGAAAACTCGGTCGAAACGTGAAAGTACAGCGTCATATGTGGCGCCGTCATGCGATACTGGAGCCGGCATGGCTGATGGTAGAACTTGCATGTTGTGTAACATGTGGTTAACACCACATCGGCAAAGCAGCCCTGTGCATCATACCCTGTCGTTAATCTCCCCCCCCCCCCCCCCCCCCCCATCTCTTTTTTTTCTACTTAAAACTATCAAATATAAATTTTTTCAAAAACTCAAAAAATACAAGTTGAGAAGTGACTTAATATTTTTTTCTCTTTTTTTTTTTTTTAGTTTCCA
>Ga0123357_10010678_pt1 | contig 11703 bp, 6 predicted proteins | sample TergutEmb28metaG_FD_89873 | JGI IMG/M metagenome (GOLD analysis project Ga0123357, IMG submission 89873) | Embiratermes neotenicus P4 segment gut microbial communities from Petit-Saut dam, French Guiana - Emb289 P4 | ecosystem: Host-associated > Arthropoda: Insects > Digestive system > Gut ...
ACCGACGTACGCGGCGGACGTGACGCGGCGGCAAAGCGCGGTATCACCCTGCCGTTTTTAACGGGCGAGCACTACAGCAAAGAGAACTACGTGCTGCGTCTGGCGCAAAAAGGCGAGAAGATGGTCATCTACGTCAATTCTCGCCAGAAGTCAGTCGAGCTCGCGCGCCTGATCCGCGCCAGCCTGCCAGAGTTTGCCTGGCAGACGGCCTTCTACAACGCCGGGCTTGCCCGTGACGTGCGCCATGAGATCGAGAGTCGCTTTCGCGATGGCAAGCTCAAGATCATCATCGCCACAAGCGCCTTTGGCGAAGGCGTCAACATCCCCGACATCCGCGACGTAGTGCTCTTCCACTTTCCCTACAACGATGTCGAGTTCAACCAGATGTCCGGGCGTGGCGGGCGTGATGGCAGGCCGGCGACGATACACTTGCTCTTCACGGAGAAGGATGCGCGCATCAACGACTTCATCTTGCAGGCCGCGGCGCCTGACCGCACGAGCCTGGCCGCGCTCTACGTGGTGCTGCGCGAGCTGGGGCAGCGCGAAGGGGAGGGCTTCGCGATCACGAACGCCGACTTAGCCGAGCTCGCCAATGACCGCCTGCGCGCCTCCGGGGCGTTCAAGAAGGTGTCCGCTGGCGGAGAGGCCGGTATCGGACTTCCGCCGCGGGAGCCGGAGAAAAAGCCGTTGCTGGCGCTTACGGAGGATTCAGTGTCGACGGGTATGGCGGTCTTTCGGGAGCTGGGCTTTGTGCGCACCGAAGGGCGCAGCTCCGCGCGGCGCATCACCTTTCTTCCCACCAACAAGAAGCTTGAACTGACGCACAGCGTGCGCTATGTCGAGGGCCTCGATCAGCTTGACGACTTTACCCAGTTCAAAGCCTGGATGCTCACCACCTCAACAGAAGCCCTCCTCGCCCGCCTCAACCGCCCCATCCTGCCCGAGTAAAAATAGCAGAGCTTCTTTTGGGAGCAAGGCGTACAGGCCTGGATCCGCAAACCAAGATGAGCACTCACGAACTTGGCGTCAATACCTGGTTATATCTGCTTGTTTTGGGGCATCGCTGCCAGCCTGCTAGAATAGCTTTATGGCAAAACAGCTCCAACATACTATCGCCGAGCTTTGTTCTCGGGTAAAGTCCTATAACCGGCGCGCTGATCTCAAGAGCATTCGCGCGGCCTATGACTTTGCCGCCGCGGCGCATGAGGGACAGTTTCGCAAGTCGGGCGAGCGCTTTATCGAGCACCCGCTTTCGGTGGCCTACATTCTCTCGGACTTAAAGCTTGATGAAGCAACAATTATGGCGGCTCTGCTGCATGACACCGTCGAGGACAACCCGGATGTGACGCTTGACGCCGTGCGCGCGCAGTTTGGCGAGGAAGTCGCGGCGCTGGTCGACGGGGTCACGAAACTGGGCGAGGTGGACCTGAAGACCAGCACGGAGCAGCAGTCCGAGTCGCTCCGTAAGATGCTTATCGCCATGGCGCACGACATCCGCGTCATCCTCATCAAGCTGGCGGACCGCCTCCACAACATGCGTACGCTTGACGCTTTGCCGCCCGACCGCCAGCTCTACAAGGCGCGCGAGACGATGGAGATCTACGCCCCGCTGGCGCACCGTCTGGGCATCTCGCAGATCAAATGGGAGCTTGAAGACCTGGCGTTTTCCTATCTGGAGCCCGTGAAATACGAACAGGTAGCGCGTCTGGTGCAGGAGTCGCGCGTTGAGCGCGAGGCCTACAGTAACGAGGTCATGCAGCAACTGCGTCGCGACTTAAGCAAGGTAGGCATCAAGGCAGAGATCACGGGACGCCCCAAGCACTTTTATAGCATTTACCAGAAGATGGTCAAAAAGGACAAGGACTTCAGCGAGATCTTCGACCTGATCGCCTTGCGCATCATCACGAACAACCTCAAAGACGTCTACGGAGCGCTCGGCACGGTGCATAACCTGTACAAGCCTATGCCGGGGCGCTTCAAAGACTACATCGCCATGCCCAAGTTCAACATGTATCAGTCACTGCATACCACGGTCATCGGCCCGGAAGGCCGCCCGATCGAGATCCAGATCCGCACGGTCGAGATGCACCAGATGGCCGAATACGGCGTCGCAGCGCACTGGCGTTACAAAGAGGGCGGCAACTTAGACGACTTCGACCAGCGTCTGTCCTGGCTGCGTCAGATGATGGAGTGGCAGGGCGAGACCAAGGACTCCGAAGAGTTCATGCAGGCCCTGCGCGTTGACCTGTTTGAGGAGGAGGTCTTTGTTTTTACTCCCAAGGGCGACGTACGCAGTTTGAAGCGCGGCTCAACGCCGCTTGACTTTGCATACTCGATCCATACGGAGGTTGGCGGACACTGCGTGGGCGCAAAGATCAACGGGCGTATCGTGCCCTTGGCCTATCACCTGCGCAATGGCGACCGGGTCGAGATCCTGACGAACAACAACGCGAGCCCCAGCCGTGACTGGCTCGATATTGTGGCTACCAGTAGCGCGCGCAGCAAGATCAAGTCGTACTTTGCGAAGACGACGCGTGAAAGCGACGCCCAACTAGGGCGCGAAGAATTCAAGAAGATCATGCATAAGCATGGGGTCAGCATCGCGAGCAAGCGCATCGAAAAAGCGCTGGATGGTCTGGCGCGCGAGATGAACTATCAGGTCGCGGAGGATCTGTATGCGCAGATCGGCAGCGGGAAGTTGAGCTCCCGGCTCCTGAGCACGCGCCTGTTGAAGTACTTAAGTCAGCAGGGATTGATCGATTTGCCGGTCTCTGAGGTCGAGACGCGCGGCGCGACAACTGCGCAGGGCGCAGACGTTCTGATCCAGGAGCTGCCCCTTACGGCTCCGCGTAGCGCGCGTCGTCCCCGTCAGGCGGGCGGCGTGCGGGTCAAGGGGATTGACGACGTGCTGGTACATCTGGCAAAGTGTTGCAACCCGGTGCCCGGCGACGAGATTATCGGCTTTGTGACGCGGGGACGCGGGGTAAGCGTCCATCGCGCTACGTGCCCCAATTGTCGCCAGTTACGTGAGACTAACGAGCGCTTCATCGAGGTCAGTTGGGATCAGGACGCGCGTACGACCTATCATGTTGAGGTCTTTGTTCAGGCGCTTGATCGCCTGCGTCTGTTGCAGGACGTGACGATGCGCATAGCAGAGTCTGGCGTCAATATCCTGTCCTCGTCGACGACGACCCATAAGGACGGCATCGTCGACATGCGCTTCCTGTTCGAGATCGGCGAGATGGGCAACCTGGAAGGCCTGCTGCGGAGCCTGCGCGGCATCGAAGGCGTATTCGAGGCGCGTCGCATGTTGCCCGGAGAGCAAAAGCAGAAGGCGCAGAAGACTTAAGGACGTAAGGATCGTAAGGAGAACTTCCATGTACAGCATTGAGCGGCAGATCGTAGGTCCCCTGGAGGAGAACTGCTGGTTTATCACAAACCCTGCTACCAACCACTGCGTTGTCATTGACCCGGGTGACGAGGCGGGCCTGCTCATCGAGGCGCTGGGTGCGCGCGTTCTTGACGGCGTGCTGCTGACGCATGGCCACTTCGATCATGTGGGCGCCGCTGAAGAGCTGGCCGACTACGGCAGCGCGCTTGTCTACCTCCACAAAGATGAAACTGAGCTTCTTGCTTGGGCGCCCGAGAACGCGCGCCAGTACGCGATCGAAATTGATGTGCCAACGCCCGACCTGACCTTTGCGGATAACGAGGAGCTCCAGGTAGGGGAGTTCCGCTTCACGGCGCTGCACACTCCCGGGCATACCCCGGGGAGCTCCTGCTTTTTGTTGCTCGACCCTCAAACCGGCACTCGACACCTGTTTTCTGGCGATACGCTTTTTCGCTATGACATTGGACGGACGGATTTTCCAGAAAGCGTCCCCGAGCTCATGGCGGGATCGCTCATGAGGCTGGGTCGCCTTGAGCGTAGCACTATGGTGTATCCAGGTCACGGCCCCCTGACCACGATTGGCGATGAGCTTGATCATCCGGGCATGGTAAAATAAGAGTATGAGTTGTGCATCGTTTCGGGGTCGCAACTCTACGGCTGAACCAACATTTATTTCCTTTAGGGAGCCTTAACTATCCCGAGGGTGACAGGTATCCTCAAGCGTTACGCTCTAAGGAAGCTGAAGTAAACCTCGGTGCGGGCGCCCACCTGCAGCTGCAGGTTCACCGACGCGGCCTCGAAACGATGCACAACCACGTTATAAGGGCCGCAGCTTACTTATAATTCTTATCCCTTTTCTTAAGTACTTGCATTTCCACAGAGAAATGAGATAATAATTCACGTTATCATGCTTGTATTTTCACCGACATATCACTTGTGCGGCACTGCGGCAACCCAGCAGGAGCGACGACGTGCGCGACGAAGCATGCCGATGTCTGCTGCGGCGCGTGTGCGGTTCGCGCGCTAGTGATCGACATCGGCGTTCGACCAGTCGGACGAACGATCTCGCGTTGGTAGGGTAGGTGTATGTTCAGGTAGGGAAAGGAAGTGTGCCATGAAGGCACGCAAGGGACGTCAAGAAGTTATCCGTGATCTTGTGCGCGGCGGAGAGATTCGCACCCAGAGCAGCCTCGTCCAGGCGCTTGCGATACAGGGTTATTCGGTGACGCAGGCGACCGTTTCCCGTGATGTTTCTGAGCTTCAACTGCAAAAACTCCCCGGTGGTATTTATATCCTTCGTGAAGATCTTCATCTGATGCGCATGGTTTCCGAGCTTGTTATCGAGATCCTGCGCGTGAACAACTTCGTCATCATCAAGTCGCAGGGCGGTACTGCCCCCGGCGTGGCGGCCGCTATCGATAACGCGGAGATCGAAGGAGTTTACGGCAGTGTCTCGGGTGACAATACCGTTCTGGTAGTCACTGATACTCCAGAGACGGCAAAATTGCTTAAAGAAAACCTGGATTCTTACTTGCGCATCGGCAAACGATAGTCCTTCTTCCTTTAAACCGCATACTTTTGTCTTGTCGTTATTACCCGTCTCTGTGGGGGACGGTCGTGTGAAAAGGATTAATGTATGCCTCAGAAAAAATGTATCTTAGCGTATTCCGGAGGACTCGACACCTCTGTTGTAATCAAATGGCTTCAGGAGCACTATGACGTAGCCGTCATCGCTACTGTTTTCGACGTCGGTCAGGATAAGACCGAGGACCTCTCGTTTATTGAGAAAAAAGCGCTGTCTATTGGCGCGCATGCGGCTCAGGTCGTCGACCTGCGCGAAGAGTTCGCAAACGACTATATATCGAAGGCTATTAAAGCCAATGGCCTTTATGAGAACAAATATCCGCTGGTATCGGCGCTTTCGCGTCCGCTGATGGTCAAGCATCTGGTGGCTCAGGCGCATGCAAAAGGCGCCGATTACATCGCGCATGGCTGCACAGGCAAGGGCAACGATCAGGTGCGCTTTGACGTGGCCTGCGGAGCGCTCGACCCGGCGCTTAAGGTTCTGGCGCCCGTGCGGGAGTGGAGCCTGCTCACCCGCGCGGATGAGATCGCCTATGCTCAGGAGCATGGTATTCCTATCCCGGTGACGCAGGACCGTCCGTACTCGGTTGACGATAACCTGTTTGGGCGCACGATCGAGTGTGGCATCATCGAAGATCCTTGGGTGACGCCTCCGCAGGATATCTTTGAGTTGACGAACGACCCCGCGGGTCCCGATACGCCCAATACGCCACAGGAAGTTACCATCAGCTTTGAGGCGGGCCTGCCGGCCGCCATCGATGGCAAAGAGATGGCGCTGTTGCCGCTGATCAATATGCTGAGCGAGATCGGCAGCCTGCACGGCTGCGGGCGCATTGACATGATCGAGAACCGTCTGGTCGGTCTGAAGTCACATGAGATCTACGAGGTGCCCGCGGCGGTCGCGCTGCTTACGGCGCATAAGGCGCTCGAAGACATCTGTCTGGATCGTGACGTTGCTCACTACAAGCTCGATCTTGAGCACAAGTGGTCAGAACTCGTCTACTACGGTCTGTGGTACAGCCCGCTTAAGGCGGCGTTCGATCGCTTCATCGACGCCACGCAAGAGACGGTGACGGGCGAGGTACGTCTGCAGTACTTTAAGGGTAATGTAACGGCCTGTGGTCGGCGCAGCCCCTTTGCGCTCTATGACCATAAGTTGGCGACTTATGACGACGGGGATAGCTTTAACCGTGACGCCGCAAAGGGCTTTATCGAGATTCACGGCCTGCCGCTGCGTACATGGTCAAGTCTGAACAAGACCGCGATGTAGAAGGCCGCGCAGTACAAAAAGAGCAAAAGGAGTGTTTTGGTGACAGAAGAACCACAACAACAGGACGCGTTGGCAACGTCTGACGCACAAGCTCAGGAGACGCTCCAGGATGGTCGCAAGACCGCCTGGAGCGGACGTTTCGAGTCGCTACCCAGCACGGAGGTTGAGCGCTTTGGGGCGTCGCTGCCCTACGACAAGCATCTCTGGCGTGAAGATATCGACGGCTCGATCGCCCATGCACGCATGCTGGGGAAGTGTGGCATTGTCACGCCGGAAGAGTCCGCAAGCCTGATCTCTTGTCTGGAAGACATCCGGGCAGAGATCGAGGCGGGGACTTTTGCGCCCCATGCTCACGCTGAAGATATCCATATGTTCATCGAAGGCGAGCTGTCCGCACGTCTGGGGGATTTAGGCGGGCGTCTGCACACCGGACGCAGCCGTAACGACCAGGTGGCAACCGACCTGCGTCTCTACCTGAAGCGCCGTCTGACTGATGAGCATCTGCCGCTCCTGATCGAGCTGCGCCAGGTGCTGATCGACCTGGCGCACACCTACCAGAAGACGATTCTGCCGGGCTACACGCATCTGCAGCGCGCTCAACCGATCCTGCTTGCGCATTACCTGAGCGCTTATGTCCAGATGTTCTCGCGCGACTTCACGCGCTTTCTGGCGGCGCGCACCGCCGCAGATGTCTCTCCTTTGGGTTCGGCCGCGCTGGCGGGTACAAGCTATGACATCGATCGCGCGATGACTGCCGCAGAGCTGGGATTCTCCGCAATCACGGTCAATGCGCTTGACGCGGTCAGCGACCGTGACTTTGTGCTGGACGCGCTCTACGCGGGCGCGGTGTGCCAGATGCATCTTTCGCGCCTCTGTGAGGAGCTGATACTCTGGTCGACGACAGAGTTTGGTTTCATTACACTTGACGACGGCTATTCGACCGGTTCTTCCATCATGCCGCAGAAGAAAAACCCCGACTTTGCGGAGCTGGTGCGCGGAAAGTCGGGGCGTGTCTATGGCGACCTGATGGCGCTGCTCACCGTCATGAAGGGTTTGCCGCTCAGTTATGACAAGGACATGCAGGAGGACAAGGAGCCGCTCTTTGATACGCTTAAGACCGTCGCGGATTCTCTGAAGATCGTCATTGGCATGCTGAGCACGGCTCACTTTCACACCAGCCGTATGCGCACCGCCGCGACGCGGGGCTTTGCCGCGGCGACCGATCTTGCGGACTTTCTGGTGCAGACGGCTGGGGTGCCCTTCCGTGAGGCGCATGAGCTTATGGGAAACATTGTGCTCTATGCGGTCAAGCAGAACCGTCTGTCGCTCGAGCAGCTTTCTTTAGATGAGCTACAGGCTTTCCATCCGGCTTTCACGCAGGAGGCTCTGGAACTTTTGAACCCTCGTGTGAGCAATTCGCACAAAGACAGCGCCGGAGGGACCGCTCCGGCGGCAGTTGAGGTACAGTTGGCGGCTAGCAGCGCGCAGCTGGAAGCTGATAGGGCGCGACTGGCTCAGTAAGTAGTTCCAGCGCGCCGCCTCTTGCGGCGGTTTTGCCTTAAGGGGTCCCGGTTGTTGACTGCGATGACCCGGAGCCGGAATCAGGGCTAGACCCAGAACCAGAACTGACGGTCAGCGTTACGGTGTTGCCATTGACCGACTGATTGATGATCGTCCCGGTGGGCGCAGAAGAGACCTGCTCTACCCAGACAACTTTATATCCAGCGGCGGTCAGCTTATCAAACGCGGTCTGATAGTCAAGTCCGACAACATCGGGCGCGGTTAGACCATCGGGGATCTTGAAATTGTTGTTGTTATAAGGCGGGGCGGGCGCGGTCGGAAAGTCTTCGACGGGCAAAGTTGCGAACACTTGTTGAGCATAGGCCTTCCAGATGGGTCCGCAGGTCGTTCCGCCGTAGGCCATCCGGCCATTCCACCGCACGGTGCTTACTCCTTCACGATGTCCGACCCAGACTGATGTGCAGAAATTAGGGGTAAAGCCAACAAACCATACGTCCGTACTGTCGTTGGTTGTGCCGGTCTTTCCCGCGATCTGGCGACCAGAAACGCGCGCAGGCGTACCTGTTCCTCCGGTGACAACACCCTGCAGGATCTTGTTGACAGCACAGGCGATCGAGGGAGTCAGCACGCGCTGAGGCGCATCTTCCCATTTATAAACCTCATTACCATCCTGGTCGGTGATCGAAGTGATGTAAGTTGGCTTGTGGTAGACGCCGTTATTGGCCAGCGTGGCAAAGGCGCTTGCCATATCAAGGGGGCTGCAGGGGTACGCGCCCAGGGTAATCGATGGGCCAGGAGGATTTCCGGTACCAGGTTCTGTCAGCGGCGCGGTGATGCCCATTTTGTGGGCGGTTGCCGCAACTTTAGCCGCGCCAGCCGCGCCGTTGTCCGCGGTTATCTTTTGGGTATCTTTGGTAGTACCCAGAGCATAGACGATGCGGGCATAAGCGCCATTGACTGAGGCGTAGGTTGCCTGGGCAAGCGAAATCATTCCCTGGCTTTTACCTTCGCTGTTCACGACGGGCCAGCCTTTAGAGCCGTTCCAGGGGAGCGTGACGGGGGCGTCTCCATTGACGCGAATATCAGGTGACATGCCGGCCTCAATGGCGGTCGTCAGAGTAAAGACTTTAAAGGTCGAGCCAACCTGATTGCCCGAGGTTGCCAGATTGACCTGGCTTTCCTGGAAGCTCCTGCCACCGACCATCGCCTGTATCCAGCCAGTCTTTGGGTCGACGGTAACCAGCGCGCACTCTGGGCCGGAGTCTCCGATAGCGGCGGTAACGCTCTCCTGTGCCTGATTCTGCATCGTGGGGTTCAGCGTTGTTTTCACCTTCAGACCACCCTTGAAGATCTGGTCATAGGTAATGTGGTAAGCCTTTTGGTTATTAAGCAGTTTTTTCTTAACTTCAGAAACGAAGTAGGGATTTGAGTAGATTTTGACGCCGGTATCGGGGCTCGCCTGGTATGTTAATTGCAGGGGCGTCGCCTTAGCCTCGTCATACTCCTTTTTTGTGATGTAGTTATTGGCAAACATACGATCCAGCACATGGTTGCGACGAGTTGTCGCGGCCTGCGGGTACTTGACGGGGTCCAGCCCGTTAGGGCGCTGGGGCAGACCGGCCAGAAGAGCCGCTTCTGGTAGCGTCAGGTCAGCGGCATTTTTTGAGAAATAAGTCTGTGCGGCAGCCTGGATGCCGTAAGCCCGCTCGCCATAGTAAACCGTGTTCAGATACATGGTGAGTATTTCCTGCTTGTTGTATTCCTTTTCGAACTGCATGGCCAGATAGGCTTCGCGGATCTTACGCTTTAACGTCATTTGAGTCGCCTCAGAGGACAGGATGGTCTGACGGATGTATTGCTGCGTCAAGGTTGAAGCGCCGCCGCTGCCCTTGATGACTGCGCGTACGATGCCCGCCGGGTCGATGCCGCCGTGCTGGAAGAAACGTTCGTCTTCGACGGCGACCGTCGCGTTACGGGCGTATTTCCCCATTTGATCTTGCTTGATGCTGGTACGATTTTGCAGATAGAGGCTTGCGAGCAAAGTGCCGTCTGCCGCGTAGATCAGGGATGGTTGCGCGGTGTCGAAAGCGCCTGCCTTTTTGTAGTCGGGTAGATTTTGCAGGGAGTCAAACGCGTAGGCGGCCCCTACGCCACCGACGGCGATAGTAAGTATCAGCCCTATCACCAGGACGCTGATAATGATTTTCTTTGCGCCGCCGTGGCCCCGATGGTGGGCGCGGGCGTTTCGACTCAGAGGTGCCATGGTGTACTGCTCCTAGACTTACGGTTTTCTAACACGCGTCGCGCGTACGGGTGAATCCTGTGTCCCTACTTTATAATAATAGCTGCCAGTCATGCGCTGTGCGCGCTAATCGTCAACGTGTTGTATCGTAACGGATCGGAGCTCCTTATTTTCTCCAAAACTCCAGAATTATTGGCCCCGGCGGGTGACCGGGGATCTTTCTACGGCGCACTGGGCGCCGGAGCTGACGCCGTGTATCTCGGCGTCGATGCCTTAAACGCGCGTCGGGGAGCGACGAACTTCCGGATCGGGGATCTGCCCGAGCTCTGCCGTGACGCGCACCTGCAGGACGTTCGCGTCTTTCTCACGCTTAACGTCGCGATCCTGCCCGCAGAAGTCACCGACGCGCTCGACCTGGCCGCACGGGCCTGGGCGGCGGGCGTCGACGCCTTTATCGTCGAGGATCTGGGACTGATCGCTCTGCTGCGCGAGCTTATGCCCGAAGCCCCGGTCCATGTCTCGACCCAGGCAAACGTGCACAGCTCGGCGCAGATCCGCGCCTACGCGCGCCTTGGCGTGCGCCGCATCACGCTGGCGCGCGAGCTGTCGGTCGCAGAGATCCGCGCGCTGGTTGCGGTGGCCGAGGACTGCGGCGTTGAGATCGAATGCTTTGTCCATGGGGCTCTGTGCGTCTGCTATTCGGGTCAGTGCCTACTGTCGTCATTCATCGGGCGGCGCAGCGCCAACCGCGGTCTGTGCGCGCAGCCCTGCCGCATGCGCTACGAGATGGTCGACATCGCGGGCAGACCTCTGGCGAAGCCCGGAGACTACCTGCTGTCGCCCAAGGACTTAGCCGCCGAAGGTCTGGTAGGGGAGCTGAGCGCGGCAGGCGTAGCCAGCCTGAAGATCGAAGGCCGCATGAAGTCTGCTCCCTACGTAACTGCCGTAGTAAGCGCCTATCGCACTGCCCTCGAAACACAGGCGGCAGGAACACAGGGGGTCAGGTCCACTGTGTTCGAAACGAACACAGTGGACCTGACCCCCTGTGTTCCTGCCGCCCCCCATTCTGTCATTGCGAGGAGCGACGCAGTCGCGACGCTGCAATCCAGTGATTCAGCGTCGACTTCGAACTTGGCAACGCCCTCCCTTACCGACGCCTTCAATCGTGCGCTCACCCAGGGCTACCTGGCTGGCATCCGTGGCAATGATCTGATGGACTATCGCCGCCAGAAGAACACGACCACGCAAGCGGCGCAAAACGTGCTCGCCGCCAACGCCACGCGCGCGATCGAGCGCGCGGAGCATCAAACTACGACGCTCGACTTTACCGCTCGGGTCGTCGTTGGCAAGCCGCTGCTCGTCTCAGTCGCCGATGAGCGGGGCAGCACAGGCTCTTGTGAGGCGCGAACGGTGGAGCCCGCGCGCACCAAAGCGATCACCTCAGATGAGGTACGCGAGCACATCTGCCGCCTGGGCGGCACCCCCTACGTCGCAGGTGACTTCGAGCTGGACCTGAGCGAGAACGCGGGCCTGGGCTTTTCCGCCCTGCACGCTGCGCGCCGCGCCGCCCTGGAAGACTACGAGATCCGCCGCTTCTTTGGCGGTGTGAAACGTCCTGTATACTCTCCTCAACTTCATTATGACGAGCAAAGTCAATCCTCCCGTCATTGCGAGGAGCGTCGAAGACGCGACGCG
>Ga0123357_10010679_pt1 | contig 11702 bp, 7 predicted proteins | sample TergutEmb28metaG_FD_89873 | JGI IMG/M metagenome (GOLD analysis project Ga0123357, IMG submission 89873) | Embiratermes neotenicus P4 segment gut microbial communities from Petit-Saut dam, French Guiana - Emb289 P4 | ecosystem: Host-associated > Arthropoda: Insects > Digestive system > Gut ...
ACACCTTCAGCGTTCCATTTAAAAACGTATTGAATTGCAAGTAAACTGGACAGTTCGATAAAATGGTCAGGTATACAGTATAAGATATACCAATATTATCAATCTTCCATTCCATGTCTTTTCGCCGTGACACACACAGTAGTAACCAACATATTTATATCAATACATAACACACAGTTGCACTGCTGTTTCACAAATACCATCCAACAGTTTTATCACACTTTCCCAGCACTGTAACTTTACCAGTACACACCTCATTAGGCCGTACAGAACAGTTCTGTAACTGCCAGCTGCTGAATGACCACAGACTGTACACTGCTGTGATCCAACACACTGAAAGCTATATCTGTTCAATAGATATGTATTGCATTGTTATATTGTTTGGAACGTTTGTTGGCGGCCTGTTGAGACCGAAACATGTAGCTGTTCTTGATAAAGGAGACATTGTGTTGGGCTGAACATTAGAACGTTCTGTATTGCGTGTTCTAAAACAGCAGATGGACTTCGTTAAATTAAACAACAAATAGCTGAATGCTGTCCGATAAAGTAAATTGACACCATGTCGATAAAACGATCTGTGTCAACAGAACTGTCTTATTGGTTCTGTACAGCATTTTGTGTTCTTCACTTACCGCGTAGAAAGTATCGGTACATTTTATTGTGTTTTAAAGTGGTACAGATTATGACAAAATTTTACAGTAATAAGTGAACTTAACAGTTGATATATGGCACTGTCAAAACATCGAAATCTCATTTGGCAATACCACACCTTTTAAAACTGTAAACGAAAATTAGGACCAAATATTTTTTTGGAAAATGAAATGTCAGTTTATAGATTAGTGATGTGAGCTGTGTCACTACTGTCACTACTGTCACTAGTGTCACTAATGTCACTATTGTCAATACTGTCCCTAATGTCACTATGGTCACTATTGTCAATAGTCAATATTGCCTACTGCCACTATTCTTACTACGGGCACTACTGCCATAGTCACTACAGTCTATACTGTCACTATTGTCACTACTGACACTACTGTCACTACTGTCACTAATGTCATTATGGTAACTACTGTCACTAATGTCATTATGGTAACTACTGTCACTACTGTCACTACTGTCAACAGTCAATACAGTAACTACTGCCACAATCGTCATTACTGCCACTACTGACACTACAGTCATTACTACCACTACTGTCACTACTGTCAAAGCCACTACAGCCCGTATTGTCACTATTGCCAATATTGTCACTACTCTCACAACTAACCACTACTGTCACTACTGCCACTACTGTCACTACTGTCATTAACGTCACCACTGTCACATCTGTCACTATTGTCACTACTATCACCACTGCCGGTGTCACTACTGCAACTATTGTAACTACTGAGACTAGTGTCAACATTGTCACTACTGTCAGTATTGTCACTACTGCCACTAGAGACATTACTGTCACTAATGTCACTACTGCCACTAATGTCACTAGTGTCAATGTCACTAATGCCGCTTGTCAAAATTTCCACAACTGCCACTACTGTCATTAATATAACTTCCGTCACCACTCTCACTACTAACACTACTGTCACTACTGACACTACTCCCACTACTGTCACCTATGCCAACAAATGCCACTATTGTCAATGTCACTACTGCCACTAATGTCACTATTGCCAATACTGACATTACAGTCACTACTGTCACTTCTGTAACTACTGTCACTAATGTTACTATTGTCACTACTGTCAATACTGTCACTACTATCACTACTGTCAATACTGTCACTACTGTCGAAGTCACTACCGCCAATATTGTCCCCACTTCCATATTTCGCACTACTTTCACTAATGCCACTACTGTCACATCTGTCACAACAGTCACGACTGCCAATACTGTCAATACTGCCACTAGTGTCACTACTGTCTCTACTGTTATTTCTGTCACTACTGTAATTAATGTCACTATTGTAAATACTGACATTATTGTCACTACTAACACTAATGTCACTACTGTCACTACTATCAATGTCACCACTGCCTCTATTGTCACTAAGTCACTACTGCCACTATTGTCCCTAGTGTCACTACTGTCACTACAGCAACGCCTGTTAATGTCACTACTGCCAATATTGTCACTTCTGCCATTACTGGCACTACTGTCACTATTGTCACTGTCACTACTACCACGACTGTCACTAAGGAAATGTCACTACTGCCACTATTATCACTACTGTCACTGCTGTAACTATCGTCAATATTGTCACTGCTGCCACTATTGTCACTAATGTCAACGTCACTAATGTCAATACTGTCAATAATGCCACTATTGTCACTACTGTCACTGATGTCATTACTACCACTACTGTCACTATTAACACTACTGCCACTCCTGCCACTAGTGTCACTACTGTCACTATTCTAAATACTGCCTCTAATGTCATTAATGTCGCTATTGTCACTCCTGTCATTACTGCAAATTCGGTCACTATTGTCACTAATGTAATTACTGTCACTACTGTCACTAATGTCATTACTCTTACTACCGTCACTAATGTCATTACTCTTACTACTGTCACTAGTGTCACTATTGCCACTACTGTCACTACTGATACTATTGTCACTAATGTCACTACTGTCACGAATGACATTATTGTCACTAATGTCACTGCTGTCACTTCTGACAATATTATTACTAGTGTCACTACTGCCACTAAAGTCATTACTCTCACTAATGTCAGTAATGTCATTAATAACACTAATGTCACTACTGACACTACTTCCACTGTCATTAACGTCACTACTGTGACTACTGACACTACTGCCACTAATGTGATTAATATCGCTACTGTCACTACTGACACTACTGAAACTACTATCACTAATACCACTACGGTCACGCTGCCACTATTGAAACTAATGTCACTACCTTCATTACTTTCACTATTGCCACTAATATCATTTCCTTCACTACTTCCACTACTGTCACTACTGATAATCTTGTCACTAATGACACTAATGTCACTACTGTCACTACTGCCATTAATGCTACTACAGTCACTACTCTCACTACTGCCACTACTGTAATTACTACCACTAATATCATTACTGTAACTACTGTCACTACTGTCTCTAATGTCAATACTGCCACTACTGCCACTACTCTCACTAAAGCCATTACTGCCATTATTGCCACTATAGTCACTACTGTCACTACTGATATTATTGTCAATAATGTCACTACCTACACTGCTACCACTATTATCACTACTGCCACTACTGACACTATTGATATTAATGTCAATACTCTCACTACTGCAACTAGAGTCATTACTCTCACTACCGTCACTACAGTCACTACTGTCACTACTGCCACTACTGCAACTAAAGTCACTAATATCACTAATGTCACTAATGATACTATTGTCACTAATGTCACTATCACTACTGTCCCTACTGTCATTCTTGTCACTAATGTCACTACTCTCTACTGCCACTCCTGTCACTACTATCACTATTGTCACAGCAAATACTATTATCACTAATGTCACTACAGTCACTACTGCCAATATTTTCACTACTGTCAATAATGCCTCTACTGTCACTAATGTCACTTCTGTAAATACTCTCAATGTCACAACTGCCACAATTGTCACTACTGCCACTACTGTCATTAATGTCATTATTGTCCTTACTGCCACTATTGTCACTATTGCCAAAAACTCTCCTTCAATATACACAGAAAGTAAGAAGGATAAAATGCAAGCATTACTTTCAAACATCGGACTTAAATTGACTAAGAATATCTATGTTAACCTAAAATGCTGCTTGAAGTCACAACGATACTTTGAATATCGTCATTGACATTATATCACAATTAAACAATTATACTTTGCCGTAGTAATAGTAGTAGTAGTAGTAGTTGTAGTAGTAGTAATAGTGATGATGGTGGTCATATTATTAGTGTTAGTGTTAGTATTTGTTGTAGTACTGAAATATCTCAACTAATATCACAAATCAACACATAGTCCCGTCAGGTTATTAGTAATATTGCTGAATGTATTTAGTACAGAGATTGTTGTTAGATTGAGTGAAGCATGACAAAGTTAAAGGAATTCATTTCAAAATTTAAGCCATTCCTCAGAGTACACATAAGTTGCCTAAACCCAGTACCAATTCTAGGATTACGTGTATCATTCACAGTAATTGTAGGGCACAAACAAAAAATTTTGTGCTGTACTGCAATGTAAAGTTTTGTATGTCTAATATTGCTTATGCCATAGTGACCACGAGTCAGTCTGAACTACCTGTTGACCAGTTGCACTGACAGTAAGATCCAAATTACAGGCGTTACACCGCACAAATGCTATAGTAACCAACAGTAAGTCTACAATACCTGTTGCTCCGTTACACTAACAGTAAGCCCCACAATACAGACAGTACACCGCACAAATGCTGTAGTGACAAAGAGTCAGTCTGCCCTACCTGTTGCCCTGTTGCACTAAGAGTAAGCCCCAATGTAAAGACGGTACACCGCAAAATTGCTATAGTGACCAACAATTTGTCTGCACTGCCTGTTGCACTAAAAGGAAGCTCAAAGGTAAAGAAGATACAACGCACAGTTGCTTAACGATCAACAGTCAGTCTGCCTTACCTGTTGCCCTGTTGCACTAAGAGTTAACACATAAACACAGACGGTCACCGCACAATTGCTATACTGACAAAGAGTCTGTCTGCCCTACATATTGCCCTGTTGCACTAACTGTAAAACCCATTTTAAAGACTGTAATCCGCACAAATGCTATAGTGACCAAGAGTCAGTCTGCCGTACCTTTTGCACCGTTGCACTAACATTAAGCCCCACAGTACAGACGGTACACCGCACAGTTGCTATGGTGACCAAAAGTCAGTTTAAATTACCTGTTGTCCTGTTGCACTAACAGTAAGCCCCAAAGTACAGACGGTACTCCGCACAATTCCTATGGTGAACAACAGTCGGTCTGCTCTAACTGTTGCCTTGTTGCACTAACAGTAAGCCCAAAATAGAGTCGGTACACCGCACAATTGTTATAACGACCAAAAGTCAGTCTGTCCTACCTGTTGCCTTGTTGCACAAACAGTAAGCACCACAATACAGACGGTACACCGCAAAATTGCTAGAGTGACCTACAGTCAGCCTGCCTTATTTGTTGCCCTGTTGCACTAACTGTAAAACCCACACTACAGACGGTAAACCGCACAAATGCTATAGAAAAAAACAGTCAGTCTGCCCTAATTCTTGCACTGTTGCACTAAGAGTAAGACCCAAAATACAGACGGTACACCGCACATTTGCTATAGTGACCAACAGTCAGTTTGAATTACCTGTTGCCCTGCTGCTCTAACAGTAAGGCCCACAGTACAGACAGTACACCGCACAATTTCTATAGTGACCAAATGTCAGTCTGCCCTACATGTAGCCCTATTGCACTAACTCTAAGCCCACAATACAGACGGTAAACCGCACAATTGCTATAGTGAACAGCACTAAATCTGATTTTGGTTTTGGTCCCAATGCACTAACAGAAAGACCCACTCTAGAGCGCAAAATTTCTACCGTTGCCAACAGTCAGTCTGCTATAACTGTTGCCCTGTTACACTAACAGAAAACACCACAGTACAGACGGTACACCCCACAATTTATATAGTGACCGACAGTCAGACTCCCATTCCTCTGGTCCAGTTGCACTAACAGTAAGCCCCAAAAGATACGTTACACCACACAATTGCTATAAAGACCAAAATTGAGCCTGCATTACCTGTTGCATTGTTGCACTAACAGTGAGCATCACAATAAAAACAAAACTACACAATTGCTATAGTGACCAACAGTCAGTCTGCCCTACCTGTTTCACTGTTGCACTGATGGTAAGCACCACGGTAAAGACGGTACACCGCACAATTGCTATAGTGACCAAAAGTAATTCTGACATAACTGCTGATTCTTGCCCAACAGTGACCCCCAAGGTACGAACGGTAAACCGAACTATTACTATAGTGACCAAAATTCAGTCTGATTCACCTGTTGCCCTGTTGCACTAAGAGTAAGCCCCGCAAAAAGAGACGGTACACAACGAAATTTCTATAGTGACCTAGAGTCAGCCTGCCTTAACTCTTGCCCTATTGCACTTACAGTAAGCCCCAAAAAACAGACCGTACACAACACAATTTCTATAGATAACAAGAGTCAGTCTGCATTTCCTGTTGCCCTGTTGCACTAACAATAAACCGCAACGTACAGAGGGTACACCGCACAATTGCTAGACAGAGACAAAGAGTCAGTCTGAAATAACTGTTGCAATTTTGTACCAACATTAAACCCCACAGAACAGACGAAACCACGTACAATTGCTATAGAGACCAACAGTCAGTCTGCCTTACCTGTTGCCATGTAGCACTGACAGTAAGCCCTAAAATAGAGACGGTACAACGCACAATTGCTATTGGGACCAACAGTCAGTCTGCCCTAACTGTTGCCCTGTTGCACTACCTGTAAGCCACACATTACAGACGGTACACCGCACGATTTCTCTAGTGACCAACACTCAGTCTGCATTTCCTGTTGCCAAGTTGCACTAACAGTAAACCCCAGTGAACGGACGGTATACCGCACATTTGCTATAGTGACCAACAGTCAGTTTGGCCTACCTGTTGCGCTGTTGCACTAACAGTAAGCCCCAAAATACAGACGGTACACCGCACATTTGTTATAATTACCAACAATCAGTGTGCAATTCCTGTTGCCCTGTTGCACTAACATTAAACCCCATTGAACAGACGGTATACCGCTCAATTGCTATAGTGTTAAACAGTCAGTCTTTCGTAACTGATGCTGTTTTGCACTAACAGTAAGATCCACAAGACAGACGGTACACCGCACAATTGCTATAGTGACCAACAATCAGTCTGCACTACCTTTGGCTTTGTTGCACTAACAGGAAGCCCCACATTACAGTCGCTACACCGCACAATTGCTCTAGTGTTCAGAGGTCAGTCTGCTCTACATTTGCACTGTTGCACTCTCAGAGAAGCCCAGTGTACAGATGGTACACCGCAAAAATTCTATAGATTCCATGAAACATTCAGCGAAAATGTTGACTTTTTGCCCTGAGAGTATGTCCCACAATACAAAAGTGGCTCCGCACAATTTTTGTAGTGACCAACAGGAAGCCTGTCTTGTTTGTTTCACTGTTGCAATAACAGTAAGAACCAAATTACAAACAGTAACCCGCATAAACAATATAGAGACGAAACATCAGTCTGCTATTCCTGTTGCCCTATTGCTCTGACAGTAAAACCCAGGGAACAGGCGGTACACAGCACAAACACTATAGTTACCAACAATCACACTATTCTACCTGCTAACATGTTGCATTTAGTGTAATTCTCACAGTACAGACGGAACCACGCACAAATGCTATAGTTCCCAAAAATCAGTCTACTCTACCTGCTAATATGTTGCACTAAGTGTAAGCCCCACAGTACAGACGGAACAACGCACTAATGCTATAGATTCCAACAATCAGTCTACTGTACCTGCAAACGGGTTGCACTAAGTGTAAGCCCCAGAGTACAGACGGAACAACGCACTAATGCTATAGATTCCAACAATCAGTCTACTGTACCTGCAAACGGGTTGCACTAAGTGTAAGCCCCAGAGTACAGACGGAAAAACGCACAAATTCTATAGTAACCAACAATCAGTCTACTCTATCTGCTAACATGTTGCACTAAACCTAAGCCCCAAAGGACAGAAGGGACAACGCACATATACTAGTATCACAATGAGTCAGTCACACTTACCTGTTGACCTGTTGATCTAAGAGTAAGATTCACATTTAACGTTACACCGAACAATTGCTATGGAGTACAAAATTAATTTTGTCCTACATGTTGCATTTTGCACTAATATTAAGTCCACAGTACAGACGGTACACCACACAATTGCTATAATACCCTACAGTCAGTCTGCTCTAACTCTTGCCCTGTTGCACCGACAGTAAACCCCAAATTTCAGACGGTACACCGCAAATTTCCTATAGTGTCCAACAGACAGTATATTCAACCCGTTGCAATTTGCTCTAACTGTGAGCACCACAATTCAGACGGAATAAAGCACGATTACTAAAGAGATGAACAGTCAGTTTGCGCTCTCTGTTACTCTTTGCCCTAACAGTGAGTCCCAAATTACAGACGGTACACCACACAATTGTTATAGTGGCCAACAGTCATTTTGCCACATCTGTTGCCCTGTTGCACTAATAGTAAGCCCCACAGTACAGACGGTACACCGTACAATTGCTATAGTGACCAACAGTCAGTCTGCCCTACTTGTTGCCCTCTTGCACTGAGAGTAAGCCCCAGAATAGAGACTGAAAAACGCACAAATGCAACAGTGATCTAAAGCAGTCTGCTCTACCTGTTGCCCTGTTGCTCATAGAATAAGCCCCAAAGTGTAGACGGTACACCGCACAATTTCTATAGTGACAAACATTCGGTCTGCACTAACTGTTGCCCTTTTGCACTGACAATAAGCCCCACAGTACAGACGGTACACCGCACAATTTCTATAGTGACCAAATTTCGGTCTGCTTTACCTGTTGCCCTTTTGCAATGACAGTAAGCCCCACAGTACAGACGGTACAAAACACAGATGCTATAGAGGACAACAATCAGTCTGCCCTACTTGTTGCCCTGTTGCATTAACAGAAGGCCCCAAAATACAGGCAGTAAAACGCAGAAATCATATAGAAATCATTTCAGACTGTCCTGCTGTTGCCCTGTTGCACTATCATTAAGCCACAAAATACAGATGGTACACTGACATTTGGTATAGGATTCTGCAGTCAGTTTGTTTTGCCTGTTGTCATGATGCACTAACATTAACTCCCACAAAACCGACGGTACACTGCACAATTAATATAGTGACAAAGAGATAGTCTAACTTACCATTTGCCCTGTTGCACTGACAATTAACCGCATGGTACAGACGGCATAACGCACAATTTCTATAGTGATCAAGATTCAATCCGCGGTTCCTGTTTCTCTGTTGCACTAACAGTAAGCCCCATATTCAAACGGTAAACCGCACAATTAATATTGTGCCCAACAGTCAATCTTCCATACCTTTTGCCCAGTTGCACTAACAGTAGGACCCAGGGACCGATGATACATAGTATAATTTTTAGAGCGACCAACAGTCAGTCTCAAATCCCTGTTGCTTGGTTACACTAGCATTTAGCCCCAAATTTCGGACGGTGCACCACACAATTTCTATAGGGACTAAGAGTCTCTATACACTAACTTTTGCCCTGTTGTACTAAGAGTAAGCCCAAGAGTACAGACGTCAATCTGCACAATTGCTATAGTGACCAAGAGTCAGTCTGCCCTACCTGTTGTCCTGTTGCACTGACAGTAAGCCCTTGAGTAGAGAAGGTACACCGCACAATTGCTATATTACCCAAGAGTAAGTCTGCCCTACCTGTTGACCAGTACCACTACCAGTAAGCCCCACAGTACGGACGGTACATCGCACAATTGCTATTGAGACCAACAGTCAGTCTGCCATAACTGTTGCCCTGTTGCACTAACAGTAATCCCCAAAGTACAGACGGTACGCCGCATATTTGCTATAGTGACCAACACTCAGTCTGATTTTCCTGTTGCCCTGTTGAACTAACAGTAAACCCCAATGTACAGACGGTATACCGCTCAATTGCTATAGTGACAAACAATTAGTCAGCTGTAACTGATGCCGTTTTGCACTAACAGTAAGCCACAAAATACAGACTGTACGACGCACAATTGCTATAGAAACCAACAACTAGTCACCGTAACTGATCCACTGTTGCACTAACAGTAAGACACACAATACTGACCGTACACCGCACAAATGATATAGAGACCCAAAGTCAATCTGCAATACCTGTTGCCCAGTTGCACTAACAGTAGGCCCCACGGTACCGACAATAAATAGTAAAATTTTTAGAGCGAACAACAGTCAGTCTCAACTCCCTGTTGATTATTTACACTAACACTGAGCCCCAAATTATGGACGGTACACCGCATAATTTCTTTAGGGACCAACAGTCTCTCTGCCCTACCATTTGCCCTGTTGTACTAAGAGTAAGCCCCAAAATACAGACAGTAAACCGCAACAATATCTGTAGTGCCCAAAAGTCAGTCTGACCCAACTCTGGCCCTTTTGCACTAACTGAAAAAACCAGAATACAGACGGTACAAAGAACAAAATTTTTATAGTGACCAACAGTCAGCCTGCCCTAACTTTTGCCCTGTTACAGAAAACACTATATACCAAAATACAGAAAGTACAACGCACAAATTTTTGTAGTGTCCAACAGGAAGTCTGCCTTACCTGTTGCCCTGTTGAACATAGAGTAAGCCCCACAGTACAGACAGTACACCGCACAATTTCTATAGTGAACAAGAGTCAGACTGCCTTACCTGTTGCCATGTTGCACTATCAGTAAAGACCAGAATACAGTCAGTACACCACAAAATTGCTAAAAAGACCACGAGACTGTCTGCCATAATTTTTGCACTTATGCACTACCAGTAAGTCGCAAGGTAGAGACGGTACACCGCACAATTGCTGTAGTGTCTAACAGTCTGCCGTACCAGTTTCACAATTGCACAAACAGTAATGCCCACAATAAAGACGGTACACCACACAATTGTTATAGTTACAAAAGTCAGACCGCTTAACTGTTGCTTTGTTGCACTAAAAGTAAGCCCCACAGTACAGACGGTACACCGCACCCTTGCTGTAGTGACCAACAGTCAGTCTGACATATCTGTTGCTTTGTTGCACTAACAGTAAGTGCCAAAATACTGAAGGTACACCGCATAATTGCTATAGTGACGAAGAGTCAGTCTGCCTTACCAGTTGTACTTTGGCACTAACAGTAATGCCCACAATACAGACGGTACACCCCACAATTGCTGTAGTGACCAACAGTCAGTCTGCAATACCAGTTGCACATTTACACTAACAGTAAAGCCAACAATACAGACGGTACACCGCAAAATTGCTGTAGAAACCAACAGTCAGTCTGGTTTACCAGTTGCACATTTGGAATAACAGTGATGCGCACAATACAGAAGGTACACCGCACAATTGCTGTAGTTACCAACAGTCAGTCTGCCGTACCAGTTGAAATTTCGCACTAACAGTAATGCCCACAATACAGACGGTAAACTTCACAATTGCTGTAGGGACCAATAGTCAGTCTGACTTACAAGTTGCACTTTTGCACTAACAGTAATGCCAAAAATACAGCCGGTACACCGAACTATTGCTTTAGGGACCAAAAGTCAGTCTGCCTTACCAGTTGCATATTTACACTAACATTAATGCCCACTATATAGACGGTACACCGCACAATTGCTATAGTGACCAACAGCCACTCTGCCTTAATATTTGAACTTTTGCACTAACAGAAATTCCAACAATACAGACGGTAAACCGCACAATTTCTGTAGTTAACTTATTCAGTCTCACTTACCAGTTGCACTTTTCACTAAATGTAATGCCCACAATACAGACAGTACACCGCACAATTTCTGTAGTGACCAACAGGCAGTCTGCCTTACCAGTTGCACTTTTGCACTAACAGTAATACCAACATAACAAACGGTACATCACACAAT
>Ga0123357_10010680_pt1 | contig 11701 bp, 6 predicted proteins | sample TergutEmb28metaG_FD_89873 | JGI IMG/M metagenome (GOLD analysis project Ga0123357, IMG submission 89873) | Embiratermes neotenicus P4 segment gut microbial communities from Petit-Saut dam, French Guiana - Emb289 P4 | ecosystem: Host-associated > Arthropoda: Insects > Digestive system > Gut ...
ACATGTATACAAAATATTAAATTGGTTACTACTAAATTTAAGTCGGGAGGGCTACATGAGAAGCATGTAGTGGCAACTTGGAATCTTGGGAACCATCTCAGCATTTGCTTTTAGACACAGGGAAATCAAGAAAACGTGTGTCGAGGTGGCCGGTCGCAGGACCTACCGAATACTGACTTCTAGCCAGCAGTCCGGCAGCTAAAGTAAAAAACATCAATGCACACATAGTACAACAAATACACATAAGATGACAACAATACACACAAGACAACAACAATACACACGGCCAACCAACAACAATTACGCACAAGACTACTTAAAACTAGCAACAATACACACGAGACAAATTAGAATACAATATGTACAAAAGGTAAAAACACCCAAGTAAGAGAGTACTGCGTGTAATTTCTTGTAAATGTTTTTTCCCAATCATCAATTCACTCACGCTTTCACCCCAGTCCTTCACTAGACTGTGGGGATATGTAGCAGTAGAAAAAGTTGGTCATTTGGGCTGAATTATGAATTGTGTTGAATTTTGTATTCTGGGGGGGGGCTTCATGTTGACGAAATTTTTATAAGAATGATAGGGCTGCTTTGGAACGGAAATTGAAACTGATATTGGGAGGGCTGCAGGAGAAGCGTGCATTGCTACATTGATTTTGGGTACGTATCATGACAAACCTTGATCGATTTGGCCGGTCGTCATGTCTGTCTGTCCGTCCGTCTGTCAGTCCGCATGGAACAACTAGGCTAACACTGGACGGATTTTTATGAAATTTGATATTTGAATATTTCTGGAAAATCTACTGAAAAAATTCAAGTTTAATTAAAATCTGACAAGAATAATGGGCACTTTACGCGTAGACAAATGCACAGTTGTCATAAGATCTCTTTCAGTTCTTATTGGAAGGAGAAATTCAGACAAAAGTTGTAGAAAAAATCAAAACGCACATTTTATTTTCAATAACTTTTTTCTGAAAATCGTGCCGTTTATGAGATAACGTGGAAAAATATGGTACAACCACAGAGACCACAGATGACAACACACTTATAATGAGGCGCATGCGCTTTGGATGCCAGTTAATTACGGAAAAAATGCAGACACACATTCATAATAGTTCTTACTTAGCTTCGTAATTGACTGATTCCGTCCGATATCTTACAATGTTTTATGGAAACGCTTACAAAAATGAGAAACTGCACAGCGACGTATCTGTCGGTGCGATCTGTTTAGTCGAATTAAACGAATGAGTAAGGCTGTGAGGAAACGGTATGCTTTTTTTAAATGCAACATCAGACATTTTACATGAAGACCTATATACGTTTCATTGTTGCTGACGACATAAATTTTACATACACACATTTTTGTGCAACACTCAATATTGTTGTGTAGTTGACCGTGACGTGTAGCTCAACGACACACAGCATGCATTGTTGTGTTTCCGCTGCAACAATGATTACGCGAAAAAGCAAACATTTTACGTTACACGTACATTGCCTAACTTGTTTTATCCTTACGTCTACATAAATAATAATAGAATTTATTTCATAGTTCACAGAGACTGAAGTCCACTTCAGTATAAATACCAGCCAGTTAATGACGTTTAAGAAAATAATAACTGGTTATTGTAAGAATCATACGGAACAATTGCAAATACCTAAACTGGGCGGACTGCAGAATCAAATGTTACAGCCTGTATTACGGGTAGTCACCGCTGTGAGTGGCCATCGGTTTGTCTTCGTCCGAAGAAAAATTTAAAATGCAGTATCACCTGTTGATTTCCGTAATGTACTTCCGTAAGAGCGTTAAGAAAAGCAGTGCCAGTGTTTTAAATGCTCACTTATACTGTACCGCTTCTCTCCTTTGAGTGATTAACTTTTCCTTCGATATCAACTTATTTGTTCCAAGCGGTGCAATAAACTGAATATACATGAGATGTCTCTTTAAGGAATGTATATTTTGAACGCGTGTTTATAAGGTACAGTTACTCTATAAGATAATATGAGGGATTCATAAGAAAGTTAAAAAAGAGGGCAGGTAGCTAAATTTTTTTCCTGTCTCTATGTGAAGACGTATTGGGTAGACAGAGGTATAGCTGCAGTCATTTTTATCCTCGGCACTAAATGGGCGTGAAGAATCAACTTTATGCCCAGGCCGCTGTATACGCGGAAAAAGCGCCCTCCGTGTCTTTTGAATAGCCGGCCAGTTGGTCCTCAGAGCCTGTCTGGAGAAGAGAAAACCTCTTGCTGCTGTCTAGAATCGAACGACGATTCCTCGGTTGTGCAGCTCGTGTCGTGGTTACTACACATATAGCGCCGCCCAGACTTCATCGGAATAGAAGAACGGACTGCAGTGTGGAATAATGTGATGATAAATGTAACGGATGGAAGAAGAATACGGAGAAAAATGACAAGAAGGAAGGTATGCGAAGGTGTGGTTTTTGTATGTATGAGATGGTTAAGGAGAAATGAGATGGAGATGTATAGATGGATGGATGGAGCTAGTGATGCCTGTTCGAAGGCCGAAGAGGTGAACTCGTATAACATTGGAGATACAGCTAATGAAGATCGTGCCGGCATGCAGCGTGAATGGTAGGGTGTCTTAGTGGCGTTTGGTAGTGTCAATATTGGCATTTGGTTTTTGTGGGTGACTGTAAATTTGTCCTTGTACAGGGTGATTCATATAAAGCGCCCGAGTGGTTTTTGCCTGTAATTCTTGAAAGACTGATCGAATAAAAGAATGGTGTAAAGTTATCCAGTTCACCATGAGTTCATGTATGTGTCACCGTGGTTTCATTGCATTCTGTGCAGGCCTTACGAAATCGTAGGCCTCAACAACCAGGGCGTTCTATACGAATCACTCAGCACTTCAGTAAGTATCACGATATGAAAACACACTGCCTATTGTACAGCAAGCTGGGTGAACCCAACATGAGTTACGGACGTTTCGAACAAAAGAAAATTCGATTTCCCAGGTCTGCAGGCCGTAGGACATTCGCCACTCTGCCAGAGCTGTCATTGCTTTGATACGCGTGGTGTAGGTGATAATACGTCAATTAGTACACTTCAATTTCAGGTGTTTATATAAGGTAAATATTTTGCTTGTATTTTGGATTCGAAGTAAAGAAATTTTGGTTGGGACGTGACTTAAATTAGCTAATTTATCTCATTATTCAAGATATCTTGACAGGCAAATACTGAAATTAGATTATATTTCACTACACGAAGCAGAAGAAGCGTGGGAAGACGTATAATTTGATGAAGAGATCAGCAGTAATCCTAATGGGAACGGAACGGGTCAATTGGCTCATTGCTTAATTTTGTTGTGATGCTGCACATATTTGGTAAATGTTTATCACAGTTCAGTCTACAGTTCTGTTTTAAATATATCTCAAAATGGCGAATGTTTAATGGGAAATTATGTAATTATGTAATTTTATGTAGCTTAAAGTTTGTAACACATCTGTATCGTAGTAACTGTGGACTGTTGAGGAAATTCTTTATTGCCTAAGTTAATACCAATTTATTTGTATAATTTAGGTAAAATATATCGAATATATAATGACATTTAGTGATATTCAATTTGTGCTATGGTCTGTAACGTTATTCTAACACTTAAATACTGCACTGTATGAATGACAGGATATAGAAGACACAAGTTAAATAAACCAAAGGTTTATAACAATTTCACAGAAGATACCCTATTCAGTAGTTAGCGCGGCAAGATTATAAATTTAACACAAATCTTTATGTTCTTTTACAAAACCAAATATTCTAGAAATGATTTGAGTTTCTAACGCTGAATGCTATGGGGATTGCCTTCTTCTGGGTTGTTAACGCCGTGTAATTTTTGAAAAAAATTATCATATGTTTTGTAATTACGAGCTATGTGTATATTTAATGTAGAAGAGTTTTGAATCGTGACTCCTCAGCCCTACCGACGGAGACACCACATTCTTCCGACGCGTTCGCAAAAATCTACCAAGCCGTCCATTGTCACGTCGCAGAAGAAAACAGTCGCTCTCATTTCAGAACTCATTTGGGAAATAGAGGAATATGTTGACAGTGGCGTCACACCCCTCTGTTGCTGTTAATTACTGTAGTTTGCTACTTGCCCCTTAGCTGTATAAGAGTAGGAGGTCCTGTTTAATGGTGGACACGTTCCGTGAAGGTGCTTGCAACGTGCCAGTATGCTTTGCTTCGTCGTAATCGGAATACAAATGCCAACCCCGTAACCAAAGTAGGCGCTTGAATCTTCCTTATTCATAAAAGCTGAGAGGCACGTTGCTTGGTTGAAAATAATGTTGGTGTAGAGCCGTACAATGAAAAATCTGACAACTGCATAAAGCAAGTTGCGTACAGGGTGATTCGTCTGAGCCGTACGCTAATACAGATCGTTTTATTTTTGTACATAAGTGACATCTCAGGAAGAGGACTGATGTACTTATTCTGATCAGTGGATGATTTGTGAAACATTATTTACGTTTTTCTTTTAGTGAGATAAATAGCAAAATGATTCCTATTTAGGGACGTTTGAAACGAATAACTCTGTATAATATTCTGCTACAATATGTAATAATTACCGTGGTAAAAACTAAGCAAATTGTGGGCAATATTTCATTTGCATTACCAATTATTTTATTTGCTGTATTCTGAATAAGGGTTTCAGTGTCGTATAATCTGGTATTTTAATTTTATAGAGCCCTATTTGAAGAGGACATAGTACATTCTTATTCAAAACCGTCAGTTGTTTCTGGACTGTGCCTCTGAACCATGTTTCTGCACGCGGCATTATTAACAGCGCGTTCCTTTCAGCTATAGATGATTAATTGTGCTACGGATGCAATCTTAAAATGCAAAGTAGGAGCATGTACAACCCATAACTCTTGTGTATCAAGACGCTGCGTGTCATTATAATCACGCAGAATTGTCTTGGAACGGAATTCATATAGTCATAATCAATGTTTAAATTAATTAAACCGTTTGATGCCTAAATTCTTGTATATATAAACAACATATAAAAAGACTGCAATTTATGTAATACTTGACGTAGTATGCAGAATTTGCCAACGCATTCTTTACTTACAGAATCTCGTACGATTTTACGGTACACATGTAAGAATGATCTTATTTGTGTTCGTAAGAAAAGTATGGCTTTTATTGCACAAATTTTAATGCAGCTCAGAAATGCTCAGCAGTATAATCTTCAGATATACACAGTATCTAATGACGAATTTTGCCCAAATGTAACAGTAAATATGAAAGGTGCAGAGAGAAATTTACTGAGAACTCTAAACTCTTGCCAACTACTTAATGGATTTTTATGGACATTTACCGTACCGAATTTCTTCGATCTCGAACGAAAAGAGTGGAGAACACAGAAAAAAATTAATTTACGCCATTACGTAAAGCACGGCTGACACCACACCTGTTTTTACAAAACTCACATCGCTCAGCGACATTACGCGGAGATATTTTGTACTGAATTTCACCCAAATCGTTCAAGAGAAGTGGAGGTTACGTGTAGAAATTCATTTATGTCCTTAGGTAAAGATTTACTGAAACCGAGTCAAGTTTCACGAAGCTCTCAAGTGCCTGACGTCATTACAGGAACGCCTTGCACACCGAGTTTCACTCACATCGGGCAACAAATATATACATTAAGGGAGAAATTAAATTCAAGTGTTAGAAAAAGAAAATACCCTGTGTTGCTTATGACGGTAGTAAGACGTTAGCTTCCCTGACGGATTGCTTTGGCCGTGGGGTGACGTATGTCCTGTCTGATGCAGACGCCATCTTACACGCCTCAATTTATGCAAATCCAGACTGTGTGAGACAGCAGTAATCGAAACTCATGATGAAAGTTATGCAGCCAACACCCCTTTTTCAGGCTGCATCCTGTTGATTCATTACCTATCCAATGCAAACAGTGAATAAAAAAGGAGAAAACAATTGAGCGTAAAGGAGTAGGTCTTTATTAGTAGTATTGTTGTGTGTATATTTTTTGGGATATTTTTCTTTTCTTTTGATGACACTGTTTTTAAAAACATTAAAATTAGCATACGTATAACATGAAGAATTTGATGATGATGATGATGATGATGACAGCAATACTGGTAGTAATGATGACAGAACAACAGGGATGTTGATGGCAGTGATGTTATTAGTGATGATAGACCCTGTTGATGGAGATAATAACATATACATTATTCTAACGTCTGTTATTCTGTCGTTATGTAAATTAGAAAATATTTATGAACAGAAGACTAATATGGAAGTGGTAAATGGCAGTGGACGTACATGAGTCGGTAAGAAGTGTCCACTTTCTTGGGGTGCTTCTAGATAGCAGCATCACATAGGGCATATGGTTTTTGTTTCAAGTTTAGTATCTTAGTGTAAATGTAGCTGTGTTTCCAAAACTTCGCGGTTTCGCAGCCTGCTTATTAAGTTAACCCCAGATCACGGAGTGTCTTACGAGGGATGTAGTATAAGTGTTTACAAATGTATCGTAGTGAAATAAGTTCCTTGTGACCAACTACGAATTAATTGCCCCTAATTACATAATGAAATCAGAAACCATGCGGAAGTCTAGACCTAGGTGATGGTCTTTTATTACAACGGACCTTGACAGAGAGGGACTGAAGGTGGGACTGGATTCATGTAGCTCAGGACAGGGGCTAATGTCCTGCTCTTGTGACTGCGGCAGTGAACATGTAGAATCCCCAAAATGAGGGGAATTTATTTAAATTATTTGGTTAAAACCATAAACGTAACTTGGGTGACGCAGGGGTAGGCAAAGCTCAGGATAGGGACAGGTGGCCGGCACTTGTTAACCTTTGGGTTCCATAAAATGGGGGGAGGTATGTTTCCTTCTAGGGGTCGAAACACATTGAAATTAACAGTTTTATCAATATACTTTCTAGTTGTGTTCTGCTGGTTTCTTTACTATTTATTAGTACAGTGAAAATGAGTTTAAGATTACCCTGAATACGGTGGGTACCATCGTGTGATGCTGGAGTTTGTCTAGTTCTGAAATGCTAAGAAAGTGGATTTTAGTTTCTTAGGAAAGCGTCGTTGTAATTTGCTTACAGCCTTAGGGATTGGCTTAAATCCAAACGTTATGTCGTAAATTCTTCCAGACAACCCTAGACGCGAACTGCCATCAGTTTTAGAAGTAATATAAACACTTGTAAGCACTGTGAAGTGGTAAATTGACTTGCAATCAGGTGTAAGAGTAGCAACATCGGACGCGTTAATGGACTATTAACATTTTCGATAACGAGCATAAAGTGACTTCAGTGTAAATAGACAGTAGGACGCTACGCGGTATTTTTACCCGCTTGGCTCTAACAACTGATAGAGTATGGTTACCATATGTACTGCCTTCTTCAGCATTAAAACCTCAACATTTTGACCGCACCGTTTGTTAGCGTTCTATGGGATTCTTAAAATAAACAGCGATTATTTCTGTCAGCAGTATTCACAGATTTGTCTTTGTAAATGAGTATCAGTTTGTTGGCTTTGAAGTAGGAGATTAATTTTTATATATTATTCAGTTGAATCTCAGGTTTCAAAGTGTCAAACGTAGGACTGTTCGCAGTTTAAGACAAACACGATTTCTGTACGAAGGCTGGTTTATCTGAGCTGAACAACGTACTTTTGAAATGTGTCTGTTGGCTGAGATCTACATCAGATTTAACAATAGCTTTTAAGCACTTGATGTAGTGTTGTGTGCAGTCTCACTCTGTACTTACACACATTTCGGAGGAAGTTTCTGCTTTAGTTTTCTGCCTTGAATATGAAATGTTTGAGCTTTTAGTATTACTATAAAAAAGAATTTTTGTGTATTACGCATACAGTCGAACACAACTATATTACTAATGATACTATTTATAACATATCCTTAGCATAAGAATAGTAACCTACTTTGACATATGTACATAAACAACTAATGATAATTCACTCATAATAGCCCTAGATCATGGTACCCACTACTGAAACAACGAGATCTCGTTCCCCCCACCCAACCCCCAATACCCTAAAAAAACACCCCACACATCTTGTATAGCTGCTCTGTAGGTTAAATCACAACCTGAAGATGGCCAACATATAGGGCCGAAACATGTAGTTGTATACCTAATGTACTACTAGGTGAAATATAGTTGTGTTCGACTGTATGTGTAATACACAAAATTTCTTTGTTATTGAACCAACACAACGGGGACGACGCACCTCAAAATTATAGTATTACTGTACTCTGGGTAATGACATTGTAGTCTGTTGTTTTGTTACGAATATTTTGGTAGAATATGCTGTCCCCTTCTTCGGGACAGAAAATATGTTGCTAGTCTCCTACTAGGTTACATGGTGTTATAACCTAGAATACCACTGACTGACTGTACAGGGGAAGAGAGTGGCGTTTGTAGCCAGTGACGTGCCTCCCGCAACTCGACAACCGGAGCTCCCTGATAATAAATTAAATTACTCCCAAACCTCATAACAGATATCCAGAATACTGCCTTCTCTCCAGTGAACGGAGTATAGTCTAAAAGAACCCACAAAAAACCTAGTATTTTAGTCTGGGCGCCCCCTGACCCACGGGCATCCAACGCCGGGTTTCTGCTGTGGGCTGTATCTTCACCTTTGAAGCAAGCAGTACGTGATCGCTAATTGACTGCCAATGCAAAATGTCGCTAAAATATCGTACGGATAAGCGGCAGAAGTCTAATCGCAAAAGTGGTCAACATTATATTCCATATTACATTTAAAAGGCCTGAAGTTTGTCTTACTCTGCTATCCATACATAGGCTACTATCATCAATGAATCTGCAGGCCAACTATCGTGGAAGAGTTTTGTTTTAGTTTTCCTGTCGCTATCAAGGCAAACTCCAGTATAGTAGGCCCTGTTAATTAGGCTGAGAAAGCTTCCTGCCACATCCTTTCAAATTCGCTTTCACCTAGCGTCTTTCATTAGACGCTATATCGTCTTAGAGTCTGATATGTTGTTAAGTGAGCCAAGAGTAAAATTGCAGGTCTCTAACACTGCATCATCTAGGAAGCTAGTCGTGTTCTGGCACGTGTTACCGTGTAGTCTAGCAGTATGGTGCCGACGTTTTACTTACGAACCCTCATTAAGCAGCAGGAGGTCCTCTGAAACCCCGGTGCACTTATACCAGACTACACTTTGTCAAACTTCAAAAGGTATAAATATTCAAGACAGCTGTTTTTGCGGAACTCGGTTATGGAATTCGTTCAGAATATTGTGTATTCGGAATTATTTAAGCGCCTGTTCTCTCGCCCATTCGATTATTCTATTTAGCCTTCTACGAGGCATTAGATAATGTTCATGGTGACTCACGACCTAAGGTCAGTAATGCAGGATCCAATTTAAGGGGTAGATATGAGTCCGAAGCGCCATGTACAATATATGGGTCCGACTAAATAAATAGGAAGATGAGGTGTAGGGGATGTGCGCAAACGTGGACTTGATCAGGTAATCATAATAAAGCCAGAAATACGTGATACAAAATATAATGCGGTCAGTTGGTGCTGTGAGAAGTGTGCAGCTAGAAGTAGCTAATGCCGTCCTGCCATGAAGAATACACTGCCCTGTATTTCGTGTACGGTTTTCCGTCACAAACGCCGCTGTTGCTTTTGAAGAGTGTGGGCAGCTATATCCTCGACGACGAATTTCCGATCGACCTCCTTGCTGCCGTCTTCAACAATACCTGCGAGGCAAGGGCGCCTTTTCGAGTGTAGACCGCCCTTTTCAATGTCACGTGTAACTCAGTGTGGAGGAACAGGAAAATGTTCTTTACATGCTACAGCGAAGTCCACGCGCCGTTACACGAAGAATTTCCTCCCATATCAGATTTCGGTGCATGAAAGTTTGGAGAACTTCACACAGAAGCGGGTTGTTTTCGTAAAATATCCAGCGCTTTCAGCATTTTGAACCCGTGGACATGGGTAGCCGGTTGAAATTATATCACCGGATTAACCTTTAATGATGAAACGCAGTCTGCTTTATGTAAGGAATCAGTTCGTACCGCTCTGTAAACACTTTCTACCACAGTTATAAAAACCAATCGGTTAATGATGTATAAAGCAAAGGCCGGTATTGGTTCTGAGATCCGTATAAAACACTCAACGCAAAGCGAGCACCATGTAGAATTTTGGGATTTTAAACCTGCTGGTACGTAAGGAAACCGCTAGGCTTTAAACGGTTCATCCCACCCCCAGAAATTCGTAAGATTTTCTTTACAGACGAGGTTCATTTTAACCGTAATGGAATGAACAGTGCCCATAATGAACACAGAACCGTAGAAAGGAACTGCCAACATCACTTTTCCATAAACGTGTTGTGTGTTGTGAGCGTTGTGACAGGCTCACTGGACCGTACGTCTTCTTGTAGCGTCTGACAGGTGATATTTAGCCAACTTCCGGCAATGTGAAATTGCACGCCCGTTTAGAGAACTTCCCTCTACGATCACGACGTCAGAGGTGCTGCCCACGTGAATGAGAACACCCTAAATTCAGTTGGATCATTACGCATCATCTGAAGCTAACATTCCCATGACTGAAGTCGTGACTTTGCGCCGAACTGTGTACCGCCGTCACTGCATCTTAACCCGACAAATTACCATGTGTTGAGTTACGAAAGAACCATGGTGTATGCACTCAAGGTGAAGAAGGGAGAAAAATTACTTCGGTGAATTCTCAGTGACGCCAGACGCAGTTCTTCATTAGGTTACGCGTTCCCAAGTCACACGTAGCAGAAAACCAAGCAGGTGGAGGCCACTGTGAATAATTTGCATGAGCAGTGAACTACGTAAACGTACATTTAACAACCTCTCTCAATAAGCAGAGTACATCTTTCTTTTCTGGCTTATCCAACTTATTGTAAATGTTCATAACTCAGAAACCTATATGTACCTTCACAACACTCAGCCAAAACATGCACAATGTTCTTCCTGGCAACACTGAGTTTTCCTACATGTTTAAATCCAAAGTGGATCATATTCCGAGACAAAGTATCAAACAATATTGCATGAAACTTAATTAGCAATTTTATACATATAATTAACATTTATGCATGGTGTGAAAGAGTCAGTTACTAAAATGTACACTCTTGTACGCCACGCATAAAATGTTAATTATGTGTGAAAGGTAACTAGTCAAGTTTTATGCAATATTGTTTGAACTTGTTCACTGAAGATGACCCTTTGTGGATTGCAACATGTAGCAGTACTCAGTGTTATAACTTAATATAAATATCTGAGGAAGAGCATTATGCTTTTGCTTTGGTTGGGGGTTGTGAATCGGTTACCGACAATGCTTGGAACGAGCTACAGAAAGTCTATGTATATATACGAGTATCTCTGACTCACACTTATTTTGGAATAAGATCATTCACTATTGACTTTAAGTTCCGGGACAAGCTGTAGTTGATATACACGGTGTGTAATTACATTGAAGAGAAGAGTTTTTATTGCATCTTAAATGTTTAATATTGTTGAAGATATTCGTGTTGTTTGATCAAACGTGCATAAGTAAAGATTACGAAAACAGACATTTGAGTTTTTGACGTTTTGCTGACCGTGCATCTCAGTATATTTATCTCAGCAATTAACCAACTTGATGCACAAAATTTTTGTTTTACAATAAGTTTATTTCATGCCTCTACATGTTTCGAGCACATGTG
>Ga0123357_10010681_pt1 | contig 11701 bp, 6 predicted proteins | sample TergutEmb28metaG_FD_89873 | JGI IMG/M metagenome (GOLD analysis project Ga0123357, IMG submission 89873) | Embiratermes neotenicus P4 segment gut microbial communities from Petit-Saut dam, French Guiana - Emb289 P4 | ecosystem: Host-associated > Arthropoda: Insects > Digestive system > Gut ...
AATTATTTTCTCATTTTCCATTTACTATTTACCACTAATCATTTTACATCTTTGCCACGATCCGTTCCCGCAAATAAAGCGCAAACTGTTTTTTCTTTTCGTTTAATTCAAATAACTGTTTCAGTAAAACATTATTTTGTTCCATGTCGTCTTCTTTTTGCATTTGCCGGTTCAATTCGTCGATAGAAATTTGCAAAACGGCATTCTTATAATTGATAACTACGTAAGGCAGTAAATCTTTCAGCCGTTTTTCTTCCTCTCGCTGAATATTTTTATATTTGGAGTGGATTTTACTCTCGATGTATTTATCGGTCGATAACTCGGCGGCTATCTTACTGATTTGCGGATCGACGTGATTCCGGAAATAAGTTTCAGCCCGGAATCCTTTTTCCTTGTATTTCAGGAATGTCTCTTCCAGCATTTGACGATAAACGGGATGCGTCAGTTTCAAATCGTCAAGCTCCAACTCTTCGACAATATATTCGATAACAAAAATAGGATCTTCTTTTTTTACTTCTTTCTTCTGATGCTCTTCATTCCCCTCCGGCTCCACATTTGCCATATCTATTTCTCCGTAACGAATCACGTAGTACAGGATATTTTTTTCGTGCTTGTCTAATGTTGCGGTTTTGTCGAAATCGAAATTGTCTTCTGTTCCCGGAATTTCTTGTGAATCAGGAATATTATCCGGCATCGGGTTTTCTTCCGGGTCGGGATACAAAGTTTTTTTCTTCTGTACAAGAATCTCCTGCCGTTTTTTAGCGATTGCGCGAACCAATGTTCCTTCGTCCGCTCCGGTCAAACGGCTGCACTCCTTAATATATACCAACCGTGTGATTTCTTCCGGGATAATGGCGATCGTAGCGACGATTTCGGTAATCGTCTGCGCTTTTTTAACAGGATCGTTGCCTGCTTCTTCCAATAATAATCCCGCCTTAAAACGGACGAAATCGGTTTCATTCGCCTGGATAAAATCGTGGAACGAGGAAGCGTTTTGTTTGCGGGCGAACGAATCGGGATCTTCGCCTTCGGGCAACAAAACGATTTTGATATTTAATCCCGCTTCCAGCAACAAATCGATTCCCCTCAATGCCGCTTTGATTCCGGCAGCGTCGCCGTCATACAGCACGGTTACGTTATTCGTCAGGCGGTGAATCAACCGGATTTGCCCCTGTGTCAGCGCAGTTCCCGATGAGGCGACAACATTTTCTATTCCAGCCTGATGCATAGAAATCACATCTGTATAACCCTCTACTAAAAAGCACCGGTCTTGTTTGACAATTGCCTGACGGGCGAAAAAAATACCGTATAACTCGTTCCCTTTGTGGTAAATTTCACTTTCAGGCGAATTGATATATTTGGCTGTCTTTTCGTTTTTCAGGATGCGTCCCCCGAAAGCGACTATTTTCCCCGACAGGGTATGTACCGGAAACATCACCCTACCCCGGAAGCGGTCGATAAATGACTGATTCTCGCCGACGACCGTCAAGCCTGTTTTTTCCAGATAGCTCTGATTATAACCGGCTTTTAGCGCTTGACGGCTAAAAGCGTCCTTTTCATCTAAGGAATAACCTAACTGGAATTTCCTGATGATGTCGTCCCTGAAGCCTCTCTCATGAAAATATGGAAGCCCGACCGATTTTCCTTCCAAATGCTCAAACAGATTGATTGTAAACGACTTTTGTGCATAAGCATTGAGGATGAACATACTTTCCCTGTCGCTCTGCAGTTGCTTTTCCTCATTGGTTAACTCGGTTTCTTTAACTTCAATACCGTACTTTTTGGCTAAATATTTCAAAGCGTCGACGTAGGAGAGCTGTTCGTGCTTCATAATGAAATGCACCGGCGTTCCGCCTTCCCCGCAGGAAAAACATTTGCAGATATTCTTTGCCGGCGAAACATAGAAAGAAGGCGTTTTATCGTCGTGGAACGGACACAGGCCGACATAGTTAACTCCCCGCCTGCGGAGCGTTATAAAGTCGGAAACTACCTGCTCGATTTGTGCCACCGACTGAATCCTTTCGATGGTAAACTGGTCAATCATCTTATTTGCAAAGGCTTTTCATTTGTGTCAAAGATTCAAATTGTTTTATAAACTCGCAATCCCACACTTTTCATCATCGGAATAATATTCTCTGCAATATCAATATCTTTTTGCTTTTCTTTATCCGGTAATCGCGAGTCGTTCCACTCGACCAAAAGCGGATGTGTTTTTTTGACGGCGTCTTTGACTTCTCCATAAACCCATCCGGCGTCTGTTTTGCTTTTCATCCAAATTTCATGAGTGAGTTTGGCAATTTTCAGTATTTCTGTTTTGTTGAATTTTTCCACAGAAGGGAAGGGCGTATCGCCTGCATCAAAATCATATCCCGTTGCTGTAAGGTATTTTTCAAAACAACGCGCCTGGTCGCGATTACTATCTTTGACGTCTTCCGAAAGTTCCGTCCAAGGAATATTATTGTCGGAATCCGGATTTTTTCTGCAAAAATCTTCGTGTATGACCATTGCTAACTTTTCTTGATAACTGTTCAAAATCTCTTTGCGCAGCACCAACCGGATAAACGCATCGGCATCAACGTGTAGCGATAGTTGCGAATGGAAAGGCAAATCCGCCGTCTCCCAATGTTTGCCATCCATGCTGCTCATGTCAAAAATTGCTTCCATCGAACGAGCGCCATGTTTATAAGCGGGTACAAGCAACATTGCCCACAGAATATTTTTGTTAATCTGCGTTTCTTCGTCTTTTCCGAGTTTCATTTTTCGTTCGCAAAGGCTGCGCAAAAGCAAAGCGCGGCGAAGGATATAGTTTTTATCGTTTTCGTTTTGCCGATTGGGTCCCAACACATTGATAGTTCCACGCAAGCGACTGACAAAGTCCGGAACTTTCAAGTCGCGGAATGCTTTTTGTTCTTCTGCTTTTTCGGAACTCATCGGGCGAATAAATTGCTCAAAACTGGCAGAAGTGCCGCCTGCAAAAACAAGAATACATTTACCCAAAGGATGTTCGCCGCTTTCGTCTTTGAATTTTCCGTCTTGCATCGGCATAAGGAATGATTTCAACCAATGAAGTTTATCGGAATCAAACTCATCAAAAAATACCAACGGCAACTTACCGCTCAAGGTAATGTCGCGTACTTTTTGAAATGCTGCGCCGAGTTCACTGTTTTCTGTAAATTGCGAGACATTAAATTCTATTTTTTCTATTTTGCCGGGTAAAATGTTTTTTGCTATTTCGGTGACTCCAAACGATTTTCCGCTGCCCGGCGCGCCAAACACAGCAATAGAAAGCGGTTTCACATTGTCGGAATGGATGAAATTGAGTATCAGATTGCGGATATTTTGATAGGCTTCAATCTCCTGACGGTCAATCGTAGTCAGATTACCAAAAGCCAATTGCGGCAAGCCGCCAATCACCTTGCTGCCTTTTTGCACATATTCAAACGCCAAATCGAAAATTCGTTTGTTATTTATGTTGTTGGTAATGCACCAAAAGTCAGGGTCTATATCATTTTGCCCAACGGGTATTTCAAAAGCGTTTTCGATTGTATTCTCACTCTTGTTTTTCAGTATGGGTAAAATTTGCAATTTGTTTTTTCCTTTCATAACATCAACAAATTGTGTTGTAAGAGATTCTGTCATTGCTGCAAAATCGCTCGAATCGCCTTCCGCGCCGCCGTGTGCCAGCGTTAAAAACGCTTTTCCAGGTTGAATATACACTGCGCCGTCTTGGGCAAAGGTTATCAAAATATGCGGCGTTTTGTTGAGGTACGAAAGTGCGGGGTTGTTTTGTAGCTGCCAAACAAGTTCGGTAGCGCTGCGTTCCCACGAAACGCGGGAGCTTATCATTGCACCGCTTTTGCGCAGTACATTGGCATCAAGCATCAAAAAACACCGGTCGGAAATTTTGCCGAAATAATCCTTATCAGGCAGCTGTTCAATAGAAGCCCAAAGAATATAATTATCATTTTCAACCACATAGAAATCCGGTTCCGGCAGTTTGGCGCGATTGATTTCATAACCGCTTTTCACAATAAACCGGATGGTTTCCAGCGCCATGCGCCGGTCGTACTCTTTTTCGCTTTCGGGCAATGCTTCATAAGGCACAAGACAAGGGGTTGTTTTCTTTTTGTCATTGCGTTCTGCCCCGAACTTCCAGCCCTCGGCAACACGTTTTTGCGCCCAAACTTCATGGGTGTTTTTTGCCATCTGTTCGGTTATTTCCGCCAACTCCGGCGACAATGCAATTTTGTCTGTGTTCAATGGTTGCGGGGTGTAAATTGCTTTCATTGTTATTTTATTCTTTTGTGATTGTTAAAATTTACGCTTCAAATATATACATATTTTTTTATATAATCTAATTATTTTTCTACAAAATTATGTAACTACCCACCTCCCATCGAAGGATTAAAAATTCCTACCCCAATGAAGCGTCGCGATTGAGGGAGGCAACTTACCGCCGTAACTATACCAACTGATGCCCGTCAGTTTCCACACTTGCAGTGGTAATATTTCCATTGCGATGATTTCAAAATCGTATGGTATATATGATGGATTTGGATGAAGATAAGTCGTTACGTTAATTCCTTACATGTTAAAATAAAATATTATTCGTACCTTTGTAAAATAATATATAAAATCAATATCAAAAATATGAAAACAATGATAACACTCTTCGCATCTATGCTGTTTGCAACTGCATTCGCTCAGCAAAAAGGAAACGGTCTGTTTGAAGGATCAGAGGATATAGGTAATCCCAAATTGAAAGGAAGTTTGGAATATAACTCTTCGTCGAAAGTCTATACGCTCACGGGCGGAGGAACAAATATGTGGATGAATAGCGATGAATTTTTTATGGCTTGGAAAAAAATGAGCGGCGACTTCAAGATTTCGGCTAAAGTGGCTTTTGAAGGAAAAGGAGTAAATGCCCACCGAAAAATCGGGGTCATCGTCAGGGAATCGCTCGCGGGAGAATCGAAATATGCCGATATAGCCGTGCATGGCGACGGGCTGGTTTCACTTCAATACCGAGATACCACCGGAGGCATAACTAAGGAAGTTACCGCCAACAGCAGGGAAGATAATTATCTTACGTTGGAACGTACAGGCAAAAAGATAATAATGAAAGTAGCCAAAGACGGATTCACAAATAATCCGACAGGAGAAATAGAAATTGATTTGCCTGCAACTTGTTACGTCGGCATTTTTATTTGTTCCCATGAACCGGATGTAATGGAAAAAGCCTGTTTCTCGGATGTAAAAATTCAACCGTTGGACACTCAGCAGCCGAAAGTGAGCAGCACACTGGAAATATTGGATGTGACAACAGGTAAAAGAACTGTGGTAAAAGAATTTCCTTACCGTATAGAAGCAGCAAACTGGAGCCCTGACGGGAAATGGTTGGTTTACAATAGCGGAGGAAAACTTTATAAAATAGCGCCGGATAATCAGGGAGAACCCCAGCAAATAAACACCGGTTTTGCTACCGACTGCAATAACGATCACGTGATAAGCGCCGATGGCAAATACATTGCCATCAGCAACACTCCGGCGGAAGGAGGTGGTTCTCACGTATATGTTGTGCCTTTTGAAGGAGGGACGCCTCGACTTGTTACCCCTGCCGGACCAAGTTATCTACATGGTATAAGTCCGGATAATAAGCAGTTAGCTTATTGCGCGGAAAGAAACGGGAATTTTGACGTTTACGTCATTCCTTTTGAAGGCGGCGAAGAAGTCAGGCTAACTACGACCGAAGACCTGGACGATGGACCGGAATATACACCCGACGGTAAGCATATATGGTTTAATTCGGTGCGAACAGGATTGATGCAAGTGTGGCGAATGAAAACCGACGGCTCGGAACAAACGCAAATGACTTTCGACGAAACCCGCAACTCGTGGTTTCCCCACGTATCGCCCGACGGAAAATTAATCATTTTTATTTCCTATACCAAAGGAGACTTAAAACCGAATGAACATTTGCCCAATAAAAATGTAGAACTTCGCATCATGCCTGCCGAAGGCGGCGAACCCAAAACATTGGTTAAACTGTTTGGAGGACAGGGAACTATCAATGTAAATTCCTGGGCTCCCGACAGCAAACGATTGGCTTTTGTCAGCTACAGATTGGATGATTAAAAAAACAAATAGCAATTTTATTATTTGCTTGATTTATTACATGAAAAACCGTACCTTTGTAAGTCAAAATTGACATACTATAATAACACATAACGCAAATTCAAGTAATATGGATCAATCGGAACAAGCGACTCTCCGTTTGGATGAAGATCGCTTAAAAAAATTGGATCAAATTGCAGCGATTATTGACAAATACGAAGCCAAATCGAGCAATCTGATTATGGTACTGCATGAAGCACAAGGCATTTACGGCTATCTGCCTTACGCAATTCAAAAGTTCATCGCTGATAAAATGAAAATGCCTGTTTCGGAAGTCTCAGGCGTTGTTTCTTTTTATTCGTTCTTCTCTACCAAGCCCAAAGGAAAACATACGATCATGGTTTGTTTGGGTACTGCCTGCTATGTTCGCGGCGGTAAAAAATTGATTGAAGGTCTCCAAAAATCCCTGAATGTGGACGTTGACGGCACTACCGAAGACGGCAAATTCACATTATGCAAAGCTCGCTGTATCGGCGCGTGCGGATTAGCTCCTGCTATGATGATTGATAATACAGTGTATAAAACTGTGAATCATAATAAATTAGAGTCTATCTTGACTAAATATTAAGAAGAATTATTTATTTATGAGTAAAGAAATTAAATCAATCGCTCAATTAGAGGAAATTAAGAACGAGTTTCTTAAAGATCAGGAAAAGTATAAACGCCAGGTTTTGGTGTGCGGCGGCGCCGGATGTATATCATCTAACTGTGCCGATGTAGAAGTTGCAATTAATGAAGAACTTCGGAAGCAAGGTATTGCCAACGACATAAAAGTATATCAAACCGGTTGTATGGGCATTTGCGCTTTAGGACCGGCGATGTTGGTGCTTCCCGAGCGGATTTTCTACACGCAACTGAATCCGGCAAAAGCGAAAGAAATCGTTCAAAGTCACTTGGTTGAAAATACGCCAATAGAAGAATATACATTCTATGACAAAAGCTCATTGAAACATATTCCTAAAATTGATGATATTGAGTTTTTTAAAGCGCAAGTGAAGATAGTTTTGGACTTATGCGGTACTATTGATTACAACGACATTAACGATTATATTGCACACGACGGATATTTAGCGGCAGCGAAAGTAATTACCGGAATGACGCAGGAAGAGGTAGTGAAAGAAGTTGAAACGTCAGGTCTTCGCGGCCGAGGCGGCGCAGGGTTCCCTACAGGCACCAAACTTCGTTCGGGATTTTCGCAGAAAAGCGATATTAAATATTTAGTTTGCAACGCCGACGAAGGCGATCCGGGCGCTTTTATGGACCGTAGCGTCATCGAAGGCGATCCGCACTGCGTTATCGAAGGAATGATGATTGAGGCTTATGCCATTGGCGCACAGCATGGATATGTCTATATCCGTGCAGAATACCCGATTGCTGTCGAACGATTAAAAGTCGCCTTGAAACAGGCGCGCGAGTACGGTCTATTGGGAAAGAACCTGTTCGGAACAAATTATAATTTCGACCTCGAAATCAGAATCGGCGCAGGCGCTTTTGTTTGCGGCGAAGAAACGGCATTGCTGGCTTCTATCGAAGGAAAACGCGGCGAGCCCAAACAAAAACCGCCATTCCCATTCCAAAAAGGTTTGTTCGGCTATCCTACCATTATTAATAATGTGGAAACATTAGCCAATATACCCAAAATTATTCGTAACGGCGGTAAATGGTACGCCTCTTTCGGCTTGGAAAAAGCAACCGGAACAAAAGTGTTTGCCCTCGCCGGCGACGTCGTGAATACCGGTCTTGTGGAAGTGCCGATTGGAACTACCATAGGTACAATCATATTTAATATCGGCGGCGGCATTCCCAACAAAAAAGAATTTAAAGCGGCTCAAATCGGAGGACCTTCCGGCGGTTGTATTACCAAAGAAAACCTCAATGTTCCGGTAGATTACGATTCCCTGATCAAAATGGGCGCTATCATGGGCTCAGGCGGTTTGATCGTGATGAATGAAGATACCTGCATGGTTGATACCGCGCGCTTCTTCATGGATTTTATCTGTGATGAATCGTGCGGAAAATGCGTCGCTTGCCGCGTGGGAACCAAACGGATGCTGGAAATCCTGAACAATATTACACAAGGTAACGGGAAGCCGGGCGATATCGAAATGTTAATCGAATTAGGCGAAACCATTCAAATCTCGTCCATGTGCGGACTCGGACAAACCGCCCCCAACCCGATTCTTTCTACTATTCGCCTGTTCAGGGAAGAATACGAAGAGCATATTCATAAAAAACATTGCAGGGCGGGCGTGTGTAATTCCATGTTCCTTACGCCTTGCGAAAACACCTGCCCTGCCAATATAAACGTAAACGGTTATATTGCATTAGTTGCTTCAGGACGCTTTCAGGACGCATACAACCTGATTATGCAGGAAAATCCATTCCCAGCGGTATGCGGAAGAATCTGTACTCGCCCCTGCGAAAGCAAATGTCGTCGAGGCACTGTGGATGAACCGGTTGCCATTCGCGATTTGAAACGTTTTGCCGCAGACTATGCATTTAAAAACGAGCTCCCTTTCAAAATGCAACTGACATACGCAAAAAAAGGGAAACGCGTTGCCGTTGTCGGAGCAGGCGCATCAGGACTAACCTGCGCTTACTATTTGGTAAATATCGGTTATGATGTCGACGTCTTTGAATCGCAAAAAGTTGCGGGAGGCGTATTGGCTTTTGGCATTCCCGAATATCGTTTGCCTGAATACATCCTTCAACATGAAATTGATTTAATCAAGCAAGCCGGCGTTAATATCTACTTAAATAAAGAAGTGGGTAAAGACATTGAATTCAAAAAATTACGCAAAGATTACAATGCCATTTACGTAGCTACGGGAACACAATATCCCGCTAAAGTAAATATCGAAGGCGAAGATTTAGAAGGCGTGATTCATGGCATTAACTTCTTAAAAGACACGAATTTAAAAGGCGATATAGAACTGAACGGCACGGTTGCCGTTATCGGCGGCGGAAATACGGCTATCGATTCGGCGCGATCGGCGCTCCGCGTTGGCGCTAATCGCGTGATTATTGTCTATCGAAGAAAAATTGATGCAATGCCCGCTTATAAGGAAGAAGTTAAGGAAGCGCTCGAAGAAGGCGTTGAAATCATGGAATTAACGGCTCCGGTGAAATTCGTCGGTGAAAATAATAAAATAGTTGGTATTGAATGTGTTAAAATGAAAATAAGCGATTTTGACACTTCCGGAAGAAGAAAATCAGTAGAAATCAAAGGCTCTAACTTTGTTTTAGATGTCGATTATGCAATTCCTGCCGTAAGCCAATATGCTGATTTACCGTTTATCAGTAAAGATGAAATCGGCGTAACGGAATGGGGTACTTTTATTATTGATCCTGAAACCCAAATGAGTACAATGAAAGGCGTCTTTGCCGGCGGCGATGTAGCCAGAGGTCCCGACACCGTTATTGCCGCTATTGCCGACGGGAAAAAAACCGCTTCTGCTATTGATATATACCTTGGCGGAAATGGTAAATTGAACAAAGGCACGCCTATTGAAATCCCGAATGTTTATGACAATGACGAACTTGTCGCTCACCCTCAATTTGAAATGGAAATGTTGCCGCCTGAAGTGAGAAAACAGTCGTTCGCCGAAGTCGTTTTAGGGTTTCATAAAATTAATGCTATTGCAGAATCTATGCGTTGTTTACATTGCGAAAGGAGATAATTATGATTCAACTTACAATTAATAATAAAAAAATCAGCGCTGAACCGGGAGCTACGATTCTTGACGCTGCCAAGCAAAATGGGATTAACATTCCTTCTTTGTGTTATTTGGAGAATATTCACAAATTCGGCTCTTGCAGGATTTGTTCGGTAGAAGTAGAAGGGTCGCGTACGCTTCAGGTTGCCTGTATGACGGAAGTTAGAGAAGGAATGACGGTACAGACCAACTCGAAGCGCGTGTTAAAAACGCGCAGGATATTGTATGAATTGATGCTTTCCGACCACTCGAAAAATTGCTTGAGTTGTGCGCGAAATCAATCCTGTGAATTACAACAGTTAGGCGATACGCTGGGTGTTATGGAAAATCGCTTCACAACGAGCAGCGCCCGCAATCACATCGACATATCGCCTGCAATCACGCGCGACTTGTCGAAATGTATTCTTTGCCGCCGTTGCATTACGGCTTGTAAAGGCATACAGGGAATAGGAATCCTCGATGCGCAAAATCGGGGTTTCCATACTGATATTGCGCCGGTAATGGGTCGTCCGCTCGATGAAGCCAAATGTTCGTACTGTGGACAATGTACCGTCGTATGCCCGGTGGGAGCGTTGAAAGAAACCGACCATATCACAAGAGTATGGGAAGCGCTGAACAATCCCGAAATCAGAGTGGTATTTCAAACCGCTCCGGCAGTACGCGTGGCGTTGGGCGAAATGTTCGGTTATCCGACAGGAACGTCGGTAACCGGAAAAATGACAGCCGCCATAAGGGCGCTTGGAGCCGACGACGTGTTCGACACCAACTGGGCTGCCGACTTAACCATTATGGAAGAAGGTACTGAGTTTTTACACAGAGCGATAAATGTGTTATCCGGTAAAGAAGCAGCATTTCCCATGATAACCAGTTGTTCGCCGGGTTGGATTAAATACATTGAATCTTATTTCCCGAAACTCCTGCCTCATTTGTCTTCCTGCAAATCGCCACACATGATGTTAGGCGCTTTGTCAAAAAGTTATTATGCCGAAAAAATCAATCGGGATCCAAGGAGAATGTACACAGTATCGGTTATGCCCTGTACGGCAAAGAAATTTGAAATATCCCGCGAGGAAATGATAAATGAAGGCGTTTCGAATGTTGATGCTGTTCTGACCACGCGCGAACTTGGGAAAATGATTAAACAGGCGGGCATTGATTTCCGTAATCTGGATGACGAAGAATTTGACGCTCCATTGGGACAATCCTCCGGAGCCGCCGACATTTTCGGAGTTACCGGCGGCGTGATGGAAGCTGCTTTAAGAACCGTTTATGCAATTGTTACGGGCAGAACATTGCCTTTCGAACAATTGCACGTAGAACCGATTGTAGGGCTTGACCAAATCAAATCGGCGCCGGTGAAATTCGAAAATGTACTTCCCGAATACAAAATGTTTGAAGGCTTTGAGGCTAAAATAGCGGTAACAAGCGGTTTAGCAGGAGCAAAGATATTAATGGATCAAATTGCCGAAGGCACTTCGCCTTATCATTTCATAGAAGTAATGGGCTGTCCGGGCGGTTGCATCAGCGGCGGCGGACAACCCCGCAGTAAAGATCCCAATGTGAAAATGAAGCGAATGAAAGCGATATACAGCGAGGATGAAAAGAAAGTGCTCCGCCAGTCGCACCTTAATCCTTCCATTCTTTCGCTTTACAAAGAGTATCTTGGCGAGCCGGGCAGTCATAAGTCGCACGAACTTTTGCATACCCGTTATATTGACAGAAGTAACGAATAGAAATATGAAATTTACTCCTGAAAGATATAAACTCCCCGATATTCCCCAAACGCCATTCATAGACGCAAAAGAGATAGA
>Ga0123357_10010682_pt1 | contig 11701 bp, 9 predicted proteins | sample TergutEmb28metaG_FD_89873 | JGI IMG/M metagenome (GOLD analysis project Ga0123357, IMG submission 89873) | Embiratermes neotenicus P4 segment gut microbial communities from Petit-Saut dam, French Guiana - Emb289 P4 | ecosystem: Host-associated > Arthropoda: Insects > Digestive system > Gut ...
AATTGGCCCAAAAACAACATACTTTAGGTTTGAAAGTGTTGAAAATGGAAATTCATAAAAAATGTAATTGTTTTTTGAAAAATCAATTTAAAATAAAAAAAAAAAAAAAGTCAAAATATTCTGGTAATACCATAAATTCTGTATCAGAAAATAAAGAAGACATAATTTTGGCCATTAAATCCTTATTGCAGCACAAGCTGTAATATCCAGCAACCCTTTGGTCCCAGAGGTGTCCAATATCACAACTTTCACTATATTAATTAAATATTTTTCTAATCATTTTCACAACATTAATATGCAATTGTAAATAATACAAAGCAGCTGGTCACCTTGGTATCTCCTGCAGTTCCAACAGTACTGATTCGAAAGTAAGGTGGATCAGGTGAAATTAAAATTTCTATGAGATCACTGGAGGAATCTAACTCTGCAAACACTTCTTTCAGACATTCAGATCGTAGAATTATCTTATTGAGAACACTGGCTGCACAGAAGTTAAAATCAAGTATCTCCTCTGCTTCTAATGTCCTGATACTGCAGTCTGTAATGACTCCACTTTCTTCTAACCTGCAATATTTGTTCTAATAAACACATATAGCTTCACATTCCACACACACACACACTATAAGCCTGCAAAAGAATACTTTAACACACTATACACAGGGCAGGCTATTGGCAGTAACATAAACAGAATTAATTTCAGGTGTTGACAATACAAGTCCTAGTCATTATTATTATTATGTAACTGGGCCAAATATATTTTACAGAGATCACTGAATCATAACCATGTTTTTCTGTTACTTCCTTCTGTAACTACACTATTTAAAAACAGTAGTGCAAATATGTTATCTGTTACTTCCTTCTGTAACTACACTTTTTAAAAACAGTAGTGCAAATATGGGTATAAAATTGTACAACAAATTGCCCAACACAATAAAGAGATTAGGCAAGATAAAGGAATTTAAAAGAAGACTGAAGTATTTCTTACTGCAACACTCTTTCTATTCAGTGGATGAATATATGTCCTCATAGGTTCCACTGTTGCTCAATTATTGTTATTATGTACACTTTATCCTTAGTATTTTGTAATTTTACCGAACAGGACACTGACAATTACACACCAAAGTGTGAGTTAAGTATACTTATATTACTATGTTCTACTATTGATGTAAATACATTGCAAGCTCCCTTTGTTTTGTGTATTGTAAATGAATGCTTATGTAATGTAGAGATTATATTTGACATGTCCGATGTCATAATTATGACTAGATGGACTGAATGAAAGAATAAAGAATAACTACTTGGAAGTTCACACATGTATTATTAACATCAATCTTTCACAATACACCAAAAAAAGATCACAAGTGCCCCCAAATAAGTTGGGTTAAGTGGTAATGTTTCCAACTTGTATTCTGGAGACAACCAGTTAAAATCTCAGCCAAGACAATTTACTGAGGTTTTCTACAACTTTCCTCAAAATTCCAGCAAATGCTTGGATAGTACCTCAAACTAGGCCAAAACTAGTTTCTGCCACACTTTTCCGATTGGGGTTTCATGATCATCCTTTCATTCAATACAATATAGTCTTAAATGAGAAGTGCATCATTACATGAACAATAAATAAATAGATAATGCTGACTGTCATGATGCCTGGGAAGTAAAAAGCCCACATAGTGGCTTCCAGTTCTGCTGTCATATACCAAGTGAAACACACAAGCTAAGTATAAGTACCTACGTTGATATCAGAACAAGTTAATGGCATGGTATTTCATAACAATTTCATCAGTGTCACCTAACAACAAAAATGTCATTTTATACAAGAGTGTATTTTAAATTAAATTCTGAATAATTACAAATTTGGAAGACTCAGTGCTGTAATTTACACACATGTATAAGGCAATAAATCTCTGTCTTCATTTTATGTATTGGTTTGGTGGCACAAAACTTCTGCTACAACATTTAAGTAGTTACACCGGATAAAAAAGGTTGTAGATGGAAAATTTGTATACCATTACAGTGAACAAGACAATCACACTATGTTTCCACTTTAGTTTGTGTGTCATATAAAGTAATCATTTCAAGATTTCACTCATCTGTTCTTTACTTCAATTTCATCCTGTACAGTCAGTCTATTTTTTAAAATCAAGCTGAACCTTGGTGATATCTCATGTACTTACAACAGTGTAAGTGGGAACCCATAACCTTGGTAACACATTTTAAGGGCAGTGGATGATCCTCCAAATATATTCAGACACTCTACTAGAACTGAAATATTTATTTTGAATGCCACTTGCTCATCATTCAGTGTATAATGCTGTAGATAAATCAAACAACGTAAAGTCAGAACTTCTACATAGACACAGAAATCAAACCACTTACACATACTTTTGTCACTAATTTATAAGGGTCAAAGTTCAAACACCACTAATACCATAAACAATCAAGTTCAAACATCACTAATACCATAAACAATCAAGTTCAAACATCACTAATACCATAAACAACCAAGTTCAAACATCACTAATACCATAAAAAGCATGCGAATTTTTGCAAATTGCAATTCAAGTCAAACCCTCGATCTCATTTTCATATGACTCAGAGTAACAGTAGTTTCAAACTTTTTTATCAGCCTTCCAACTTATCATTTTCTGAAACATTTCCCCAACAAAACCTGTACGTATTTTTCATCCCCCTGACTCCAGCTACTGCAATGACCTTCATCATATGTATAAATCACAATATACATTCCTAGGTACTTAGGTCACTATATCAACCAGTGAAAGCACTCAATAAAATACAATTAAAACAGATCATGAAATACAATTCATGACAAGTATCAAACTCCTACATGTTTCAGCACTGGAATGCCTTCCTCAGCCAGTCTAAAAGAACAAAGGAATACAAGTCCAACACACCAATCTAGGTAATGAATGCCCTCACTGGTGTCATTAACAGATTAAATTCTAGAATTAACCAAGTTCACAGGCATAAATTTACAATGTTGTAATATTAATATACTAAATCTAAGTAATAGTGAGCCTCTTTATGTAGAAGCTTGCAGCGGTTTAGATTTGTCTGGGGTGTGTATATGAACACCTGACTTGACTCCCGGAGAAATCTCATCCACATAGGGCATGTGCAGTACAGTATATCATGTCATCCCCACACGATATACTGTAATTCACACGCAATCAGTACCTTGATTAGCATGTTGGACTTACATTCCTTTGTTCTAGTATACTCCCTAAGGATGGCACTCCAGTGCTGAAACATGTAGGAGTTTGTCACTTGTCATTAATTGTATTTTGGGATTTGTGTTCTATCACATTGTACTAAGTGCATTCGTTGGTTGATACAGTGAATGTAAGAATATGCATGGTATGAGTAACACAAAAATAATTCCATGAAGTTTAAGTAACAAAAAAATAAATCTACCTTCCTCAAAGAAGAAAGCCACAATCCCCATTATATGTATCAGTGAACATGAGTTATAAAATTTCTGTATTGATGGCTATAAGTTAGCAACAGGTTTTTGTCATAAAAGGCATTCAAACTAGGTGTTTGTATTTTAGTTAGGGATAACATATCATATCAAGTTACAGATTTATGTAACAAATGCAAAGGAAAAACTTTTGAAATATGTGCAGTTAATCTACTAATAAATTCAACCAAATTAATCATATTACACTCATACAGAATTCCATCTTATAATCTAATCACCTTTTTGACTCTTGGATGATACATTAAAGCAAACAGAACTTTTGATTGAACAATCTTTTTATTCCATCAACGAATTTTCAAATTCCAGTGCATCACGTTATGATTGTGTTATGCAGAATGCAACATATTCTGCACACGGTGTTGAGGTTACTTGATAGATATAGCCTATTCTACGTTTTATTGTCTAATGAGCATGTTCTGTGTTGCTATGACATGACTGCTTGTCAATCATGAATTATGATATATGACAGGTTGCACATCCAGAGCCAGAGAACCATAGTGTGAACTGATGAATCTATAATGTAATATAATGTAAGGTAATTGCAATATATACTCTTAGTTCAGAGCAGGAACATATCTGAGAACGAACAACAGATCCAGTCAACAATAATCAATTTTTTTTATCAAAACATGTTGAGAAATGTAATATGAAATGTGCCGTTTAACCTAAATTGCTCTATGACAGCATTTACTGAATAATGTGAAGTTCTAGTACACAACATAGCATAAATACTTTCATGGCACTCATTCATTTCCCCTCCACCCCCTCTTGATGTCTGATTAATGTCCATCTCCCACAGTTCTTAGTTAGGCTACAAATATGAAAGGAGATGGAAACAATTTTAAGGTTGAGTTAAGGTGCGTTGAGCAACCTACAGCACCTGACATGTATCATATTCATCCGTTGATGGACGAATGTTGGATCAATGAAATGTATATATGTGTATGTGTAAGTTTCATCCATGATATCTAATTAAACTTTCTGGAGATAAGAGAATTAATTAAATGCAGTATCTTCAAGAGCAGAAACTATTCACAAACTTTTATCAGCATTCTACATCACAAGGAAATTAATATTGTGCCACACCGTCAAGTGAGGAGAAAACAAAGGAAATATAAACTTGTGAGTTGGGATGGGTGTCTAAAGATATGGTTTTTAACAACCAGGATATTATACATGCATAAGTGTGGTGCATTACAACAAAAATGACACCTGCATGATGCACAGATGATGGTTTTTAAGAATTGGAAGTAGGAAGTCATTGTGTAGTTTTCAAAGAGCAAACTTGGAGGAACTCATAGCTGCCATAATACTTCAAGAAAAGTAGGAAAACGATTTACTGGTTTCTGTATGAGTGACAGTGCAACAGACATATTCAAGAAAAGAAAAGCTGAAGGATACTACTCCAGTTTGATAGGAAGGTATATGATGGGCAGTGAGATGATATTCAGGGAATTTTTCAGAGTTTTGATGGAGATACATCTTGAAAGAAATAAAGGAAGTCATAACAACTCCAAGCTGCAATCGATGACAGGCACCGATTGCAGCTGAACAAAAGCTGTGTCTTTAACTAAGGTAAGTAAGTAAGTAAGTAAGTAAGTGATCTTATTTGACAGAGTTTTATTAACTATACTTACACAATCAGTAATAACCATAACCCAAAAAAGTAAATACACTCATCAGCTTGTTTGTATTCATTCAAAACCTGTATTTTATAAATAGGACTTTCATTTCATACTAACTTACAGAGCAGTTCTCTGCCAAACTTCAATATTTCAGCAAAGCTGGAGGTGTCAGTGTCAAATTCATCACCTGCAGTGTTTCTCCCTTCATTTCCATTTTGAGGTGGTGTTGATTCTGATGGTGACACATGACTACAAGAATCAGTTGTTGGGCTTAGAGATGACAACACTTCAGTAGACAACTGAGAGGATGCTGGTGGGACATGACCATGACTGGAGTAACAAAGTACTTGGTAATGAAATGACAAAGAAAAATTGTGATAAGGGCACCCCGAAGCTGTTGGTTTGTTTTGCTTATATGGAGCTTTTGTTTCCATTTCCCCAATTAACTGGCAAACTTTAACTCTCGTTTTGGTAATAATAATGGGAGGGAACTGCATTACAGTTTGTGCCATACTTCTAAAACATGTGAAAACAGGATTATGAGAATTCACTGCTTCGGTTTTTTCTGCCATTCTTTTAAGAATTTGCTATCGTTCCTCACGTCCTCAAGAAATTTCTGCCAGACGTTTTCCTTTCTGGCTGATGACTTTACGTCTTTTCTTTTCCGATCCTTCATTTTGATTGCTTTCGCTTTGTAGATTCTGCCTCAAACTGCAATGGTTGGGGGACTCACGTCTTCCAAGTGATGCACTTACACCTTCATTTTCAACCACCTCTTTTGTATCCTATTCGTTAGTGTTTCTCTGTCCCTCTTCATTTATTGAACCATGACCAACATTGTCATTGCCTGTGGACAGCTGTGTCTCATCTTCGTGTATAGTACATCATGACCTGAAACAAAATAATTCATTGCAATAATGCACATTGTCACCAAATATGACAATCAACATAACTTTCATTTAAAAAATTACCATCTGTCCTGCAAGCAGCTAACCAAAAATTTCAAATTATCTCTGTTGTATTTTGATTTCACTGGTGCAGCAAATCCTGTCATTTTCTTCTTATTGATTTTTTTAAATGTATTCCGTATAATCGGCCAACACATTTTGCACTTGTTAACTGTCAAGACTGAAATAAAATTCTTAAATGCTGAACGGTCTTCTTTTTTTCAGTGGGATTATCAGTGTTGTTACTGCTAACATTTTTTACCAATCCTGGCTGCTGGGGAGTTGTATAGACCTTTACCCTTTCAGTTTCAAATCCAACACAGTTGGACAAGTGTTATTGTTCGACAGACTCTCAATGCAATCTGTGACACACTAGAAAAAGTGGCTATTCTGGAACCTAATGAGGAAACATTAAAGCAAACGGCTGATGGATATCACAGAAGGTGGCACTTCCTTCATTGCTATGGATCAAGTTACGGAAAACAAAGAAGAATAATTAGCCCAAGCAACTCTGGGAAACTCTATTTCAACTACAAGGACTTCCATTCTATCATTATGCTCACACTGGTTGATCATAACAGCAGGTTCTAGGCAGTTGATGTTGGTTCTTATGGCGAAGAAGGAAATGCTGGGATATTTGCCAAGTCATCTCTTGGGAAAAATCTTTCAACTGCTATGAAATTCCCACCATCAGGACCTCTTCCAGGAACCACAGTTGTACTTTACACAGTGTTGGGAGACAAGGCTTTCAAGCTGACAATTACATTGATGAGACTGTATCCTCATAAGCACGCAAAAGCAGATACAGAAAAGGCTGTCTACAACTATCAACACTGTCTTGTTAGGAGAACATGCGAAAATGCCTTTGTTATTCTGTGCCAGTACTTCAGAATCTTTTTTTCACCCATAGCATTAGATACTGAGACTACTGTACTCATCAGTTTGGCGCCTTGCATAGTTTAGAATTTCCTAATGGAAAAATGCTCTCACCATCTTGTGATGAAGAAGCATCTGGTGTAACAGACCTTCCACAAAACATACAGCCAATGCCCAGAAGAAAAGGAAATGCTGACTTTGAAGCATATAATGTCAGGGGCCAATTTCAAAAGTATTTCTGTAGTCGGGAAGGGTAAGTAGCTTGGCAGTTTGACATGTAGAAAGAGTTAATTGAAAAAGAGAAATGTAAAAACTGTTAATACATAGTGTGAACTATAATTTTATTTTATGAGTATATAATCTTTTTTAATATTAAAACAATATAACTAAAATATTTTACATTGAATAAATGTAGAACAGGAAAAAACTATGAACTTACCATTATGTTCCAAAGCTGCTGCGATGCTTTTCCAAGCATTATCCTTGGCAATCCTATCCTTATATGCCTTCTTGCTTGGGTCATACATTACGGGGAAGCTACATACACAGTCTATTAATTTTTCATCAAATTCCTGTTTACAGCTCATAGTATACAAAAAATACAAATGCCGCGAACAAACACCAACTCTTGCCACCTGTTGTGACAATACTTCTGCACCATTTCGCAGAAGTTACAGTTCAGATGCCGTAGTCGCACAATGCAGCGGCACCTGCGCAGCGTCCCAGCGCGACACTCATGAGTATACTAGATGATCTATGCTCATGAGTGTTGCCTTAAAAACCCATTCCCCTTGAAAACTACAACTCTGACTTCAGTGTGCTGCATCACGCGTATGCAAGCGCCACCGCATGGTTGTTAAAAACCATACCTTAAGGGACTCAAATTACACAAATACCAAACATTAAACATGCAAACTCAATCCACAACACAGTAAAACTAAACAGTACTGTTAACTACAATAATCCCGTGGTTAGCACTCTTGCTCCGTATTCGGAAGGTTCCCGGTTCGAATGTCACCAAATACCTGTCCCCCTGAGTAACTCTCAGCTTGGCTCACGGCCATACATTTGTCAACACCTACCAAATAACTTCCTACTCGACGCTTTAGTATCTGAGCTATGGACCTAGTACTTAGTGAGATATAGCAGCTTCTGGATAATAAGACGGCACACATGTAGGCCGAATATACAACGGTTGGGAAATCCTGTCTAAGCCTTCACAACGTATCCACATTAACAATTAACGTCCCTAACCTACTCAAACCACTAACAAATGCAAGATTCAACATACTTGAAAAACCTCTCTTTGAATAAAGGCACTGGCTTGGACACATTTAGAATCTTCTACAGTCACTTTCAGGCCCTTATCGGTTGCAAACCACGTAGCATTCTGAAAGAGGACAAACATTGTTGCTAGTTTGTGCCCAGTTTACACGACATAACCTCACATATATTGATATACCAATAATATACTGCAACGCTTTACAGTATTATTGTAATTCATACATCTTTGAAATTCACAGCTCTCAGAAGAACAGAAATGTGTTTGACGCTGTCAAGATATGCTTCAAAGAGATACTCTTCGTCAACAACATCATGTTGGCTTAATCCCGACATCCCGCGCTCAAGTTATTCTTATCACCAGATGGCACTACTGAAAATGGTAAGGAGACAAGAAAGGAGCAGTCTGCGAAATGTGCCGGAAGGACGGTGATGCGGTAATTTGTGATGTTTAAGAAAAAGCATAACATTCCGCCAAGACCAAAGCCACCAGTTGCCGAACAAGTATTACATGATCTAAACACTGCCCCGGAAGATGACATCGTCTTCATGCGTATAAGTTCTACATCAGGTAAACACGGAATCCTTACGCATTGGAATATATTTATGGATGGACATAATGTGTGCCAAAAATATTGTATCGAAGTTAAAGATATTTATATTATAACCTTCTTCCATTAGAGATACTTAACATAAAAACACCAATTAAAAGGCTACAGTACCTACTGGACAAAAAATAGTTTACTGCACAACAAACGAAGTTTGGTCATAGTTACTTTGTATACAAAACAAGATCTAAAATGAGTGGGGGCGACGGCAATACCATCTCCGATTTAATTCAAATCCGCCAATCATCGGTCGTGGTTACATGAAGAAAAACGCGTCGGAATGTGTATGAAAATGAGTGTTTAGAGTTTAAAACTTTAAATTCTTGACTTACAATGTAAAGAGATGTGAATAAACATATTTAAAAGCTTGTTTGACGTTTTAATGACCAGAATTATCCCGAAGACAAGTGGCAAAGACAAAGGCGTCCATCCGAAGTTTTATTGCAGATATATTCAGAATTTTACTTCCAAATCCGGAGGAGCATGTATTTTATTCATGTAGTTAATTTGGAAAAAGGCAGTTTTTCAAAGGTAAATTGAAGAAAGTAGGAATATAACTTTAACAGTCCTTGCAAAGAGATGGATATTTTCTTCATGGACACAGAACATTTCAGTACTTTGTGCCTGGATTTTCACATTTAATGTGTAGTCATTTGATAATTGTACTAACTCTTCATGTTCAGAAATTGAAAACATGTTGCTTCCTATGTCCACAGTGAGGGAGTCTGTAACTAGTCAAACTGTCTTCTTTTTCAAGTCCAGGACCTTGTTGGAAATGTAGTGTTGGTGATTTTCAAGGTGGGATATTATAGCATTATCAGTCTGACTGTGCTTCATCTCATATACTTCAGAGACTTCTCTGAGGCACAGACATTTTATAAGATCCTGTTTCATATTTATGCCACCAGAAAGCAAACTGTTTTAAGAACACACAAATCTGTTCACTCTTTTTGAAAAGTATTTGGCAGGCCATAGAACATTAGAATTCATCCTTAATTGCAGAGTTTTTCAGCCATAATTTATGTATGATCCAAAAGGTACAGTTGGACCTCATCCTTTTACTGTGATGTAATGAAGAATCTTTCTCTATGATAGGCTTACTTTAGTATGTATATTTTTAATAGTTTTCATTACAGGAAGCAGATAATACTTTTCTCTGTAAGAGTTAAGCTTTAATAAACTTCATTGTTGTAGTGCATCATTTAAAACTTAAAGCCCATTACTGATGGTGGTGAATCACACCATCTGTGAATTTCACATTTGGTGCAGCTTATCTCTGAAACTCCCATGTCCCATCATGGCAGCAGCACCACTTCTGTATACAGTAACACTATTTGTTACACCAAAGGAGATCACTGGCCCTTAAACATTCACAGTTTCAGAGATGTCATCCCTTGTGGTATACCATCCGGTTGACTTGCAAAACACCATGGGGTTGAGAATTTAAGACTTTATTGAATTTGCCTGAATAGTTGTATTATATCATTTGTAAGATCCATGATATGTCATTACTATTTTGGGGGACAAAGATATTGTTCTTAAAATTTCAGCCTATGTATCACCATGTATAATATTCTACTCCTTTGCTGCAGTTGGCAGTACAAATATTTCATCAGCACTGAATGGCTTCATTGTTTTTGCAGTCAAGGCCACTGATGAAACTTACGTATTAATATATTACGTCTTCACTTTCCATTTGACTGGTATTCATATTTACCAATATGTAAAAGGTAAAGGTAAAGTTCACCCTAAAACAGGCCATGAAGGCCCAGAAGGGGAGTGGAGATATAATTCTAGTCTTCTTTAACTTCATTTCTAGATGGCGGTGGGCCCCAGGCCAGTCTGGACAGGCGCAAAAAATCCCCCCCCTCCCCCAGCACTGGGATTTGATCCCCAGAGCGAGTCACTATAACAACTACACTATCCTGGCCCACATTTAACAATATACATTTATGCTTTTCTATGGTGCTTATACATTTTTGATTGTCTCATCTGATAAAGAGGTAACCACTTTTCCTGGATGTATATATCTGCACCTGATCACCTTTGTTCCAACAAAGTAATATGTGGACCATAGGCATATTCAGTGTTGCTGGGTCAGCAACATTCATTGCCAATGTGAATACAGTCTGAAAACATCATTCAGTTACAACTGATTGTTCCTTTCAAGCTCATAACTAAGGCATGTTGATGTTTATGACATAAAGATGTTAAATTCTATAAAATAACATCATAATTCTGTGTCTATATATATAGTTATGTTTACTCGTGTATTTATATGATTTATTGCACTATGCAGGTGCTCACTAAATGAAAACAAATTACTTTTTAAATAATTGCGAGTCTAAATATTTCAGTTCGAAATTGATCATACTGTCCTCACCATATGCAAACTGCTGAGCTGTATGATTGCCATAGAGCTCTTAATTCAGTATAATGTTTATTTTCATTTATTACAGACTACTTGAAATCCCCTGTAGCTGGTGCACTTAGTGATAACTATTCACAGACTGTAAATGAAGACACTAAGAACCCAGATGCTGTGTTCCAGAAAGTCAAAAGTTTTTTGGAAGTGAATAGTAATTTGCAAACTATGATGCAAAAGCTACAAGAACAGAACAAATTGCTTGTATCAAGTGATTCTGAATTAAACAAAATGGCAGAAGATATAAGAAGACAAGCACTTGCTGCTTTAGAGTAACTCTGTTTAACTTGCGTAAAGAGAAAAAACCAACTTGATTGCACTTATTTTATTATTTATTCAATACTCATTGATTGCTCAACATGTTTCGGCCGTTAATACGACCATCTTCAGGAGTCTGCGACTAACTGGTTGATTATATCATGGGTGGTATCTGGTATTGG
>Ga0123357_10010683_pt1 | contig 11700 bp, 12 predicted proteins | sample TergutEmb28metaG_FD_89873 | JGI IMG/M metagenome (GOLD analysis project Ga0123357, IMG submission 89873) | Embiratermes neotenicus P4 segment gut microbial communities from Petit-Saut dam, French Guiana - Emb289 P4 | ecosystem: Host-associated > Arthropoda: Insects > Digestive system > Gut ...
CTTAAGGCGCTTGCCCGGATCACGATCTCCGCCACAACCAAACACGGTAATGAGCCGCCCCGGGGTCACCTCACGCAGCGCCCCAAGCGCCGTGCGCAAGGCGTCGTCAGTGTGGGCGTAGTCAACAAGCACCGTGAAGTCCTGCCCCGCCTCAACATGTTCAAGACGGCCCGGCACCGGAGTAAGGACAGTCAATAAAGGCGCGATTTCCTCAAGGCTCAACCCCAAATGAAGCGCGCAGCCCACCGCTATCAGCACGTTGTGGACGTTATAGGCGCCCACAAGCGGTACCGATACGTGTTGCGCTCCGCGTCTTGATCCGGGCTCCCAGAGATTGAAGGTAGTCTCAGTGGGATAATAGTCCACCTGGTTTGGGTCGAAGGCCAGGCTGCATTGCTCACACGCAAGCGAGCTGCCATCACAGCAACTTGCTGACAAAGGATCACAAGCTCCTACGCCAAAAGGCTCAAAACCGGCCTCACTCAGCTCCTTGAACAGCCGGGCGCCCCAGGCGTCGTCGACATTTATTACACGTGCTGCGGCGCCGTAGTCGGTAAAGAGCTTTTTCTTCGCCGCAAAGTACTGCTCCATGCTGTGATGCCAGTCCAGATGGTCCCGGCTTAAGTTCGTAAAGGCTGTCGCCGCGAAGCGAACCGCGCCAACGCGTTCCAGGTCAAGCGCATGACTACTGACCTCAATCACTACGTCGGTGACCCCCGCCTCGACCATGCGCGCCAGGAGCTGTTGAAGTTCAAGGGCGTCCGGCGTCGTGCGTCCGGCTGGCTCACGCACGCCGGCAATCCGGGTTTCAACCGTACCGATAAGCCCGGTTGTTCGCCCAGCACCACGCAGAAGGCTTTCCAGAATGAAAGCCGAGGTTGTTTTACCATTGGTCCCCGTGATGCCCGTAACCCGCAATTGACGCGAGGGATGACCATAGAAGACTGCGGCGGCAAGCGCCAAGGCGCGACGTGTGTCATCAACGACTATCTTAGCTACCGGATTCAGATCCAATTCTGGCAAAGGGCGCTCAGAAACAACAGCGACCGCGCCGGCGTTAACTGCCGCTTGGGCAAATTGATGGCCGTCACTTTCTGTTCCCGTAATACAGAAAAACAAGGTCCCGGGGACCACTTTGCGCGAATCATGAGCGAGAGCCGTGATATGTTCCAGTTGGTGTTCGCCAAAAATCGACGTGTGCAGCGCACTCAGGCGAGAGAGCGGCAGCACGTCTTCCAGAAGTTCAGTAAGGCTGAAGCAACGCAGATCAGTCATGGTCCGAAGTCCCCGTTCCCGTTGTTGTGGCGGTCTGGTTTTGTCCCGCTCCGCCGGTCGTCTGGGGGATGCCAAGCTGCCCCGCTGCGTAACCCAAAATCTTGGCATAAGTCGGGCCAGCGACAGCCGCCCCATAATAACTACCGCCCTGTGGCTCAAAGATAACTACCAGGCACAGGAGCTGGGGGTCATTGGCCGGCAGGTAGCCGATAAACGAGCTGGCGTATTTCTCAGTCGCGTAACCTTTGCCCGGCTCAGCAATTTGCGCCGTACCAGACTTACCCGCAGAAATATAACCGGGCGCCACTAAGTGATCTGCCGTAACGACTCCTTTAAGGATCTCAGTCGACTGCTGGCAGACCGATTTATCAAGTATCTGCTTGCTTTGTTTTGCCCAGTTGGGCAAGGATTTGGGGTCGGCGGGAACATCGGCCAGGAAATGTGGCGTGATCAACTTGCCGCCATTGGCGACCGCACTGACACAGCGTGACAAAGACACCGGCGTCAGCGAGACGCCCTGCCCAAAGCTCGCGTTCGAAAGCAGGATTTTTGACCAGGATTTCTTCGAGGGCAGGACGCCCTTGTCTGATCCCGGAAAGTCAACGCCCGGGTCCTTGTCTAAGCCAAAGTTCAGGAGGTTCTGGTAGAAGGTATCCAATCCCATCTTCTCGGCAATGCGAGTTGCCCCTACGTTGCTGGACTGCCGGATGATATCAGTCACACTCATCGTTTCCGTTTTGTGGAAGTCCGAGTCTTTAACCACATGCGAGCCAATCTGTACGCTGTAAGGCACCTGAAACGGCGAGTTCGGGGTTATGGCCCCGGACTGAAGCCCTCCTGCCAGGGTGAGCACCTTAAACGTTGATCCCGGCTCATAGAGATCGACCAGCGCGCGATCACGAATCGCATCATTGGTAGTGTTTTTCAGGTCGTTTGGATCGAAAGTCGGCGAGGAGCAAGCCGCATAGATCTCGCCATTCTTAGGATTCATAACCACAACTGCTCCCGTCTTGGCCTTATGGGCCTTGACCGCCGCATCCAGTTGCTGCTGTGCATAATAGGCTATCTGGCTGTCAACCGTAAGGATGATATCGCGCCCTGGTTTAGGAGCGATGGTCTTCTGGATTCCGGAAGGAATGGGATTTCCGGCCTGGTCCCGCTCGCTGAAATCAACGCCGGACGTACCGCTTAAGATGGAATTGTACTGCATCTCAACTCCGGCGACCCCCTTACCGTCAGCGTTGACAAAGCCCACGATCTGCGAAGCGACCGCGCCCGCCGGATACTCCCGCTTGTAGTCCTGCGTAAACGCAAGCGTCTGCATCTCGCGCTTGAGCTTTCCGAGTTGCACACTATCGTTTTTGGCAAGCAGGGAACTTTTTTTGAACGTGGCCACCGCAGCCGGATCAGCCTTCTTCACCAGCAGGCAATAGTGGTTCGTACGATCCAGCAGCGCGCGATAGGTCGCCGCCTTACCGCCGAAAGCCTGCGCCAGGCGATCTGCGACCATCTGTTTTTGTGTAATGAGAGTAGGGTCCGCGCTCACGTTATAGACGAGCACTGACTTCGCCAGAACGTTACCCTGGCGGTCATAGATCGTCCCCCGATACGCAGCCGTGACTGTCTGAGTGATCCGCTGGTTCTCAGCTTTCTGCGTCAGGGCTTTAGCTTGCAGTATCTGCACTGAGAACAAGCGCGCAACCGCAAGCGCCAGCAGCAACAGAAAGCAGCCCGTAAACAGCTTGATGATAAGCCGCGAGGGCTGCTTCCTGCGAGAAACAGATCGTTTCGAAGCATGAGAACTCATACCTTGACCCTAACAAATTTAGCGCGCGGCGGCAAGACCAACGTCACCCACCAGCAGCGCGCCAGCCTGGCCAGCGGTAAGGCGAGCAAGCTTGTTTACGCTTGCCCTGCTCCCCGACGTATTCTTCGAGCTCGGCATCGCCTTTCCAGCGCTGGGAAGCGCCGTCTTTTGCGCAGCCGTCGTCGCCGCGACACGAGGCTTCGCTGAGCTAAGTTCTACCGTCATCTGGCCACCCGTAGCCGGCACCATGCCAAGCTGGTTTGTGGCAATAGTGTTCACCCTCAGCGAAGAGGTAAGCACTGAACGACGCATCTCCAGCTGCTCAGCACGTGCGTTAGCGCTATCCAGGCTCTCCTGAATAAGCACTGACTGTTGGCTGTCACGGGTCGCCTGAGCGGACAAAAAGACCGGTCCCAAGCCAAGAATTACCAACATCACGCAAACGGCGACCACCGCAGTGAACACACGGCGAAAAGGACGCGCATCCTGACGACGGCGTGCGTCACGCGCAATGCGCTCCGTAGTGACCCGGCCAGGCTGCGGCCTACCTCCCGGTACCAGGCGCAACGGGGCACGCTCATCAGTCTCCTCGTTATACTTATAAGCAGTAGCAGCCATCAGAACACCTCCTTTCTTTCTTCCTACTTCCTTCTCTTCAGTTGTTATCAAGCGGGCGGCGGCTTGAACCCTCGCCCCTATTGTTCTTTTGCTGGATAGCCTTCTTCCCTTGTGCCCGGCGCGTCTCCCGTACTCTCCGTGCGCTGTGCGACTCGCAAGCGCGCCGAGCGGGAGCGCGGGTTCCTCTGCGCTTCATCTGCGCTGACTGGCAAGGCGCCCCGCGTCAACGGACGCAGGATGGCGGCCCGGCCACAAGCACAAACTGGCAGGTCAGGCGGACAAATGCAGCGGTCTTCCCAGGCGGCAAAGCTCGTCTTAACCAGACGATCTTCCAGAGAGTGAAAGGTAATCACCCCGATGCGGCCGCCCGTCGCGAGCCAGGCAACCGCAGCGTCAAGACCCTGCTGCAAAGCGCCAAGCTCATCGTTAACCGTGATGCGGAGCGCCTGGAAGGTCCGGCGCGCCGGATGGCCACCCGTTCTGCGCTCGCGTGCTGGGATGGCCGCCTTGACGACCTCGACCAGGTCATCACTGGTGGCAAGCGGCCTATCCGCACGCTCAGCTACAATGAACCGCGCGATACGCGCAGCCCAACGTTCTTCTCCTCCCGCGCGCAGTATGCGCGCCAGCTCCGCTTCTGTGCTGCGAGCCAGGATCTCAGCCGCTGTCGGAGCGTCCCCGCCCGCATCCATCCGCATATCAAGCGGTGATTCGGGATGGTAGCTGAACCCTCGGCTTTCATCATCAAGCTGAGGTGAGCTGACCCCGATATCAAAAAGAATGCGGTCGACATAGCCAAGCGGGATGCCTGCAAGTAAGCGATCAAGTTCGCGAAAGTTCCCCTTCAGCAGACGATAAGACGCAGGCTCCTGGCCTGCCGCTCTCATCTGGTCGACACATTCGGCAAGGTGCTCCTCTGCCGCAGCCAAAGCGTTTTCGTCCTGATCGATACCCACAAGGAAACCCTGCGGCCCCAAGTGGCGGTAGAGCAGAGCCGCGTGGCCCGCTCCCCCGACCGTCGCGTCGACCACAATATGATCGGCTTGCGGCGCCAGATACTCCCCGACCTCTGCGGTCATCACCGGAATGTGGGAAAAGGCATATTCAGTTGTCAAGGTCACGAGGCCGCTTGGCCCATCAGCTCTTCGGTCAGCTTACCGACATCGATTTCTTCCATATAGGTCTCGAACTCCGCAGGGTTCCAAAGCTCGATATGATTCGCTGCTCCTACGAACAAAACGCGCTTGTCCAGCTCCGCGAACTCCTGCTTCTCGGGCGAGATCCGGAAGCGTTTCGCCGAGTCCAACTCGACATGGTCGGCGCTGCCCGTAAAGTAACGCACCATCCCCCGCTTCCTTTCGTCGAACACGGTGTCAGTGAACGGATCGATCATCTTGCCATACTCAGTCGTCTCGAACAGCCAGAGACATTTCTCGAAGTACCCTTTCACCAGAACAAGTTTTGCGTCGCTCAACTCGCCCCGGTAACTAACGGGCAAGGCGACTCTCCCTTGTTGGTCGATGCTATGTTCGCTTTGTCCAACGAACATCAGTACTCTTCCTCTTCTGTCCTACTCGATGCGAAACTCCCCGCCACAAGTGACAGAAAGCTAATTTCAATAATACTCCCTATTTCTCCCAAAAATCAACTATTAATTACTATTTTTCCCTTTTGACTACTTTCAGACACTTTAGACGCCTATGGACACGAACAGAGAGCCGGCGAGATGTATGCGCGATTAAGCACAGTCCGCAGCAGCGCCAACTATCCGCAGAGCGTCGAGGGGATGCCGAGCGAGGACGAGCATTCTTGCGTGGTGGCGAGGACGTGCCGGACCACGCATGCCTCCCGCCGACCCTGACAAATGGCGCCGTCCTGAAGCCGCAACAAACCACAACAAACTGAGCGCCCAAAGAAGGCTCCAAAACTTTTATTGACGGAAGCTTGCAGTGGAGGGGAACTCCCCTTACAATGGATACGGAACACAACACATCGTTTTGGAGGTTCACTATGGCGTTCTGGGGTTTTAGTTACAATATTCCGATTATCTTGAACACGTTCCTGTACGTCATCATGTTCTTGATGTTGGTCGTCGCTGTCGCCACCGGCTGGTATGCCGCGCGTCATCTTAAGGCTGCTGAAAAGGATATGCCTGCAAACGAGGCCTATGAGGCAAGCTTGAAAGAGCGCCAGGAGAAAAAGGCCGCGAAGAAGGCTCTCAAAGCCAAGAAGTAGTCATCCGTTAAAACTGTTCGAGAAACCCGCCGGATATCTGGCGGGTTTTTTCATGCGCGCCGCAAACGGTACAAAATAAACGCTCGCTGACGAGAGGAGGGTAAAAACACCTTACCGCTTACATAATTATCCATTTCTAATTAAATAGCTTTGCCAATCATATCGATGCTCCTTCCTAAAAGAACACTATCGTAGGCAAGCGAGAAAAGGGAGAAAGTCCAACCCATCTGCGCAGGTGGATTGGCTTTCATCGCGCTATTGGCATATCATCTGTCATATGAGCTCTCTGGCCTTTTGTCAGCTTATTTTAGTGACTGTTACAATTTTCTTGGCTATTACAAAACTATTTAAGTGTGTCGGCTATTGCTTTTAGCTGACCGAGTGATAAATCTCCCATTATTAAATAGTGTACATACTTTGGTGAAACAAGACCTGTTGGCTCTGACCAGAGCAAAAATCCCGGAATCTTGTTCACATCTCCCGACTCCCATTTCTGTACTGCCATTTTTCTATAGACAGCGGGATACCTATTTTTAACGTTATCGCTTCCGGCGAGATTAACCATCTTGCAAATACGTGTTTCTCCATCAGTTGTAGGCGTGATGTCAGAATTGGCTTCCTCGGTCGTATCAACGGGTTGGTCGGATGGGTCAATACCAATAATGACCTTGTCTGAATACCTAAAAGTATACCCAGCAAAGGAGTGATTATCCTCAAGCAGTTGATCCTCCTGGATTATGGTATCAAGAAGCGTAATACTCTTTTTACTATCCTGTCGTATTTTAAATGGATAACCAGCATCGCTCTTGTCCGCCTTTAGCTCGCTAGGCAAAACACTATTTGAAACACTGACTGGATTAATGTCTTTGACTGCTGCTTCTTCCCCACGATCAAACCAATTCTTGTCTAGAAAATTCTCAGGAAGAAGGGGGGCGCCCGGATTAATGTACTCGGAAACATTATGGCGTCGGCTGACGTCTCTTGCTATTACTGCGGACACAACCCCCAAGGCAAGAATACTTACCATCATGAGGATCGTTATTCTTTTAGTTCTTCTCATTTTCTCACCTCTCTTGCTCTAGTTATGATTAACTTGGATTGTTGTTATGCCGCTAGACCAGTAGTAAGGGTCAGACCACTCCTTCAAGTTAATAATATTCTTTCTTTATTATCAAAAAGTGCCCCGCAAATACTATTAAGATTATTGCCAGCAAGCAAATAAACATGGATTGAAATTGGGACAATGGTATGCGCTGCAGACCTAACTTCACGAGCGCAGCTGGCGTACCGGCAGAAACTCTATAAGAACTATCAAGCATTATTGTTTGCAGAAACCCAAAGTAAGCAGCAATGGTCGGACTAGTAATGTAAGCGCCGATAAAGCCAGAAAACATAAGAACAAAGAGTGAGCTTGCAGCGGGCACTAATACATTACGAGAATAAATACCAATAAGAATTCCTAGTAACGCAATCAATGTATAACTAATTGTAAAAAACAGGATTAGGCTCAGCGCATGAAATGCTGGATTGACCGGAGAGCGAAATGGGTTTATCGGTGGAAAAATTACATTCAAGTTAGCCATATTTGCAGAATCAAAAGAGCCCGTGTATAGAGCTATTGGTGATAGTTTGAAGCTAACTTGAAACCCTTTCAAGAGGCCTATAAAAATAGTAATGCAGAAGATTGAAAGGCTATAAATGAGAGCAGATATTGCAGCGGCCACACACTTACTGACCCACCAGACCCATTTCTTTTTTAACCTAGAAACAACCATGTACATGTAGCCGGAGTTTCTGTCACTAATAACAATATGGCCAACAAGCATAATAAACATTAATGGCACTATATGGGTAACAAAAAAGGAACTCCATTCACCATAAAAGGCAAAGTAAGCGTCCCAAATATTAATGCCTTTGTGCACTACCCTGCTATAGCTTAGTAGTTGATTTGTTGCCTTCGTTGCGCCCGCCGCGATAAGCAGTAGAATAACGACGTAGCGCCAAGACCTTATGACTTTGATTAGTTCCAGATGAACAATAGCGAGCATTCCCGTAAAAGAACTCTTGATCCGCATGACCAGCAACTCTCTTTCAATCCATTGTCACTTTGCATGATGCAAGTATATTTCTTCCAATGTATTTATCCTGCGCTCATCTTGCGTAACTTCCGTCAAACTTCCTTCCATGATAATAAAAATCTTGTTACAAATCTTTGAGATCTGCGAGAGTGAATGCGACGATACTATAACAGTAACGCCACGGCTTGCTTGCTCTAGCACAGATGACCGAAATTCATAGGCAGCTTTTGGATCTAATCCGTTTGTAGGCTCATCCAACAGCAAGAGCTTCTCTTTTTCCATTATGGCCTGTGCGAATCCAAGACGCTGACGCATTCCTAATGAATACTTTCTGACAGCTCTCTTATCAGCAGGATTCAGCCCAACATATTCAATAACCTGAATGATTTCATCTCGCGTTGCCTTCCCCGAAATGCCCGCAAGAAGTTTAAGATTTTCAAACCCAGAAAGAGTCTCGATGAAAGGTTGATTTTCAAGCATTAGTCCGCAACAAATTGGAGCTTTTCCTATCTGCTGCTTACCAATATATCCAATCCCATTATCAGGCTTATAGATTCCGGCTAGTATTTTTAGAAGTGTACTTTTCCCGGAACCGTTCGGGCCAATTAATCCAGCAATATCTCCTTCATGTATTAAAAGAGATACCCTTTTTAGTGCCGGAAATTTTCCAAAATTTTTAGAAATATCTTTTAAAACAATATATGGCTCTTTGTTATTTGTATTCACTAGGAGCATTCAACCAATGATTTTTCAGCCATAATGACAGATAGGCTCCACAGATAAAAATCAATATCGTCAAGGGCAGCTGAAATGTTTGATTTTTTGTTTCCGACCACTTTGTTAATGATGCAAATACAAAATCATAATTGAAATAGCAAAATTGTTTGCTAAGGTAAGCGTTATAAGTAAGTTCACTATACAATATCAGTGCTGCAGCAGGGAGAGGCACAGCAAGAAATGGCTGCTCGGTGAGTATTCCAATAATTGCACAAAAACAAACAACCCCCCAAGCCATTAGTACGTAAATCAATAAAATCATGCTCCAGTAAACCCAAATGTTCCATTGTGCAACACTGGGCATGTAGCGAATGGCAACTTCAATTAGCTCTGATCTTGTGTATTGCGCAGCAAGAGAACCTGAAAAGAAAAAATGAGATCCAATAAGATTCATTCCGAAAGACAATACCCCTGCGGATAATACAATAAGAAACGAGGATACTAATCTTGAAAACAATATTGCGCTATCGCCTAGTCCTCGCACCTTGTAAAGTGACCAAAAGCCTGTCTGTCTATCGCTTGCAATATAATCACCACAGAGTACTGGCGCACCAAAAATGAATACAAGAATAAGATTAAAGGAGGACACGATTCCATATTGAAGCGGTAAGCCTGAATATAGAAATAGTTTTATCTCCCTGCCATTTGATAAAGTATAGCCGCCCCCCATGATCGTCTTTGATGCAAGCGCACCTCCTCCAATAAGCGTAATTGCAACAACAAAAACAAACCCCCAAAACCGAAGACTTTTTAATGCGCGCATAATATCGCCAAGAATTAGGCCCCGCATATTGCTCCTTAATCTATTGTGTATGGGGCAACTGGAATCAACATAAGAAGTTAGTCGTTCATCATACTCAACTGCACCATCGCTCATCTTTTTCTTCAAAAGTTTTCGATCGATAGATCCCGTGAATTTTTCAACCAACTACAAAGTGGACTCCATTTCTTTTGCTCGCTTACCTCTAATGCAATTGTACGTTCTTCTTACAGGGATAAAAAATAGAAAGCCAACTAGGCCTCCAAGAACATTAGCGATTAAGTCATCAATGTCAGTTACTTTATAAGGTGCTCGAAAAACAAAACATGTTAATAGAAATTGCGACTCCTCTATGAAAAGTGAGATTACGCAAATTGAAAGTATAACTTTCTTCGCGTCACCGAAACGCTTTGACAATATTGGAATAGAAAAACCCAGGGGAATAAATAGAAGAATATTACCGAGCCAATTGCGCACTTGAACTGCAGCACCTAACGAATCTCCTTTAGAAAATATAGTCCATACCCCCTTAAAGGGAATGAGATTTATCTCCTTGAAAAGCATGCACAAAGGCTGGCGTGCTTGAATGATTTCTGAACTGCGATATGGAAGTGGAAAAAACGTTATCTCAATAAGCGCAGATAGGTAAAATACAAAAAGCAGGCTAAGCAATGTATATAAATAGCCTTTTCTTTTTCTGAGACAAAAAATAGAAACGATTAGACAAGCGACAAGAGTAAGGGGGGCTAACACAGCACCTCTGATTATACTCAGGCTGTTAAGGTTAGCCCCCTCAATCCCGAATAGTAGATCAAGCATAGATAATTTCCTTCAGAATAAAAAACACTACTTCTATTAGAATCTTAGTTGTACATCTTCACATTATTACTAATGATATTTGGACCACCCGAATTGTTTAATGCCAAAAAGTCGAAGTAGTAATTCCCGGAATTGACATTTGTCCAGACCGCTGAATTGGCCGTTCCACTACCGGCAGCCGTGAACTTGACCGTACCAATCTTGCTAGAAGTAATTGTATTCTTGCGGTACAATGTCACATTAAAATACCGTGTAATCCCATTCTGCGTATGCGCGGTTGCTGATATATGCACATTCGCCCCAACGTAAGATCGTGTTGCCCCAGTTACGTTGGAAGCAAACTGCAAGGTGCTTGTGTATGAACTCGCCATCGCAACAATTGGTACCATCAAACCAACAGCCAACACAAATGTGCAGATCGCCGCTAAAGTTCTTCTAACACTCTGATTATTCATAACAACCTCTCCTTCTCCCAGCTAAATCTACTATTCTACAATTGATTCTCAGTTTCTAGCTCCGCAAATATGTAAAACCAAAAGCTTAATAGCCTTTGGTTACGATCGCGGACGTTTAAGTGGATGCTGTAGCACAGAAGGGAATGTTTGCCCAAATTCAGCCCCTGCCCTCCTAATAAGCTTACAGTTGAAATGCCAGTTGCCGTCTTTCATGTAGTTGCACCTTTGCCAAAATAATAAGTGTTCAAATTCCATATGGGCGAAGACCTACAAAACCTCGGTTTTAGAAAGTCCAGACTCCTACTGCGCGCATGACGTAACTTTGTGACGATTGGAGCTGAACATACGCATCTACCATCTTCGGGGACGTATAGAGCGTTGCCGTCGTGCCTTTCGCCACCGTTTTCCAGTTCGCGAGAACAGTGCCCGATGAATTGATAACCCTCATTTTCACCGCTTGGTTATTAGTGGTCTCCTGCAAGGTCACCTTCAATGAACCTCCCGCAGCAAGCGTTTTCACCGAGCTCTTGAGAACAGCAGGGGCAACCGGAATATTATTGCTGAAAGTAAACGTTTGCATTGACTGCACCACCACCCCTCCCCCTGCGCTCCCCGCTACGGCGACTGCACTTTCTGCCGCTTCGTCGCCATTCATTTCCACAGCAGGAGCTCCAGCGGCAAAAGATAGCAGAGACGCCAAAACGAGAGTGAATAAAATAAGAGAACGGCAATAGTTAGCATTCGGTTTTTTGATCCCATCTCGTATCCTAAACATTGCCACCTCCCGGTGGCTTTCGTCCTGTACTTCCTAAGTGAATATGGGACATAATTCCTCGATGGCAGGGGTTGCACGATTTTTCCTTGAAGCTTGACTTC
>Ga0123357_10010684_pt1 | contig 11700 bp, 11 predicted proteins | sample TergutEmb28metaG_FD_89873 | JGI IMG/M metagenome (GOLD analysis project Ga0123357, IMG submission 89873) | Embiratermes neotenicus P4 segment gut microbial communities from Petit-Saut dam, French Guiana - Emb289 P4 | ecosystem: Host-associated > Arthropoda: Insects > Digestive system > Gut ...
AGGTCAGGGTTTCTCTGTGTAGCCAGAATAGACCCCCTCCACCTCCTAAACCCCTCCAAAAACCCTGATTCATAAGTTCACACATAACAACTGCGCAGTTCTCTCAATGAGTAATGCTGTTCGAGACACAGCTCGCCTTGTTCATCGCTGGCCCTGCAGTTTACTGTGGATTGAAATATCAACACTGGCCTATGTAACGAACTCTAGTTGTTGAACACAAAGGTTGTCAGTAACATACTGTACCCATATAATTCAGAAAAAACCAATGCTCAGAAATCACAGATATCCACAAAAATCAGTCTTTACAGCTACAGGAGGACCCAGAGACGTGCGGGGTAATCTGTAGGGGTTGTGGGGTAGTAACATGCAACACACAGCCGTCCATCTATTAAAAATGTCTTGGGCACCCTCGATTAGCCGGAATTTTTACACTAAGCACATTGTAGCTTTAGATCTGTTTTGCTGTCACTGTAGAAGATGTTCATATCTTAGTGGCACTGGGTTACTGCAACTGTGCCGAGTCATACAGAGGAGTGTAAATAAGGCACACTGTTGTAGGTGTGTATTGCAATGGTTGGGGAAAAAATCAAACTTGAGGAGGAAGCCATCAGTGAAATTCTGATTGCGGACACCATACTTGGAATAAAAAAAGTTTTCCGACTTGAGAGTCGCAATAACAAACACTGGCCAGAGAAATCATCCACCCAACTCCACTGCCATCTGTGTTCTTCTCGTGGCCAGAGAAAGGGCACAATGTATAAATGTGCCAGGTGTGATGTGGGCCTGTGCGTGGTGCCTTGTTTAGCGGAATATCACACCAAAGTAAATTTGTAAATCACCCCAACTGTGAATACTGTGTGTCATGATAAAACAGTGATCCATGGTGCCACAGACCTTCTGCAGCAACCAGAATTATGTGAGTAATGAACTATTTACGCCACATTTTATATAATGCAGGCGATTCACAGGCCTAATTTTATTATAAAAATAGGTGAACATTTTTTCCCAGATTAACTAATTCATAAGCAGAATGAAAAATTTTATTTAATTAAATCTGAAGGAAAAGACTTGCTTTATTTTTCTAAGACTAAGAAATAAATTTTTAAATCCCCAGTAAAAAATCCCAACAGGCAGCATTGCTTGGAGGGATTTAATTCCGGTGTCAAAGGGTTAAGACTGGTCTGGTGGTTTGGCAGTCATTTTGAAAACATTAACTGCTGTATAAGGTTGGTGTCACATGTAACCAGAAATGCTGAAGTAATGAAATGGTTGATGTTTTCTTGAATATGTGATGAGGCTTGCATAGTATCTCCCACTCTTCACCACTTGTCAGGCACTGAAAGCTCACAAGACATCCGACACCTATTGTACAAGCAAAGAAAAAGTGGAGGGAAAGAAGTAACAAAAATTAAAGAAAACTTACACATTCCCGCCAAAGGTTCCACTGTGAAGATCCTTGCTGGCACATTCAACTTCAACTCCAAAATAACAAATACCACGTAATCCATATGTAAGGCACGGCTTCTTAGTACCCAACCAGTAGTTATCTGAGATGCAGACATAATCAATATCGCTGAGGAATGTTGTTCGCTTCTTAGCAAGTAATTCATCCAGTCCTTCACTACCAGACTCTTCCATTCCTTCAAAAACAAACTGGGGGAAAATAAGAAAAGACATCATAATAGTCATGCAACCTTACACTACGCAAAGAGATGTCATAAAGATTACTGTTTCCTTGGGTACAAAAATCTCACTAATTATTATTAAGATATATGATATAGGGCTGATTAAAAATAAACATGTACAGTATAAGAACAATTAACAATCAGCATGTAATTAATGTTCCTCTTCATTGTACATTAAAGTCATAATAAGCCACAGATGTATCCTGGCCAAACATCAGCAGATGCATTCATAACAGCTGACAAGGTATCATACTCATGCAATGATTATGACACTGTTTTACTCTCATTTCAAATCAATCATAAGGGGTCAACTTATATTGGTGAAGAAAAAACAATTGGTGAAATAATATAATTAAGTGGTTTCTTGAAATATAAACATTTATGAATTGCAACACATCCCAAAACTCTGACATTGATACAGTAGTCTATTATTATGTTGCAAACAATTTGAAGCTTTCAAGATGTCTCAATGCAGCCAACATAGCAGACTACCTGGGAGGAAACCACAATGATATGAATGTTTCCAAAGCAAGGATCCCCACACTGACACAGTATGTACCCAATTTAACCTGATCATTTATAGCAGAATCGGAAAAGGAATTATACCTGAGCTCTAAAACTGTATCTAGAAATTATCCAGATAAGAAATAAAATCATTTTTCCTTAAAAGTTTCTGCTTTGATGCTTTCATCTAATGCCGCCTTATAAATGGAATACAGTAATAGTGGATGGACTAAATATGATCAAATTCCTAAACAATCAGAGATACTCAGAAAATACCTAAAAAATATTTCCAAGAACTTCAAGTCTGAATGCAGCCACACATAAACTTTTCCAGCACTGTAGAAAATTTCTGGGGTTTCACCCTATTATGAATTCCAGTTTTATGTTCTTTAGAAATATTTCCAAGGAATAACAACATGAATTTTTAATACATTTCCATAGAAAAGTTTATTGCGAAACCATCTCCAGCAAGTCTGAGGTGCGATTATCTTACCATATCATTCTATACTATGCACTACATCTCTTCAAAAGGGACGTAACTGCTACAGACAAGCAGAATTTGAGCCTCAATTGGACACAGGCAATGTCAGGACCATACATGTTGGAAGCTTTGCAATATAACAATTATTATAGTGCATGATGAAATAACACCACAGAATGCATCAAGAATATATACACATAGTGACAGTTTTATCTGCTTACAAAAGTTAACCCTTCCCATTCTGAATTCAATTGTGTGTGTGTTAATGTCAACTTACAGTTTCCATGGATAGACTGTTTGTTGCCTTAAACCGTAAAAATAATTTCAGAGGATTTTCACTTCCATTGTAAAATACTGATGTTGTTCAGAGATGAAATGGTTGGCATGTCAAAATGATACATATCTTTAATGGCATGGGAAAAGTCCACATTCATATCAACCAGCTGGAGTCCTGACACACACAGACACGTGCAAATATCTCCGCAGCATATGAACATTGGTGTTCATTTCATGAATGTTACTTTCACAAATAAACAGTTTCTTATGCATCCAAGAGGATAACACTATGACGGAGTGCTGTTAAGTCCTTTGCCTGACCTACTTACCGATGTCGTGGGACAGAATCGATAGTGTCGTTGGAAAGAGGGGTCTGTTCATATGCCGAATTGCAAGTCTTTTCTTGTTACAGAGGCCGAAAGGAAGCATGTCAGGTGACATGCGCGATTTCAACAACATGGAGACATGAGCTGTTATCAAGTTTTTTTTTTTTCCTGCATGGCAAGGCACCGAAGGAAATTCACGCGATTCTGATAGAAACATTAGGGGAACATGCACCAACGTATGCCACCGTCAAAAACTGAGTGGCTCAGTTTAAACGTGGTGATTTTTCCACCTGTGACGTGCCTCATCCTGGATGAGCCAAAACAGTGACCACCTTGGAGATTATTAATCAAATTCACGAGCTAATCTTGGAAGACCGCCGAAGTTCGGCTAAATCAATAGCTGAGCAACTGGGCATCTCACGTGAGCAGGTTGGGTCCATCATTCATGAAGATGTGGACATGCAGAAGCTCTCTGCGAAGTGGGTCCCGCAATGCCTGAACGTGGATCAAAAACGTCAATGGTGCCAGTAGTCTGAGCAACTTTTGTAATTTTTTCAGCGTGATCCAAATGATTTCCTGTTGTGATTGGTGACCATGGGCGAAACCTGATTATGTCACTATGACCTGGAGACAAAGCAACAATCAGTGGAGTGGCAGTGTAGCGGCTCACCCGCCCCAAAAAATTCTGAGTGCAAAAATCCGCTGGAAAAGTTTTCGCCTCGACTTTTTGGAATCAAGACGGCATCCTCCTCATTGATTATCTACCAAAGGGCCAAACTATCAATGTGGAGTATTATTCATCTCTTCTGGTGCAACTGAAGGATATTTTGAAGGAAAAACACTGCTGGAAGGTCACCAAGGGGGTCTTGTTCTTGCATGACAATGCCCCCGCTCACTGGGCACTTGCAACCCAGAAGAAACTGGCCTACCTGGGCTTCCAGTGTCTTGATCACCTACCCTATTCTCTGCGTCTGGCCCCGTTGGACTACCACCTGCTCCCTGGACTGAAAAAACAATTGAAAAGTCGCCATTTTTCGTCTGATGTGGATGTCATTGCTGTCGCGGAGACCTGGTTGGACGGACAACCTTCTGAATTTTTTTTGAGTGGCTTGCAAAAGTTACAGCAATGGGCTAAGAAGTGTATTGAGCTTCATGAGGAGTATGTTGAATAAATCCTGAGTTTGGTCACTGTTGCTTCTTTCCTTCCTGGCCAGGCTAAGGACTTATCAGCACCCCTTGTATATTTTTTATTGTGACCTAAAAACTATTAAAAAACTCACACATCCAGATGTGCATAACTAACATTTTCATACAACTACCTTAACATTAACTGGAATCTCATGTTTGGTAGCCTTAAATGCTTCAAGTGCATGAATCCAACCAAGAACAGGACCCTTGTCATCACTTGTGCCTCGCCCAAACAGCTTCCCATCTCTCTCAGTCATTTCAAAAGGTTCAGAATCCCAGCCATCACTTTTTAGTGCTGGTTGAACATCCAGATGCCCATACACCAGAACAGTCTTCTTCTTTGGATCCTGTCCCAGTGTGCCCAGAAGAGCAGGTGGAAGTGGCAGCTCTCCCCCACCTGGTAGAAACTACATATAAGCCACACATTAGTCTGCAAGTTACAGGTAAACCCAAATAATTAGGAAAAGCATGACTCATAATGCATCTATACAGTGTGTCATAATCACATATAAAGGCATAGACATGCAAGCAATTACAATGAGCAGCAGTGGTTTCCCACTTTCAAGTATGAAATTCCTAAACAGACAACTCAAAATTCAAATTTGATTAAACAATGCAAAATTAGACACAAAGAGGTTCTGAACGACATTCTTGATGTGTTCCTCTTCAGATCAGCATCTTCATTGTCTATGGAATATTACAGGAAGGAGTTCCAGTAGCTAAACAGGGCCTCAACCTCTGAAAATAAGTGCAATTTTGTGGTAAGGATGTGCAAAATATTTACTTTCCATTCTTGATAGCAGGTACAAAATCATAGAGTACTGCCAGTATGATCAAATTAAATCTCAGCAGTTGACTTACATAAAACCTGTCCTCATTTCTGAACTGATGAAGGGGGCTGCATTAGCAACTTTGGCACATAAGCCAAAAAAGATTCCTTCATATGAAAAGAAGAGACTCTATGTATAGACTCATTTGAGGCAGTTAGCAGGAAGGTGTTAGTGGCATAATAAAATACCAGTGTTGTGCTCTGTGCAGCCATAGACATAGGTGTCATAATCTATATTAGAGACGTTCAGGGCACAGTCAGATGATGCACCAATCACCCGTCTCCACTCTAGGAGCTGCCAGACAAAGGTTTTAAAATATTAAGCATCTACTGCATAGCTACATCAAATAAATCTCCCACCAAAGTATACTCTCAAGACTAACAAAAATCTTGACAGGCACAAACAGTAGAGCACTGGTGATATGAGAGAAATTTGGTGACAGGTGAAAACCCTGTAATGGTGTGAAATGCACACACTGGATCTTGGTTGTAGTGAATGAATATCCATTCCCCAGAACCAGTGTGAAACAACTGATAGCAAGGGCAATCATGTGCTACTGTTATACTGTGCCATATAAACTTTGTACATGAAGATGCTATCATTATAATAATGATATTTACTTCACAAGGATGACACTCATGACATTAATTAGGAGTAACACACCTGTGTGCCAAGGTCACACAGTTCAACCTCTGCACCAAGCTTCTCGAGCCTGTTCTTAGTCCACGTTACCATCTTCACAATCTCATCCCTTTTATGTGGCCATGTTGAAACTGACTGGATGGCAACCACTTCTTGTAATGCAGCTATATATTTGTCCTTGTTTGCATCCACATGGCTGTACAAAAGAAGGTTAAAGTACATGAATTACAACATTCCACATCAACTAGAAGCATATAACAAACTTTCATTTGCCTAGCCCTCCCCTTATGCAAAGCACAACAAGATGGTACTGATGCAAGAGACACCTTTCAAAAACAACTTGTGGCAACCACACTTCATGTGTCACAAAAAACCGTCCACAGAAAGGATGCGTGGCTGAAGGATCAGTTACGCACAAAATGCTTCCAAATTGTCAGGCAATCCCCTATGACCAGGTAAGGTAAAGGTAAAACTGTGTGCATGCCATAAAGATAAATAAAACAGGGACAGTGAAGTTTACAGTACCAGGTACACAACCAAAGTACAGCCAACTTCCCTGCCTTAAGGAGGCAAGACACTGTACACACATTCCTGACAATAACCAGATGGTCAGGTGTACATCCAAGAAGACAAAGCAAAGCATCAAGTGGAGATCCAGTGCATATGATGACACGTTACTGAGCTTGCCACTGAATGAAGAAAGAAGCATATGGATTTGTCTAATGGACACAGGATGTGTCCAAATGCCTTACACTTTGAAATGTACACGTAGAATAAATGTCTCAGAAATTTACTAGCTTTCACCTCAGTAAAGCACAAGAATCTTCAGTGCCATGGAATACTGTCTTTTAAAAATTTGCAGGCCATGGAAGCAGTGTCAATTATCAATAATTTTTGAAGCAGAATGTATGTGTAATTTGGTAGTTCTAAATGTTTGATGCTGCTATGGGCATTCTTTAGGATGATTCCAGTCAGAAAATAAAGGCCTGAAACTAAGCATCCTTGATCCTGGTGGCATGCTATCTTTATTCTGTTACAAGCAGTCTACATTTTATCACTTTTTCTTGGTACTTTTGTTACACACTGCTGTTTATTAGAGACATTTCTATCATAGTTTTCTCTTGCTTTATGGTAAAGGTTATTTCTGGACCATAATTCATTTTTATCAGCAAGTGTCTCTGAAATTCAATAGAGTGTTAGGTTGCCCTTTTGTCTGTAGTAGTTCCCTTTCACAAACAAAATTAGCATCTCTACTGTAGTCAAAACAAACACTTACATGGCTCAGTTCAACACAATTGTGTTTTATTCAATAGCTACAAGTTCTAGCTGAAGTTGACCATCAAACAATACTTAAAAATAAGGTACAAAATGTATCACACTTATGGCCTGATGTGGTCAACTTCGACTGAAACATGTGCCTACTGAATAAAACACAGCTGTGTTGGAATGAACCATATAAGTATTTGTTTTGGATATTTAAACACAAAAGGATAAACTTTACCAAGTTAATCTCAGCTGTAACCTGAACGTAAACATCTATCCATAAATTAATATCTGACATACAAGAAAAGCTGGCTTGACATAATGTTATGAAACTGCTGCAAGCACTAGCATTTTGATATGTATAATTTTGTGCCATTTAATTTAATAAAATTTAGTTCCAAACTCCAGTGTCAACTAGCATTTACTACACACTTTTCTTACATATATAAATTACTTATTTCTGTTTATTAATCCAAAAATACCAAAACCCACATGCTGACTTACTTGCCCAATTTACTTAAAAGTTCTTCTGCCTTTATTACTTAGTTTAATACTCATGAATGGTGTGATGGGACTGTTCCAGCATTAAACTTCTCCCCTTGACGAAATGTTGTGAGATGTAGTTCAAACAAGTAGACCTTGCTTAGTGTTAGTGGTTTTTTTGTTTATATGTTGACGGTATTGTCATCACAAATACATAATGAACCCATATCACAGTGCCTGCTGGAGTTCCCATTCATCTACATATTTGAGCATGAAAAGTAAAAGTCAGGGAGTTTTCAAATTTTCACAGCCAGCAATCAATTGGAAACTACAATAACACAAATAAAAACGATTGTCTTCTGGGAAGTAACATTGCATTATGTGGTATATGTGCTCAAATATTCAAAGCGCCTGAGAACTGTGCTCGTCTGGGTTATTACACAGTGAGTACTGGCAGTTACTTTTCAGATTCTTGAACCCTGTGGATGGGAGTGATAGGTTGTCCTAAAACATCGATAAGAAATTACCACTACTCGCTGCGTAATAACCCAGAAGAGCGCAGTTCTCAGCTACTTCGCGGCAGAAGCCTGAAATCACGCATTCAAAGAGCCTGACGACAGAGACAGCTGGTTCCACTAAAAAAAAAGTGTCAAAGCGAATTTCCCATAACACAGGCATCACATTCCAAAACATTGTTATGTTCATGGTAAACAAATCTGAAAACCTCAATCCTGCAACTTCATGTCACTTTACACAGTTTTAACATGCGATGCATAATACTTATGCACAACATATCTCAGTCCAATTATTACAATTCGAGTCAACAAATGCACACAATTTTATTAGAGTCACAATCTTACAACACACCAGCTGCTACATGTTTTGGGACTCACTGGCCCATCATCAGGGAACACACAATTGTACAAAACAGCTGCTTAATGTTTTTTGCATGTACGAGTTGGTATGCTGTAACACTGTGACTTCAATAAACTTGTGTGCATTTGATGGTTCAAACTGTAATAACTGAATTGCTATGCACAAACTGGAGAATGACAAATATCTCAGTCCCTTTTAGCAAATGCCGATACAGCAACTGAAACATGTCAAAACCATCACACAATAGTCACATAAATCCTATTTCTGTTGTTCCTTTCTACCTAACAGCCGATAAAAAATGTAGATAATTACAAACCTCATAAAAAACAGAACTCACCTAAAAACAGCCTTCAGAGTGTTGGGAAGAGCCATCTTTGTACCTCAATACCTGCTTGTGCTGTCCTGAGAAAGATAAAAACCTGATAAAAGATAACACTACAGGACATCTCCCATGGTACTTTGGGAGTGTATTTACAGTGGGACTGTCTTCAGTTTACACAGTCTACCGAACAGGCTAAAGTAATGGGTTCTCACAAGATAAGAACAGCACCTTCTTTGCAAACCATCAGCCCTCCACAACTGGAATGACAGGCATAAATCATTCTTTGACCATTTCTCAGCAGCCTCATTTTGTCTATACTTGTGCTACATTCTGAGGAAGCATTCTGACTTGTTCCACCACCCTGCCTATACCACTTTTCTGAATCATAACATAATATTATATAGCACAACATAGTATAACACAAATATGTCTTGTGCGGTTATTTATAGTCATCCTGTAAGAACATCACATTACACAGACCAAAAATGTTGCATGGCATTTATCTCAAAAATTAGTTCATAATATCCATACAACTCAGGAACTGCAAGTGGGGGGCGGGGTGTTGGTAGATGAGGTGGAAGAGGACAAAGATTCTTCTACAGAATAGGAGATAAAGAGATAACTTTAAAATGTTGGCTTAAATACATACTATTTATACCATCACTTAAGAATTCCATATTTTTAGGAAAAGCAGCATTTTTTTTCTACCTGTTCAATTTCCCCAAAGAAAATACACACTGAAATGGAAACATGCAAAGTAAATTAATTTTACAGTATCTGTTGTCATGAGTGGGGTAACAGACACCATAGCACAGTACGCAGAACTAGGATTTTTCAGGTTTAAGTTATCACATTTACCGCAACATACAAAAATAGCTTTCTGCCTAATTCATCATTTGAAAAATGGTGGTTGCCTTGTAATCATGCATAAAGTACAACATGACCTGCAAACAGAGAATACATATTTGTATCAGCTCACGCAAGGTGAATAAAGAAAATTACACAGTTGTCAGACTAATTATACATGTTATTTCTCTTACTGATTTCACTACTCACAAGCCAATAGTGTGTATCAAGTTGCATTATCAAATGCAAAGTTGTCAGATTTAAAATATTCTGTAAAAATCAATGGCGATCATGTTGAAGGGAAAGGTACAACAGCAACATGAGTACCACAATCAATGTATTGCAGTTGTGACACAAATTTTACTTTAATTGTAATTAAACATGCACAAGAAACTCCCATCTATGCCACAGTATGAAAATATTGTATCACAGAATGGATGTGTGATGCTGGAGAAAATAAGATATTAGTAATGGAGAGCATTCAACTTGAAATGCATTTAATGGGCCCAAACAGGGGAAAGTTAATGCTAATGACAAAACGTTCTGCGGTCGGAACTGGAAAAACATAACTCCATTCATTCAGCTTTGTACAGAAATCATTAATGTAGTTCTGAAAATGGTCACTTTCAGGATAACAGATATTGATACCAGTGAATTCACTTTATCAATGGACGCTTCAATATCCACTTGTTACAGTGACTAAGTTACGAATCTTTAATAAACTGAATTAAGATGTAGCAGCCTCACCTGAGTTTTTATTACTTGGCATTTGTTCACCTATTAAGATTTAGTTAATCTTTAAGCTTACAAGTCATCTAAATCCCTTTGGCTATCCACTCATTAATTTCTATATTTTTTCACTGATTTAGAACATAAACTTGCATCAAACATTCTTAAATGTTGTTCATATTCCACAATAGGGCAAAGAATTGAATGTCTTGCTCCTGACAGTGATGATTTAGATCTCTCAGATAAAATTTTAGACAGTTAAAAAAAAAACTCACTTATACTTTTGCAAGAATGTGTCTGCAAAAGTTAGTTCCTAAAGTGTAATCACCAAGATTTGCCTGCAAGATTGCTGTTAATTCCAGGCAGTTCTCTGTTAAGCACAGAATGTAAGGTAAGTGATCCACACTGACAGGGGCTAATAATTCATCAGTTTTGAACAGGAGTCCTCTTACTTACTGACAGTAAATAGTTAAGATTATTATTATGAATATTCTCAATATTGGATCTGTGTATTTACTGTGATTTGAACATACTATAAGTACGTGGATCTGTATTCCAGCTTTACAGCAAAAAAGGTATAGATCATGCACCAGTGATGTTAGGGATGTTGCCAGAATGTTTTACACCTTCCTTTATCTTCAAGATTAATGTGCAATTCAAGTTGAGTATAGTCATAACTGTTAAATGCCATTACATACAGTATATGTACAGTAAGAACCAACAAGATGCAGTATTTACTTTCAATAATTAACCTCTACATGTTTTGAGCAGACTTACTGCTCATCATCAGGAGGTACTACTCTGTACAAAAATCAACAGACTTGGCATCGTACACATTGACTCAAGAAATTTTAACAGCTTTAAATAATAAAATAAAGGTTGGTGGAATCTTTTGTGATCTGCATAAAGCCTTTGACTGTGTCAACCATAATATCTTATTAGCAAAAATGGAATTCTATGGCATAGTAGGCAGAGCTAATACCCTAATAAAATCTTATTTGGAAAATAGATATCAAAGAGTACAGATAAAAAAAGATACAAATAAATTACTGCTCTGAATGGGAACTGGTGTCAGACAGGGTTCCACAGGGATCAATATTCTGTCCCCTCTTTTTCTTGCTATACATAAATGATTTACCAAATGCAATATCGGATTTATCTACACCAATTCTATTTGCTGACGACACTAGCTTAATAATTTCAAACCCCGACAGTTTACAATTTGAAAAAGACATAAATACTGTAATAC
>Ga0123357_10010685_pt1 | contig 11699 bp, 10 predicted proteins | sample TergutEmb28metaG_FD_89873 | JGI IMG/M metagenome (GOLD analysis project Ga0123357, IMG submission 89873) | Embiratermes neotenicus P4 segment gut microbial communities from Petit-Saut dam, French Guiana - Emb289 P4 | ecosystem: Host-associated > Arthropoda: Insects > Digestive system > Gut ...
AATGCTGGATAGACCGTGTCCGATACAGGGCAAGGCTGCTGGCTACCCCCTCCATTCGCCTTTTTCCCCTTCACTTCTCCACCCGTGCGTTTCCGTGTGCCACCAGATTCCGTTTCTACTATACCCATTGTATAGGGGGCTGGGTAGACTTACAGCTGTTCTGTACGGGTGCGGAAAACCTCGCCCCCACCGGAATTCGATCCCCGAACCATCCAGCCCGTAGCGAGTCGCTATACTGACTGAGCTATCCCGGCCCACGATACGTTTTGTAATATCGTCCAAAAAAGTAAGAGCCTGCGGTTCCTGTCTACGCCATAATAGCGTATAGATGGCATAGTCGCATAGCACCACCCATTATGAACCTCAGTAATAGATGGGGGCAAATGGTGAACTTCAGGCCTCGGCCACTTTAAAGCCAGGGAAGAAGAACGGTACGGTGCAAACAGGAGAACAGGTTGGACGCTGAGCCGGTCTGGACATTTTCGAGAAGGCAAAATCTCTCGTCCTTGCCAGGAAGTGGTTTCAGCCACTGAATATGAAATACGATTTTATTTATTGGAAAGAACTGAAGTCCCCTCTCAAGCATCAAAAACACATCAAACCGCACTGTCCTGACCCCCGCAGCCTAATCTATACAGCTTCGTTTCCACAGCATTATGGGTTAAATCAACGATCAAACACAAACTTTTATGAAACGCTACTGGGATTTTCAATCAACAACTTCAGTATCTGCGCTTATTACGAGAACGATATCTATTTCTTTTTTGTGTGTTTCGTTCTTCATATATATTCTTGCGCGTGTAACAGCAGGTTCACAACGAACTATACGAAAATACATCAAGTCGCATTCAAATCGCGGACCTCGGACTACGAAGCGTGACACACAGCAAGACGGTGAAGTAAGGAGCATTGTGAAATACCCACAACTTCCGTTACTATAAACTGGCTGTACGTATGCAAGGTCGTGCCACAGTACAGAAGGTTTGACACCGGCTTCTGACTACGGAGGCACGGGGTTGCTGCCGGGACAGTCCATGTGGAATTTGTGGTGGAGGAAGGAGCGCTGGGACAGGTTGTTCTCCGAGTCCATCATCATTCCACCAATACTCCATTGATCTGCCATCAGCAAAAGGCGAGTAAAATTGCCCCTGTACACGTTATGAAGGCATATGAAGTGGAGGCATAGCGCCACTCATTCTTAGCTTCTACACCATATGGAGTGGTCAGCTTCACAATGCAACTGCTTTACCCCCGAGGAAAGAATCATCAGTACCTAATGACCAGAAGCTATTTGGACACCAGAGCTTATCTCGAGGCTTTGGAAGACAGATAAATCTCTCGCCTTTTCCTGGAATCGAACTACGAATCGTCGGACGTTCAATCTGTCTACCATCAGGGGGACGGACACTGGGAACAATACAGACTACAGTTCCAGGGAAACGTATCCGTATTCCACACCAAGAACACACAAACATGTCTCTTTGATAAGGAGCATGGCAGAGCGCTACGCTGTCAATCACTGGACAGTCTGCAGCGAAAAAGAGGAACGAATAATTCAGAAGATTATTTACCATTTGCTGCATGATTTGTCACAAATATACAAACTTCGAGAAAGGTCCAATTCCGATTGTTAGTTCTTCATTTTTTTTTATATATCTTTCATCCAACTAAACAATTATGAAAACAAGAAATAGTACACCAGTTGTTTTAAAGTTACTTGTTCAACGGAGAGTGAAGAACCGAAATGGGAGAGACGAAAACACTGACCAAAGAAAGCCTGTACGAAGTCTACTCAGCCTGTGGGAAGAGTCAAGTTATTGTCGTACCATGCCCACACATAATCGTTCAACCAGCAAGGAATTCGTAATCACAGAGACAAAATATTGGCGCCTGACTTATCATACTGTCTAATCAAACAACTGTGTGCCAGTTGCCACTATCTTCACGTTTGACAAATAGTCACACATGAATTGCTGCTGAATGGTAAAACGGTTTGTTCACACCTTACATACATATGGGGTGAGTTGGTATTCACGGTTCTTGCTAAGGTAGAAACAAGAATCTTAATCCCGAGAGGTGCTAATTATTGTACCTTAATACCTCCCACGAAACAGTCACTACTGACAATGCCAAGGACTGGTTCAAGTACACACAATTTTTAATAGCCAGGCAGTGCTATAGTATGAAGTGTGCTTTTAATCTTCACTCCAAGTATAGAGAAATACGCGCTCGGTAACGCAAGGCGAGTCAACCCAGTGTATTGTCATTTCATCTACGCTAGAAATTGACTCTTCAGCCCTAGTGTGCGAAGTATGTTACACAGAATGGGTCAATGCTTTAGAAAAAATGTTTTGTGTTGAACACTTGCAATAATCTTTCAAAGCGCATAAGCGTCACGAATAAAAAATTGGGTAAAAGAGTTTTGTAAAAACGTCCAGCAAAACCATTGCAGTATAAAACAAAAACACACAAAAGCGTGAAAAATACCGAAGGAGAGGCTCAGTCTTGGGCTACAGGAAAGTATTGAAACCCGCAATATTCTTATGTGATACACGGTTCACGTTAACTAGGATTTAAACGGTCAAAATAACAGATTTTGATGTTACGAAAATCCCTATGCAGGTCACGAAATTTTCTTTATATGATCCTAAAGTGCAGTAAGTACGCCCAAAGTCATACGGACCATGTTTTTCGTAGACACCAGTTACAACTTTAATGTAAAATTAATCATGACATCACTACTCACGGGATTAAGAGAACAAGAGAAAACGTAGGGCAACCCACACTATTTGCAGGAACAAAAAAAATATTCATAGAGAAACTGCCAATAGTCCAGCGCGCGAGCTCCATCATCTGTCCAAAACAATATTCAAAATTTGCTAGACCTACTTAGAAGCTGTATGTCAGCCCCTCAACTCTTTTACGAAAGTTAAACTGCAGGGGGGAAAACGGACAAACTCCAGGCCGATGCAGACGTCGTGACTGTTAGATGACTAAATCAAGGGGATGGGTGGAACATGGAACACGCATGGAGAAAGTAGAAGTTCATACCGGAAATTGGCCACAAACTAGAACGGGCAAAACGACACAGTTAGCATTATTACTTATTCTGGAGGTCTCGGGTTCGAAACTCTGACATTAGGCTTATTGTACTGAGTAAGGACCTTTTGCATCCTATCATACAACGCCAGGCAGTTGGTAAACCGTCGTCAGATATATAAGGAACATAATAAATAGAGGTGACTTCCCCCTTCTAGGTTGGTTACCAACGTTCCAGAACAAGCTGTACCACCTTCCAGGTTCAGGCAATCTAAGAAATCACGCAAATTAAATGCATTTTGAAGGGGGCACAGACGGAAATGGGAAGAAAGTATCAAAGTCGGTTTTAAAAACATTGGTTGTGAGGGGTATGGATACTTTTACGTCCTATCATAATTATGTTACATAATATGTCGCTTTCTTTAGCCCTTGAAAACAACGAGGTAACAGAATACACTTCTTCACTGTTTGCATCCCGTTTTATTATACGGTGACGTACTAATTGAAAAATAAGTTTCGATGTCTACAGACCAATGTTTACTATATCATTATTTGTCTAAACACGTATAATAACAAATGAGCTCAGTGCTACATGTTTCGACCTGTATACATTATCTTAAAGTTATCACAAACCTCATAATATCGCAAAGCAAAAAGTCCATTCGTATAGAATAGCCTTAAGATGACCCACACGGATCGAAACATGCAGCAGTACTGAGATAATTTGTTATTAAAACTCTTATGTTTATACAAATAAAATACAATAAACCACCGTTGTGCAAACAGGAAACCTAATATTTCAGTCAGTAACTGTATACACTACCTGAACAAATATTCAAATATTTGCGTTTTGCAAATAAACTATTTATGGTATGTCTTTCGAAAGATTTTTACAATAAACAGCCATTGTTAACATAGACAGCAGTAACAATCTGAAGCAGAAAATCCATTTAAATAACATGTAAATTTGCAGCTAGAATCTCACGAATATAAGGCTTCGACTATAAGGTCACCCGGTTGATGCTACTTAGGATATAATCACAGTTTATTCTGAGACACATGTGAAACATAAATAACATACCTGGACCACATGCAGCGTTCTGCATTGTTAAATCAGGTGGTACATATAGTAACCACTCTGCTATACAGGGTTACTGACAAAGATGTGAATAGTACAAGGCGGTACCGTGTACTCATGAAATACGCACACAGGAAAAACCAATAAATAAATAAATAAATAAATAAATAAGATACATAAATAAGATAAATAGATAAATAAATACATTCGATAAACAAATAAGTGGATAAATAAATAAATAAGATAAATAAATAAATAAATAAGATAAATAAATAAATAAATAAGATAAATAGATAAATAAATGGATAAATAAATAAGACAAATGGATAAATAGATGGATAAACAGATAAATAAACATATAAACAGATAAATAAATAAACAAGTAAAACGGCTAAAACAAATAAACATGCTCCATATTCTGGCAATATGGTGTTGTGGCTGTTTATGCGAATTTTAAATAGTCAGATGTAAATATATTTAAAAAGTCTCAATTCATTCGCAAAATTCGAAAAAAAAACGCGAACACAGAAAATTAAACGGAGAGATAGCACGTTGTAATTAGGCATCGCTTGCATCTCCCCGTTCCTTCAGCTTCGGCTGAATAAGAGTTTTTTTTTTTTTTTCGATTTTATTTTTCGGGGTCAGTACTACGTTCCTTTATAAAACTGTCACTGAATTAACTTTTATTATTTACTGATTTATGCTCTGTTCCCAAAGCAGGTTTAAAAGTAAAAATACGCTCCAGAGGTTTTAGATTATCACACTTCACATTTATTCTTATGCGGGAAAATAGTTTTGAATTACGCGAAGCCTTAAGGAACGCACCCCTCGCACAAAATGCCACCGCACTGTTCGCAATACAGATCTAGTCCGAACTGCCAAACCACCAGCACTAACTCAAGCTTATCACTCTCAATCAGTCGTTGCGGCTAACTTTCTGCATACACTGAAATCGTGGGTCACAGAAATGAAACCATTCCTTGATTCTATCACACCACGTGGCAATTAAAATCCATTACGCTGTAAAACAGATACCTGTTTCTGTCTCCTTCTAGCGCACTCTACCTTCCTGAATAATTAAAAAGACCTACTTTTCCTTTCACGAATTGCTGAGAAGAAAAAATATTATTCGGACTCGAAGGAATAATGTGCAGGAAGTCTTATTCGTACGGTCACGTGCGACACGTTAGTAATAAACCAAAGCTCCGTAAGCGTGCGCGTTATACCGTACGTTGGAACCATGCGCGTAACGTTTCTGGTCGTTACTAAAAAATTCCCAAATTCACACCCAGGCTCAGAGACCAGTTATTACGAGCAGGTTCGTTGTTTGCCTCAGTACATTCAGGCAAATTCCAGAACAATGGGCCTGCTTCATATTAGGCTACAACCGCTTCATTTCAGCCCTTTCCAATTCACTGTTAACATCAATCATTCCCGCATTCGACTACGAAACTAGAACACAAATAAACAAAGAGTAAACAGTCATACGTGAAGCTGTACCACCATCATATGGGTAAGTCTGCCTTCATGATGTAGGTAGTGCGTTTCTCTGAAATATCTGTATGCATTATCAGTTCACAAGTCCTGTTAGCCCTTTAAAGACGAAGCGCAGACCGCTCTATTTAAAGACCCAGTCCGTACCGCGCTGTAAACACTTTCCAGCTCGGTTATAAAAACCAATCAGTTTATGTTGTAAGTGACACAAGTCGCTGTTTGTTCTCAGATAAATACAAAACACATAAATACAGTGTGGGCAGAGCGTACAGTTGAATGTGAAACCTGTTGGTGCATCACGTAACCAGTAGGCTTTAAAAAAGTTTATAAAGATCAGATTTATTTAATGGGTCCAAATAAATAAATTTCTTCATTCCTATTTTATCTAGGAGCCAGTCTCAGAGGAGGCGTCGTGCCCATATGATTTCGAATCCTAATCAGGAAATGAAGTCTAATAATAATAATAATAATAATAATAATAATGTATTATATTCTTACTTGAACATATTATTTCAATTCAGACAGACTTTTAGACAAAGAAATATTTATTACGCACTATCCGCTCCGCGTTACTGTAACACAAATTACATTCAATTGCAGAGAAATGACTGCAACACCAACGAGGTAAGACCGCAGTGTTATTCGGGATAAATCTGTTTCGAATGTTGGCCGAAATACTCCAGCATTCCTGTTTACTTTCACCTCCTTCCCCGCCACCCGTCTTGTCGGAAATGTACAGTAAAAGTAAACCCTTCCCTATGCTTATTGAAGCACACGCCATGAAGGCATATGAGAAGATGGAGGTACAGCTCCACATATTCTTAACTTTGTCAAGGGACATGTAAAGCAGGGACGGACCAGTCATTAACCTACAGTTTCTAAGACTGCTGCGAATAACCTTAGAATCGTGGTTCGATTCCCGATAAGGAACAGAACTTTCTCTCGTCCCAATACACCAGCTACTACAACGTGAAGATACAGCTCCATTTCCCGCAAAAGTCTTCATTGTGCTGTGCTTAATTAAGTACCGAGAAAACTTCATTTTACATTTTGTGTGATCGATCTTTCTCCTTATTACACGTAGTATAAGCATTTGTTTCGCTGGCTCCTCAGCCTGTAATCCACTTATGGTAATATATCCGGACCCGAGCAGCAGAAAAGTGCTAAGACCAATTTTATCACATTTGAGACAAAACATCTCTTTTCTTAGACAAATATGTGACTTACTGCAGTTAATTCTTGGTCCATCCATACTGGGACAATATATGGACTTAGAGCCATCTTCATCTTCTTATAAAAGAGGTGGAAATTCTATGGATAATTACGTATTATGTCAAATATGATAAAACTGGAATGACCATCTTCTGCTTCTCAGGTCCAGAAATAATAAATATACCGATTTTGTTAGTCCAACGCACACGGCATGTAGTTTACCAAATTCATTATCTGAAGGCACACATTAGTCTGCACTGTATATAAGGATTCAACACAACACACTCTGCTTCCAGTATAAAGAACAAAGAGTTGAAGCTGATTAGGGAAACAATCCGTACCGATATTGCGAATCATACTGTAGTTTATTAAATATTTGTATAACTGGGAATTCGTTTTGTGTGTCAATAAAACCCTATGAAGACTACAATCGTTCTGTATATAAAGATATAAATATATAAACATTCGGTTGGTACATCACAGCACTTCGTCTTGAAGTTGGTCTTGACGACCAGTGTTTTACAGGGGAAAAAATGAATTATATGCATCGTAATGGAAAGCATAAGTATGTCGCATGGGTAAAATGCTAAGGGTTTTCCTTAAGGGTTAATAAGGAACAGTGAAATATATAGTTGATTTTAACGTAAAACCGTTGGAGATGCCGTCCCAATCTTCCACGACCCGCCCATACCGAGCAGTACTCTGACTTACCTGTGCCTCATCTGCACAACAGCTGTCAGTCATTCGACTGGGTTAACTAAATGGCATCATGGCGGCACTGTGAAGGTTAAAGAATAAACTTCATGGTACATTACGTTAAAATATCTTGCTCCTGCACCAAAAGATTTTCACACACAACATGTAAAGTTACATCACATGTTGGTATACTGATGATTTCTTTTGCCACTTCTGTCAATGATGGTCGAATACGAGCCGCGCAGAAGCTCGCTTCATTATCACATCGCACACATCAACAAACCTATACTAACTACGCCTACTTCAGGTGTCTCCTGTCGCCATAATTCGTCTGTACTTCGGGACTACTCGCAAACACAGCATACGCTCGCTGCAGGGCCTAACAGCACATTTTAATGGCGTATACTGTATAATTTGCAGCAACAGAAGGCGATGGTTTGACTCCAGCAAGGAATTGCGGCGGACTGTTTTCTTTCTCGCTGTCACCAAAACACGTTCAGCCAACTACTAAGTTTCTTATACAATACAGACGGGGAATCAAGCCAACCATTAATTATGTGCTTACATTTTTAAGTGACAAAGACACATACCAAAGAGATGAGTGTTGCCTGTGTGCTGATAATAATATTCACAACCAACTGGACAATACCCATGAATTTTTATAAAAAAAAGTTATACCAGATCTGCGCTATTTTAGGATTATAAACTGTGTAAAATCCCAAAAGAGTGCAGCTCCCATATACACCGCGGTGGAAGCCTAATATCGAGCAAAATTATGCTAAATTACGCACGCTTCTAGCGAAATTTGAAGGAAAAAGTACCCCTGAATAAATAGTCCTGAGAGCATCCAAAGTATGAGTGACAGGGAATTAGCTCTTTGGCTGTCTGACGTATAACGTTCATCCAAATAGCAGATGTATAAAATTTAGTTTATACCTGAAAGAACAAAAACGGCGAAGGAAAGAGACCACTGGGGAGACCCAGGCGTAGATGGGAGGATAATATTAAGATGGATCTTCAGGAAGTGGGATGTGGGGTATGGACTGGATCAGGCTGGCTCAGTATGGGTAGAGGTGGCGGGCACTTGTGAATGGGGTAATGAACATTCGGGTTCCATAAAATGCGGGGAATTTCTTGACTAGCTGCAAACCGGTTAGCTTTTCGAGGAGGACTCTATTCCATGGAGTAAGTAAGTAAGTAAGTAGGTAAGTAAGTAAGAAAGACCAAAAAGGGTGTCTGTCCATTACTGGAATCAACAGGTTAATGCAGTTTTCTGTTGGATTCACACGAAACATAGACATATTGCGTGGGTAGAAACCGGACCTTAGCCCTTACAGAAACATCCCAATACGACGACTGAATATGTACAACCTGAACCTCGAAAATTCTGGAAATATAACATAACAATAATAATATTTATTTCCTAGGAGCAGTTACTGTGAAAACCAAGTACCCGTCATGTTTTCGCGAGCAGAAGGCAGGATAAAATCGCAACATAAAAGTAGCTAATAAAATTCTTTGAAAATGTGGAGAGGTTTAAATATTTGGGAATGACACTAAACAATCAAAATTGCATGCATGAGGAAACTAAGGGCAGATTAAATTCAGAAAATGCCTACGGCCATTCGGTCCAGAATATTTGGTCTTCCCTTTTGTGGCCCAAAAGTAAGCTTATGCGTACTGCAACATAGAGAAGTATGATTGTACATGGTCTTATACTCGTAAATTGGTGTAAAACTTCGTTCCTCATATTACGGGAAGAACATAGGCCGAGGGTGTTCGAGCAAAGGGCGCTTAGGAAGATATTTGGGCTTAACAGGGCATAAGTAACACGAGACTAGAGAAGACTGCAATGCGAGAAAGTCATGATCTCTACTGCTCACTAAATGTTGTTCGGATGATGAAATTATGGAGAATGAGACAAACGGATCATATGACACGTAAGGGAGAGAAGAGATAAGTACAGAGTTTTGGTGCGGAGACCTGAAGGAAAGAGACCACATGGAAGACCTTGGCGTGGAAAGGTGTAAAATATTAAGATGGATAACTGAAGAATAAAGAACCAACTAGATGTCATTTGAATAAAGAGAGACCAACTTGAAGTCACTTGCTTTATTATTTCATTATATAATGCTCAACATGTTTCGGATGCTAATACATCCATCCTCAGGAGCTTGCGACTTATTTGTTGAGTTATTTCACGGGTTGTATTGTTCTGGCTCGATGTGTGTTGGTGTTACGTTGTGGTTTGGGTGTGGTGGTGTGCTATCTGTACGCAGGAAGAAGCAGTGCTTCAGCCTGAATAGGATATGATCTTACACTGTATAGTTTGTCCCCATTATACATTTTTGTGACCTGAGGATGGCCCACAGTGGCCGAAACATGTCGTCAGCCTAATAAAACAGATACAAAGACAGTTGTGTTTTGACGCACCTACCCCCTCCTAATTTGCATTAAACCCAACGGGGATGATGCATCTGAAGATTACAAAGACTACCTTTCAGCCGGTTTCCATGGAACAGGGTCCCTACCGAGAAGCTAACAGGTCCTCAGTTAGTAAAGAAATTCCCCGAATGTTATTGAACCCGAAGGTTCATTACCGCATTAACAACAGCCCGCCACCTGTTTCTATTCCGAGCCAGATCAATCCAGTTCATGCCTCCCCAGTCAACTTCTTCAAGATCCATCTTAATATTATCCTCCCATCTACGCCTAGGTCTTCGAAGTGGTCTGTTTTCCTCAGTTCCCCCACCGAAACCCAGAAGGCACACATCTACTCTTCCCACATGTGCCACATGTCCCCCCCATCTCATTTTTCTTGAGTTGAAACTACTACTACTACTACTACCACCACCACTATTACCACCACCACCACCACCATTACTACTACTACTACTACCACCACCACCACCATTACTACTACTAGTACTACTACTACTACTACTACTACTACTACTACTACTACTACTACCACCACCACCACCACCACCACCAGACTACTACTACTACTAATAATAATAAAAATAATAATAATTTTATCTGGGTTTGTTTTCATTTGCCCTCTAATCGCGTAAAGGTAACCTGACAGAACAAGTAGGGTTATTAGGTAAATTTTTTCCAGCAATTGTCGATAAAATGATGCCAATTAAGCATCAGTTCCACTTCCGTTTATTGGTGTCATCTGGTGGTGCAGTCGTAACTAACACTTTTCAGTGGTTTCCACGCAAACGCCCGAGAAAACGACGAAGAAGCGTCCCGAAAAGCAAACACACTAACCACATATTGACAGTTACGTAACTTTCAGCCCACCCTGTACAACGCATCACTGCACGCACAGCATGTGCGCCCGTATTTGTGAAATGTGTAAACCGATCTCGTAACACGATATATTTTTCCCCCCTTTTCATTTGTTTTCTGTTCATACTTTCACCTTCACATGTTGAGCTTTATGTGTTCTGATAAGCATCGTTCCTCCTATCCATACTTTAAGCAATCGCTGCACTTAATTAAAGCTATTCGTGATATGTGTATAGGGACACAACAACATATTCATTGTTTCCTCCATTCCACCACAGCAGGAGAACAATTTATAACTATGTTATTATAGTAACGACAAAGAACATATTTAAAAATCTCTCTCTCTATATCAGCCGTAATGGAAAGTTGGGACGTCTAATTGGGAGAAAGACAGGTTCATATACATCCTCTAATCTTACAGTAAGCTTTAGAAATTTGGGTTACAAAATTAAGCCAACGGTACAATTGTAATTTGAAAGTTAACATGTCAGATTGGTTTTGTTACCGAGCAGTCGTGTAAAATTAGAAAAAAATTCGTAGTAGAGGTACGCGATAAAGCAAAGCGCTTTTGAGTGTGGTTTCAAACTGTCACGGCAGCGGTTTTCACGTCCTCTGGGATGTGACGTCACGGTTTTGTGGTTTATTTTACGTAGCTGCCGGTAATTCTACATACCAAGTTATATTAATATTTATTAACTGCAATTGGGTTGTCACCCGGTGGCAGCGGTTATTTTACATGTAAACAAAACATGAAATTGGTTACTAATAAATTTAAGTCGGGAGGGCTACATGAGAAGCATGTAGTGGCAACTTGGAATCTTGGGGAACCATCTCAGCATTTGCTTTTAGGCACAGGGAAACCAAGAAAAACCTGTGTCGAGGT
>Ga0123357_10010686_pt1 | contig 11698 bp, 10 predicted proteins | sample TergutEmb28metaG_FD_89873 | JGI IMG/M metagenome (GOLD analysis project Ga0123357, IMG submission 89873) | Embiratermes neotenicus P4 segment gut microbial communities from Petit-Saut dam, French Guiana - Emb289 P4 | ecosystem: Host-associated > Arthropoda: Insects > Digestive system > Gut ...
ACCCATCTCGCACAGACTTTATGGAAGCCTAGCTCGTCGTGGATGATTTGATAGGCAGAACCATGACTAATCTGTAGAGAACACGCTACCTCATCGATGGCAACTCGCCGGTTTGCCCGTACCATCTCTCAAGCTTGCTGAATCTTCTCGTCAGTGGTGGAGGTTGACGGGCATCCTGCTCCCTCTTCGTGCATCACGTTTGTCCGGCCACTCGTAAACTTCTCGATCCACTCATACACACTTCTACGTGGTAGAGCACTGTCCCCGTATTGTGTTGAAAGCCTCCGATGGATTTAAGCCCCTGGTACACTTCTCAACCAGAGAAATCGGATCACTGCTCTTTGTTCCTCCTTGGTGCACACTGCTAGCGGAGCGGCCATATTTACACTGCAACAGAAGCTAGAAAAATGACGTGATCAAGGTCAAACTTTGATCACGTGACCACAGTAGTTCCAACTCTAAGCAAGCACGCGCAGAAGGCAGTGTGACAAACCTAAAGATGTGTTATGGCGAAAGTGCAGATAATTTTTGACTTTCCCTTGTATGAAACATACCTGTGGGAAGTAAGCACTACGGACTGGCCAGACTTCTGTATAGATGTCAATACAGTCCACAGGTTTCGTCTGGCAACAGGATCAACTCCACTTGTTGGTTCATCCAGGAAAACAATAAGAGGGTTTCCTATCAGGGCCATGGCTGTACTCAACTTGCGTTTATTACCACCACTGTATGTTCGACACTGCTGGTTCTCATATTCATGAAGACCTATTAAACATATTGTTTATTCTTATTTATTTATAATATTACACCAAACACCTTAAACAGGAAAAATTGCTGCAGTGTGCTTACAGTTACTCTAGATCTTCATGAGGCAAAAAGAAGCTTACATTTCTTATTGCTAAGAGTTTACATGATCAAGTGTGTCAGATACTAGCAGTACACCTGTTATCACCAGTGCAAGAGCCTCCCCTTTTTCACCTTAAAGCGAAAGCACTAGGGTGCCTAAAACGCATTGATTGTAATTACCTAGAGTTTAGAAATCAAGATAGACCTTAGATTCATCTAATTCACTACAAATCTTTCATCAAAATATCAGGGGACTAAGATGCTAAACTGATGACTCAATAAATTCTTTAGACAGGTAACATTAATCCCCATGTACTATGCTTTAGTGAGCATTACATGGAGGGAAGGACACATTACATCTCACATTACCAGGATATATTTAGGATCAAGTTTCTACTCTCAAAAATCTACAGAAGAGAGGTGTGTGTATTTTTGTTTGTAAAGACCCATATTTGAGCAAAATTTATATTTCACATAACTGTAAAGAAAATATTTGGAAATTTCTGCCATTGAACTACAGACTAAATAATCTAAATTTATTATATTAAGCTTATAGAGAGCACCTACAAGAGATTTTAACCAATTTATAAAGAATCTAGATGATGTTCTGATATATCTGTACAAACCTAAAGTGGAATTTTTAATTTGTGGAGACATAAACACGTATCATCTCATTAAAAAAAAGCCTCATTATTAACACACACTGTCAATCACAATTTTTCAACAAGAATTCAAAATAACTCGTGTACTGCCATTGATAACATATTTGTGGATAACAGTAGAAAAAAATCTGTCTTCTATATCTCCCATAATAATGGTCTATCAGACAATGATGCTCAAATTCTCACAATTAAAAATATATATGTAACAATAAACAAATTTCCTTCAAAGAAGCAGAGCATCAGATTAATAGATAATGAAACAGTCATGAACTTCCAAATTCTACTTAAAAAAGAAACCTGGGAACCTGTTTATATAGACACAGATTCTACCCATATGTTTAACTCAATTCTATGCACTTTCTTAAACATTTTTCAAGCCAGGTTTCCAGTTAAATACAAAAGAATGAAAGAGAGAAATATCTGGATTACACAAGGAATAAAAATAAATTGTAAACAGAATTCCTTCACTAAGAACAGCAATGATCCAAAAGCATATGCATATTATATTAAACACTGTGAAATCCTAAGAAAAGATACAAAAGAATCTAAGAAGCAAAACTATAGTAGAATTATAGCAAAATCTAATAACAAAATGACAACACTGAACATTATACAGAAAGAGACAGGGAAAGTACTTTCTGTGGAACAGGTTACCTCATTACTTGCGAATGATGAAAAATTAAAGGACCCAACAAACGTGGCCAATGCCTCCAATAAATTCTTTATAACAATTACTGAAAAACTAAACATTCAACAAAGAGAGAAAGGAGATGCTATCTAAATCCTAGAAGATTCATTTCCTGGAAACTTCCTCAGCATAAAAATAATCCCAATCACTAAAGCTGAGAGAAAAAGTATAATACATTCCCTAAAACCAAGAAAATCATGAGGTTATGATGAAATAACAAGTAAAATATTAAAAGCTTGTCCATCTCTCAATAGTCACCCATTAACCTTTAAAGGCTGAGTGTTAGATATACCTAACGCAGCCTGCACTCCCCAGTGGCCAAATGTTAGATATACATAACGCTGTGCACACATGCAGTTTCTCAGCCCTCACGGTGTTTAATTGAGCAGAAGACCCAAACAAACCCGCTGTGGGTCCCACAACAAGGCCTGGTATTCATCAGGAGCAATGATGCCATTTATGGCCATCTGGATTTCGATATTATTTATGTGCAGACTTGACCTTTGGGAATCAGCTGAGGGAGTGACAGGCACGACATAGTAGGCCAGAGGCTGAAACGTAGAACCTCGATGATGAACAGCTCAAGTTAGTCTTCTGGCAGCTTTTGTAGAAATGTGGCGTGTCTTGATATTGTTTTGTAGTGGCGGACTGGTATATACGTGACATTTATTGTCAAAGCTGCAAGTGTTGCGTTTCATGGTCATGTTTGATGTTACATTATCAGTGATGAACTGGTATATATTGCATAAATTCACAGGTGATTTGTAAGGAAGTACTCCTTCCTTGGTATTGATATTTTTCGTCAGTGTTTACTGACAGAGTTTCATCTGCATTACTTTCCCATTGAAGTATTATTTAGACTTAAGACAAGTGGTGCATTATCAGTAACTGTTGCTTATTTGATTTAATTGGGACCTTTTAAAATGGAACCTCACAAACGAGCTAAGTATTCAAAATCACTCAATCCTGAAGAAATAGAGGAGGTACTGATGGATGAGGAATTAGAAGACAGAGACAAAGTGGTGGAACCTCGTGTACAGTCCTCATCATCCTCAGAAGATGAAGATGCTGATGAGGAAACCGAAGTTGCGTCTCGGGCTACAAGAGCTGGGGATTTGTCAAATTTCTTGAATTTTACTGGACCTCCAAATGGCGTTAACTGATCAGCTGCCTCTGATATAAAAGCAGAATACTGTCCCTTTTCAATCTTCATTCTCTTTTTTAGGCAAGTCTTTCAAATTATTCTAACCGAAACAAACTGCTACTTCCATCAGTACATGTCATCTAGAACTACAGGAAGCACTTCAGCACAACCACCTGCTATTACCATCGAAGAAATGCACACATTTTTGGACTTGTAATTCAAATCATCAAAGCATCACAGCCTCAAAGATTATTGGTCCAGAGAGGAGCAGTACTGCACTCCATTTTATTCAAACGTAATGGCATGCGATCACTTCTTCCACATTCTTCGATTCCTTCATTTTGAAAACAATGACGACCCTCCAAACCATGATAACCCAGACTATGACAGACTTTGGGAAATATGAAAGATTTTTGACAAACTGAACAACAAATTTTGTGAACTGTAAAATCCGACAGAACATCTTGCTGTGGATGAAGTGATCGTGTTGCACAAAGGAAGAGTAGTCTTTCGGCAATACACAGTCCGACAATTATATGAGACTGATTTTATTTTGACCAAGAGAGAAGTGCCATCTATGAAGCAATGCATGCAATCCACGTAACCAACCTTCATCTGTAATGTGGCAACACCGCAACGCCCCACGCTGAGCATGACGGGAAATATGGCGCCATGTTATGCAAAGTAGTGAGAGGACGTGGTCACAGTAGCAGCATGGAGCACAGAGCAAACATTAAATTCTGTTTTAAACTTGGGAAAACTGCAGCAGAGACTGTGGAATTGATGAGACAAGTGTACGGGGATAATTGTTTATCTCATGCACAGATATTCAAGTGGTATGCACGATTCAAAAGTGGTGTGGAAACGAGTGAAGATGAAGCCAGGCCTGGGCGTCCATTTTCTGTTCGTAACGAGGGACTCATTGCGAAAGTGACAAAACGAATACAAGAAGAATGTTGTGTGACTGTGAGAATGATGGCTGATGAGTTTGGTGTTAACAGGGAGATGATGCGTCAAATCTTAGTGGAAGACTTGGGCAAGAGAAAGGTCACTTCCCGGTTTGTGCTGCATGCACTGTCTGATGATCAAAGACACGAGCGTGTTCAGTATGCAAAAGACATCATTAAAACTGCTTGTAGAAATAAAAATTTCTTGAATTCGATTGTAGCAGAGGATGAAACTTGGTGTTTTCGCTATGATCTCACAACTAAACACCAAAGTGCTGAATGGAAGTCACCAGCATCACCAAAAGGCAAAATAGTTTGTCTACAAAAGTCAAAAGTGAAGACAATGCTTGTGTGTTTCTACGACAGCAAGGGACTTATTCACCACGAGTTTGTCCCTGAGGGACAAACTGTCACTGGAAGTTTTTATTTGAGTGTTCTGGAATGCCTATGGAAGAGGATTCACCGTGTCCAGCCCGAGTACTCAGCACCAGGCAGCTGGTTTCTTCTTCACGACAATGCACCGGTTCACCGGGCAGTTGCTGTACAAGAATTATTAGCCCGAAAACAAGTGTGCGTGCTCCATCATCCGCCCTACTCCCCTGATTTATCCCCCTGTGATTATTTTCTGTTCCCCAAACTGAATTTACCATTGAAAGGGCGCCTGTTTGAAGATGTTCAAGACATCCAAGCAGCTGTGACATCGAGTCTTCAGGCCATACCACAAGAAGACGTGCAGAGGTCCTTCCAGTCTCTGCTAGATCGTGCCACTTGCTGTATCAATGCAGAATGGATGTACTTTGAATAAAATACAGATAGTACTCAAGTCTTTTGTTCCAGTTTTCTTCTATAACCTCAGTCTCATTACATAATTGTCAGACTGTGTATATTCCAAAGAAACTAAAAGATTTGGCATCTAAATTTACAAACTCTGCAACTCTCTGGGCTACACTTATGATATGAGTGAGTATTTAGGCAAACAAAGGCAACATGCCACAGCTCAAATAACAGCAATGCACAGAACGGGGCTGCAACTTACTCGAATTGTTGAGGGACTGGGCCACAAAATTTTCATGGGCAATTACTTCATCTTGCCTACTCTGTTTGATGATCTGTTCCAACGAAAATTCAATGCATGTGGAACAGTTCGCCATGACAGGCGTGGAATGCCATGAGATGATGGACCAAAATCTCTAAAAAATTAAAAGAGGGGACACAGCGACATGAGTCAGGGGAACCCTAAGGGCTGTTCGTTGGAAGGACAGGCATGATGTCTTCATTCTGACAAACATGCACACTCTCCCTTCTGAACAAAATTTCATCCAAGAATCTGGCTAGGCTATTAAACCTCGTGTTGTAAAAGACTACAATGTATACATGAGGTTTGTGGACAAGTCAGGCAGAATGGTCAACAGCTATGGAATTGCCTGCAGAACATGGTAGTGGACCAAGAAACTGTTTTTTCACCTAATAGACATGACCATTCTAAACGCATTTCTTATACACAAGTCATGTGGCGGCAAAATGACGCACAAGAATTTACGTGAAATTCTCGTTCGCGAATTCATTATCCATTCGCAAGAAGAAAATATGACAGCTAATGGCACTCCAAGGGGGAGACCAAGTCCAGCTGTGTCCCAGCTCAGTCGACTGGAAGTAAAGCATTCACAGCATTGGCCCTCCAAAGGAAAACGACAGTGGTGTCACGTGTGTTCACTGCAGAAGCAAACATGGAGCACGCTGTATTTCTGCAGGAAGTGTGATGTTGGTTTGTGCACAGTGAACTGCTTCGAGAAGTGGCATACGGGTGTGAACTTGAGTCACAAGACACAAATAGTAGTGTTGACTGTGGTCGCATGAGGCAAACTATATTGTTGTACAGCATGGACAGAAAACATTTGCCACGTAAATAAATGTTGTATACTCCTATGTATGTAACATCACAAATGCCAGCAGTGTAAAGGAAGGGGTAAGTACATAAAAAATTCACAGAAGTGTGATAAAATATGTCATGCCAAATTACTTTTGAATCTATTATAAAGTTTCGTGAGTACAATTTATTGCTAATATTTGACACTTCGTTTATGAATGTAGAATTTTATTCTCTTTCAAACAGTTTTTATTTCATAATTTTACGTTACATAGAGCAGAAAATATATCTGTTTTTGTGGAGGCCTGCAATTTCAAGATTTAAATGCCCAAAAAATTCTGGCCACCAGGGGACTATGGCCTTTTAAAAGTCAGTACTTTAAAGGGTAAGGTATATTAATAATCACTCACTATATACAGGTATTTTTCCTGACTGTCTGAAAATTGCAGTAGTCTAACCACTTTACAAGAAAGAAGACAAAATTAATATGACAAATTATAGGCCTATGTGTTTATTAACAATTTTTTCTAAGGTACTCAAGAGAGCTGTACACTGTAGATTAAGCCAACACCTGCATATTAACATCGTACTAGTCACAGAACAGTATAGTTTTAGGAAAGGGATATCAACTGAAGATGCAGCCTCCAGACTAATAGATAGCGTATTCAAATCTATTAATCAAAAAATGCATGTTGGAGGAATTTTCTATGATTTGGCAATAGCTTTTGATTGCATGAATCATGGAACTTTTTTGCTAAATTACATTTCTATGGAATTCGAGGAGTATATGTAGTTATACAATATATACCAACAAAATGCACCTTTGTTAAATTAATATTTTAATTTTAATTCTACGTTTCAAACCCAAGGGTTCATCATCAGGATTGGTTCAGGTCCTACATAACATACTGAAGACAGAAAGTTAAGTAAAATCATATAATACACCTCAAAATTTTATCTCTGACTGGGGTACAATGAGATATGCAGTTTCCCAAGGCTCAATTCTAGGGCCTCTATTGTTTGTAAATTTGTATATTTTTGTATTTATGACTTGTTCCATACCCTCCTGTCTTCATAACATACTAATGGATCCAAGGCATGTACATATGTGTGTATGTACATCTTTCTTGACAATTTATATGCAAAGCACTTTTGGAGGGAAATGCTAACCCAAAGACCGAGGCAGATCATTTTGAGAAATATGGTTTATTGATATGACATGCTGAAGTTCAGCCATCTCTGTCAAATAATAATGTAATTATCTGCAGAACACTACCTGTGAGCATGTAATATGAAAATCATAAGGGTGCCATTATGTTGGGAATGTCTTCAACAACACAAAAAATGTCTGTCATCGCAAATTTTATAAAAATGGTACATATTTTGGAAGTGTAGATACAGCACTATATTGCCATGATTGTCATTCTAGTTTCATATAGTTAAAAAAAATGAAAACTGCAACTTACCCAATAATGTAAGCCATTTGTTGACTTCATGATTAATGTGATTTTCAGACACTCCACGAAGACTAGCAAAGAGTTTCAGCATTTCACGACCTGTTAGAGCTTCATTGATGGCATCAAATTGTGGGCAGTAACCAATCTGTGCCAGGAACTGTAATCACATGGACATTGTGCCTTTGGAATAATCTAAACAAAATGCAGAATCAAAGAATCTGAAGAACTAATGCAATTAACTTGCATTGTTTGGAAATATGAATCACTGACCAAGAATTTTACTGTTTTACCAAGTCAATGCTGTTTGAAAAAGTGCACAGAACATTATTAATGGTACCTACCTCTGACTTATCCTTGCTGAGACTATACTGCCCAACCCATGCCTCTCCTTCAGTAGGAATTTCATCACCAGTAAGCATCCTAAAAGTGGTGGTCTTGCCCGCACCATTGACACCGAGCAGTCCAAAACATTCACCAGGTGCCACACCAAAACTAACACCCTTTACAGCTGTCAAATTTTGTGCATACTTTTTCATTAAATTACGAACTAACAAAACATCATCACCATGACGTTGCACAGCTGACACTAGAACACAAGACAAGGTCCTCATTATTGTTCCAACACTACAATCCATGCCATGCAGGCAAACAGGGGGAGTAGAGGTATAGCTCCATTCATTTTTAACCTTGGTACTAGATACAGGTAAGTGGTTAACTTCAAGCTCTGGCTGCTTTACTCCTGGGGAAGGGAGCTGTTACCCATTAAACAGGGGGATGGGCGGGCCCCGGAACCAGTCTGGTCATTGTGGACAAGAGAAAAATCTCTTATCCCTACAAAGATCCAAACCCCAGACCAAAGCTTACAGCCCACATGCTATACCAACTATGCCCCTCTGGCTCATTTGACTATGAATTACAAAAATAAAATAATCACTGTAACATAAACGCAAATCAGTAGCAACTGCAAAATTCTCTCTCTCAAAACACAATGACTCTTCGTATTCAAAACAGTATACAACATTACGTGCAATTAATTATTTATTACAAGTGTCCTTAATTGTCCAGTAAGTAGCAGATAAATAATTTCTCATTAACCAATGAAAAGAAGTTCTTAATAAAAAATTTCATCAAACTCAATCACAGACTGTCATACATAAAGCAACTCTCTGTAAATTGTTGCAAAATCTTTTTTTCTCAAAAGAAAGTCTTAAAAATACAGATAAGAAAGTCATTTTACTAAATCTTAATCCAATTAGAACTTCAAACACATATGGAGGGAAGTATTTCTATTGAAATAGGATATGTACCATTATTTCAGTATTACTGTTTTACCACTGTAGAAATTAAATGAAGAACACTGTATTTATGCAAGTGTTCAAACAGAGACATAAACTGAAACAAGTAAAATTATGAACAAGTCTTATCACAGCCATGACTTTGTACACTTGCTTCAGTAATGACATATTTTTGTATATCTGTTGGGGGATTTTTCTGTTTACAGGGATGTTAAACTGTGCCAACCTCTGCTTGTGTTGCAGTTTCATTCACCCTTCCTTCTTCAGCAAAACCAGCTACAGAAAAACATTCACACACTCTCCATCTCCTCAAGCCTGTAGCCTAATTTGTATAGCGGTATCTCACCTACCAGACTAAAAAACAAAGCCTAGTTTCTGCTTTGGGTGGAAAGGGTAAACAAATTACGTGTACATTCCTGCAATACCCTGCCAGAGTACTGTCTACTATGAGTCAGCTGACAGTACTTTCCCAGGACACTTTAAAAGAAGGAGGGTGAGAAAATATATCACAAAAACAAACTGTGGTTAGCATAAGGGTGTCAGGGTTGTACCAATCACTGTAACAGATAAACACACCTATTCAAACTGGGGCTGGTGAACAATCCCAAGTGTGGCAGATGTAAGCAGGCATCTGAAACAGTCTCTCACATTCTTTGTGACTGTGAGGGTTTGGCCTCATTAAGATTCAGGCAGCTGGGTCATCATTTTATGAAACCAGGTGACTCTAAAGACATTTGTGTCAGCAAGATACTGCACTTTGTTCAAGGGACTACTGACTGAATGAGCTAAAGGGCTGCATAAAAGATCGATCATGGTGGAAGTGCAAGGGTCACTCGGTGCTCATCTTCCTCTATTCTATTCTGTACCACAAATACACAAAACCTCGTGTAACAGACAACACATGGAGTATCGGACCCTGTAAAAAATAACAAGCAGGCCGCCCGTTCAAAGCAGTGGTTTTATCTTGCTCAACTTCTACGGGAGTAACTCGAATGGTGGCGGGCTTGACAGGACAAGTCACGCACATGCCCACCAGCAGGCTTGCCTTCTTTCACTCATGCTGTACCACATTACTTTGAGACACAGAAACTACAACTAATGTGAGAGTACACTGCTGCACCAACAGCACTCAAAGATAATTCAGGCTTTCCAAATCATTCACAATAATGAGACGATTAACAACAGGAGCTCAGAGTTACCAAATAACTTTAACAGATGTAAAATATGCAAGTTCATGGTGAATTGTTAAACTGCGGTTAAGAGAGACCTCTAGTAGACATACTCGCAAAAATGGACTTCACTGCACTGATGTCCCAATTTTGAGACTGGCACAATTAATGGCAAACACCCAGCCACATGACCATATCTTTTCTTTACTAACACAAAATGGACAAGAAACTGTAAGACTCATCTTTAAAACTGGGTGCACACTTAACTACAGTATTCTAATGCATCACCTTTTTTACTTTCTTCATTACAATCAAAATCTTTAAAAATGAAAATTTATCAATTACAAGGGACATAACATGACTAAATATATCTTTACCTTGACCATCAACTCTATCCTGTTCATGGCTCACATCATCATCAAGCGTCTGGCTTTCTACTTTATTTCCAATAAGTGCATTCTTAACCTTTTCATACAACATGCCAAATACACCAAGTTCTACCAACATGATGAGAGTGACATACAGTAATGCATCTATTGCCATATACATCATTTCTTCACCAACTCCATATTCATTTTCAACATTAGCAAAGCCTAGGTAGGGCTTACGTACAGCAGAACAGTATCCACTTTTGCAGTCAGGTACTGGAAAAAAAGAACAAATTATAAACAAGACCATCAACCAATAAAAAAGTGTAGTGTCAATAAAATGTGCTTTCAAGCATTTATTTTCATAACTAGGACACATAACTGAATGACACTAAACCTGAAATGGCAGAAAACACTTAGAATTTGTTAGTAAAGGTTCACATGAGCACATAGTGTAATTCAGCAGATACTAAGATATAGTACAGTGCATGGTTTTCGGTTAGTGAAATTTTCACATAATAGGCTGGAAGCAAGTCACTTTTGCAGTGACACAGCAATGTTAGGTCTAGTCCTTCTCTCCACCTCCACAACCACAGCTGACCTTGTCACAGCGAAGTTCCAAGCAAATAAATGCCCACCTCTCACCCCTTCACCACAAGCAGTAGGCCTGCCCACCAGATCTGCTACCTCCTCCACCGGCCAAAAACCATGCATTACACTCAAACAGAAGTGCTACCAACCTGACCATAATATCAAGTATGTAAAGTGAAAAAGACCTGAAAGTCTGAACATCAAATTTAAATCACACTAATAAGGCAAGCAACAATGAAATGTAACTGTACCTCAAATAACAGATTTACCTGAATGCAAGATGCCCCTAATCTAAGATGACCCACTAATGAAAAATACCTTCCCTGTGATGTGGCTCCAGGTCTTCTGGGATGTGATGTTGCCAATGAGTTGGTGTTTTCTGATGTTTTAAAGAACTATAGTGCTTTGAAAACATTGGAAAACACCAGCCAGTAACAGTGTAACATCCCAAAAGTCATCGATCTGCAGTGACACTAATGTGACAACCTCAAGTTTTGCAAGGGAAAACATATTTACTTGCCTCTAAGAGAAATGTCCCCCCCCCCCCCCCCCCCCCCCCCCCCAAAAATCTACAAACAAAAAAAATAACTAAAAATAATTAAAAAAAAAAAAAAAATAAAAAAAAAAAAATAAAAAATAAAACATTTACAATTTCACCCACACT
>Ga0123357_10010687_pt1 | contig 11696 bp, 6 predicted proteins | sample TergutEmb28metaG_FD_89873 | JGI IMG/M metagenome (GOLD analysis project Ga0123357, IMG submission 89873) | Embiratermes neotenicus P4 segment gut microbial communities from Petit-Saut dam, French Guiana - Emb289 P4 | ecosystem: Host-associated > Arthropoda: Insects > Digestive system > Gut ...
GATGACCCCCAAGGGTCGAAACATGTTGTAATTTTAAACCTACAATTAAAGTTGTGTTGACGGAAATTTATATGCTATTTATAATAGACTTAATGATTCCACACAACGGGATGAATTCTATTACTGCTCATAGTTACAACCCCTAAATGGCAACACTTGGCTCCTTAGTGATTCTGGTTGGATTTAGGAACCAAAATGTGCTACATAGGAAACCAGGCCTGATCTCACCAAAAATGATATCCACGCATATTTATGTATCACCTATCTGTTACAAGTCAGACGTGACCCAGCACTAATGTTGCAAGTTAAAATCATGTTTGTGGAAAAAGGTGACCATTAACATGAAACACACATTCACCTTGGTCTCATGACACTGATAAGCAATTGCAGCCAATCAGCATAACATGATACTGTTAAGACTTTGAGTACACTGTTATGTTCTTTACCTTTCTTTAGAAAGAACTGAAAAATCCACATTGTAACATTCTGTAAATTAACTAGTTCCATATCTTGGAAATCAATTACATTACTTCCCACACACACACACACACACACAATCCCAAAAAGAAAGAATGAAATGAGAAATCCTTGATCCGGAAATACATTTCATGAGATACGTAACAATTTGTGAATAACATACTTCACATCTGAATCCTAAAATTTATCACAGTGCCCTTGCTTCTACCCCTCACATTAACACACTACTCCAAGAAGTATCTAAAGTATTAAAACTTCTTCCTATGAACAAGGAAACAGAAATCAGCCATTAGGGACAGGATTTTTGGACTTAAGAGAATCATATCAACAGGTAAGAAATCAGATTTTGTTGGTTACACGATGTCATTTATACACACAATTAAGAGTTTGCTGACTGAATATAGTTACTCTAAATGTGCATGCTCCAAACTAAGATAAAAGTGATAACTCAAAGGACAGTTTCTATGAGGCAACACAGCAGGTATTTGATCAGTTCTGCATATACTGCATAAAATTTCTATTAGAAGACTTCAATGCAAAATTAGGGAGAAGATATTTACGAAATGACAAGCGGAGTAAGAGCTTTCAGGAAAGTAGTAATTATAATGATGTTAGAGCAGTAAACTTTGCCACCTTCAAAAATCTAATTGTTAAAAGCCCAATGTTCCCACATTAAAACATTCATAAATACAGCTGGAACTCACCAGTGGGCAAATTCAAGCACAATAATCACATACTGACAGAGTGAGAATGGCATTCAAGAATACATAATGTATAACCATTCAGAGGATCTGACTGTGATACTGTTCACCATCAGGGATTTGCAGAATTTAAGGAAACACTGTCAGTAAATCAATCAGACACACAAAAGTTTCATATGGATAGACTGAATCTGAAGAAACTAAAAGATGTGCAAACTGGAAAACAGTAGGAGGTTCAAATCTCAAACAGGTTGGCAGCTCTGAAAAAAATTTGATGATAGCAGGAGATGCATTATAACCAACGCTTGTCAGCGTAGAAAAGTCCACACAAACCAAGAGGGAATGAAACTGAATAGGACATATCAGCCAATGGTCTACATGGATGATGTTAATTTACTAGGCAAAAACACACATACCATAAATAAAAATAAACACTTTACTAATTAAATCTATGAGGGTTATTCTAGAAGTAAATACTGAGAAAAGTATATATATATATATATTTGGGTCTCATCAACATAATGCAGGACAAAATCACAACATAAAGACAGTTAATAAGTCCTTAAAAAATGTGGGAAGTTACAATATCTGGGATAACACTAACAATGCAAAACTGCAAGCAAAAGAAATTATGGGAATATTAAATTTATGGAATGCATGCAGCCATTTGGTACAGAATGTTTTTTCTTCCACTTTCCTATGTATGAACATACCAGATTAAAATACTGTGACACCGGTTCATCCTAACCTGCCCGCCCAGTATGATTACAAATTTTATTTGTTAATTCATTCTTTTACTTTTTATTGATGTATATAAATGTGAGATATTAGTCACATCCCACTTGCTTGAGCTGTAAACACACTGTCATCAGGATATTTCAATCACAACTTCCTATTTTAGTTTACTCAGTGAAATGCTGCAGGGTACCACACATTCATAAGCCAACTACACTGATAGCCAAGTTACAATTCATTCTGCCGGTAACCCAACTACCTCAGTACATCCTCTGAGCATCCTGTTATGACATTCCTCCTACAGAATACATCATGTGTCATGTCCTACAGACTACCCACATCACATTCTTTGAAACTCCCACAAGATACTCCTCCTCCATGAAATGTTGGATGAGATGTTGTAACAAATTATTACCAATGACAGTGTTGTAAAGCTGAATCATAGTGAGCATTACCCATTCAGACTCAAGGATTAACGCCCACTGTGTCTGCAGTCAAGCAATATTTCCAGTAAATTCATTATAATTAGACCCCGAGTTGCCCTCTGATCTGTTCTATCAGTACACCAGAAGAGTTACAACTATCTGTAATGCTCATGCTGCCCTCTGACTGGCATCAGTTATTCAACAGTCAGATCCGCACCAGGCAAGAAGACCACAATCATCACATGCGGTAGAGTCTGCTAACATTGGCTAAGTTGCTCATCGTTTATCATGAAGTGTTTACTACTCAATATTTGTAACTACTGCTCACTATGTTCACTTGTACTTACCAAGGCTCACTATGGTTCCTCTACCAACAAAAGCCTCTAGACTGTTGGAAGCCTGTTAACTCCTTACTTTTTTAAAATTATTGTTTAATTATTAAATTTATACATATCGCTCATTTGCTAAAACAGTGTCACAACTCAAAATGTATGAGATTTTTTTAGGAGAGACTTTTAAAGGTTATGAAGTGCTATAATTTTCTGTGAGTGCAACAATGACACAACTGATTTCCAGCAGCAAGTTTTATAAACTGCGTTATGACACTATAACTGTTAAAAGTGCATCTGCAAACATTTCTTTCTATACCAATAACTCAAAAATGCCAAATTTTGGGTTAGGACTCTCTTGTTGCAAATGAGCAATATGTTGAAACCTGTTTTGATTTTAAGGTTGTTACTGAGCTAATCTCTACACTCCCTCTACCCAATCCGGCATAACAATATACAGAACTATACATTTATGTGGATGTGAGACTTTATCTCTTGCATTAAGGGAAGAATAAATGCTGAGGGTGTTGCAGAACAGGGAGCTGAAGAAGATATTTGGACCTAAGAGGGTGGAAATAATATGGGGATGGAAAAAAACTCCATACTGAGGAGCTTCATGACTTACACACTTCATAAAATATTATCAAGGGTGGTAAGATGGGCAGGGCATGTGGCACAAATGGTGTAGAAGAGAAACATGTCAGGGTTTTTGTGGGAAAACCTGAAGGAAAGAGATAGTTTGGAAGAACTAGGCATAGATGGGCTGATATTAAAATCGAATCCTACAGACATCATATGGGAGAACGTGAAGAGGGTTCATCTAGCTTAGAACTGGGACAAGTGACAGGATGTGGTGAACAGAGTCAAAAACTTTTCAGGTTCCAGAAAACGTACGGAATTTCTTGACTAGCTGAGGAACTACTGGATTTTCAGAGACTTACTTGGTGGAGTTAGCTAGTTAGCCAGTGAGTTAGCTAAATCAATGGTGCACAAATTTTCCAAAAATCCAGGAGCCATCTCAGAATTCTAAGACACCAGAAGGATAACATGAAACACGTTCCAGACTTTGGTCCCACAAATATTAGGCACCACAGTACACACACACACACCACACAGCAACCTGGCACCCAGAATTTGGGCACCAGTAACTTAAGCCCATTTTATTTCATCATACTCATTTGAATTAAAAAGAAAGCCACAATCTTACCTTGACTCTATCATTTTTTTGGCAGCTTCTGCATACCTAGACAGCTGCTTCCTTGCATCGCCAGTAAACTTGGGTCTAACCAGCTTGATTGGAATATCATTCATAATTTCTCTATACATTGACATAGATATTTCTGGGAAACAATTACTTGGCAGTAATGGATCACTTCCTGTATCAATCACTTTTCTTTCCATCAGCCAGCGATTAAAAGAATCTTTTGGTGCGTCAATAGCTGAAACATACAAGTTTGATTTCCTTCCAAACTCTTTTCTTTGTTTCTATGCTAACAACTCACAACACAATTATTTACATCATAATGCACCAATTTAATACCTTCCCGCGAATGACACAGTTCCTGGTAGCACTGCCTCAGCTTGGCAGCCAAAGAGCATCTGTAAGTCTCAATGTCGGGATGAGGATGAGGTAAAACTGTGGGTGGTCTCTCATATATTACTGCATTTGTCTGAACCTCCAGATCCCAGGGTCCTCTGTTAATATAAAACACATCAGGGTTATTTTAATGATAAAGAAAATAAACTCTGCTTGGCATGAAGAATATGAAAACAACAGACAGCTTAGCTTAATACATACGCCAACACAAATTTTTTAGCAACTGGACTCCCAATGCCTTCCTCTGAGGCTCGTCTCTTGATTGCAACAGGTCCTGGTGGACCATTTACAATGGGTGGAGTATTACATATACCCAGCGGATCTGTTATTGGATCAAACTACAATGAAAGAAAATATAATTAATAATGGTAATAATTTATTTGCCATATGTCAAACCTTAATTATCTGTGAATTCATTAAATGGCACAAATGTTAACCACATCATAAAATATAATTAGAATGTCTACAAAATAACTGCACACCACAACACTGGAACTTAAACATGTACACATTAAATAATACTTGTAATATAGGGATATTATTTTATCTGACAACTAATGCTAGTCACTTCCCCTCCAAAAATCAACCTCTGGCATCCATGTCGCAGAGCAGGGTAATGTCTATAAACAGCTAACAGGGGTAATGGTCCACCCAAGAGAAGGTGTAAGGCACTGTGCCGAGGAATGCATGGCAATGAGGTGGTGATAGCAGTGCTGCAAACAATCCCTTTAGGGCATCAGGCAGCACCCTGTTGTATTTATGCCCTCCACTCATAAAGGGCTCTGCGTGTTGACATATCTCCCCATTACTCATGGGACTATTAGAGAAAAAGCACAAAATAAAAACCTCTTAAAAACAGGGAAACAGTGGTACAGAAGTACCTGCCTAGAATCGCTCAACAGGGGGCCAGCTGGTCTGGTGAACCAACCCAAGGAGCAGGCACTCCCAGCATAGGGACATTTAGAATTTAACAAAGGTCAGGGACAAATGGGCATATGACATCCCAAAAATGTAAATTTATTCAAATTAATCAGCACCATAGAAAGGCTGCAATGGCATTCCTTTGCTGAAAAACTGCAATAGTGGAGATTGATACAGCACTTATTCAGGAACCCTGGGTTTGTGGGGACTGGTATTGCTCCAAGATCCTGCAATTTTGTCAGCAGCACAGACCATGCCTTTCCACTGTCACAGCTCTGCTCTACAGATGTGACAATGGTGAGGATGACTAGATGAGGGAACAAGAGGCAACTTACTCTTACCTCAGCATGCATCCCCTGTGATTCAGATGAACCATTTCTATCAAAGAAGTTAAAGAAGTTGTTGATTACTGCAGTAGGAATAATATGCAGCTCCTTATTGGATGTGATGCCAATGCACTTCACATTATATTGGGGAGCACAGACATCATTCAATGAGGAGAATAATTAATGGAATACTTGGTTAGCACAAATCTTAATATTCTTAATAAAGAGCTTACTCTTGTAATTACCAATAGGGAGAAGGTTATAGACTTGACACTAGAGGCTGACCAGACAATGAAACTAGTTACTAAATGGCATGCATCTGATGAGAGCTCTTTGTCAGACAACAGATACATAATGCACTTCCAGTGGGTGACCTGGATGTTACCAGGTTCACATATTGCAAGCCCACGAGAACCAATTGGGAATCCTATTAGGAAGACCTAAAAGCAAATCTAGGGGCTATACCAGGCACTATACACTCAGTGCAGGATGTAGAGCTGGCTACTGAAATGGTGCAACAGGCCAACCTCTTGCCCCATCACCAAAACTGTCCACTCAGGGTGGGTCTCTTGCCAAGGACAGCACCCTGGTGGAACATGGAGTTGAAAGGCCTTAAAGCTTCAACAAGACAGCTGGTTAATCAGGCTAAAAGAACAGGCAACTGGGAATCATACAAGACTGCCCTTACCTGTTACAATAAAGAGATCAGAAAAGCCAAACTGTCCTCTTGGAGGGACCACTGTCAGGGGATCGAGGATGTACCTGACAGGGCCAGACTCATGCGGATCATGGCTGGTCAGTCAGATAACAGGGTGGGATTTATTAAACTACCTGATGGCTGATATATTCAATCTGGAAGATAGGCCCTGAAGGAACTACACAGAGTTCATTTTTCAAAGTCTGCTGGAGTAGAGGTAACAGGGGCAGCCATAGAGGAAACAGTGAAACTCAGGGAAGACACTTGGAGCTTTCTTAGATAAGTTATTGAGAAAGTTTATGATAGAACTTTATTTGACATAACAACTAAGGCTGCTAAATAAATCAGTTCCATGCTAGGTGGCAGAAAATTCACATCCACACTTGCAGGTGAAATTCTGCAGGGGACATTCCACTGCCTGTGCTGTGGAGCCTGGTTGTGGATGAACTCATAGGAGGTCTCAGTGAGGTATGCAGATGTCCTACTATCCTGAAAAGTGGAAAATTCCCGAAACACCATCTCAGAGCTTCTACAGGAGGCTCTGAATAATGTACAACAGTTGTGTGATAGAATTCAGTTTTCATTCAATCCACAAAAGATGGCGATATTACCATTCACCAGGAAGAGATATTTCACAGGTCTAAAGGAACCATGCCTCTCTGGACACACACTGCAGCTGACTACTGAGGTCATATTATTCTGGACTAGGGACTGACTTGGAAGGCACAGCTGAAAAATGTGATGAGTAAGGCCTATAGGCCTTTTTGGACCTGTAAGGGCACATTTGGTAAAATCTGGGGATTAAAAACCCAGGGTGGTACATTGAATTTATACATTGGTGTTCAGACCTGTATTGGCCTACAGCTCCATGGTTTGGTGACTGAAGGTCAGATACAGTATCAGCATGACAGAGCTCAGTAAGTTACAGAGATTAACCTATTTGGCTATAACAGGGATGATGAAGATGACCCCAACAGCTGCAATGGAGGTCCTCTGGGGTTGCCTCCTCTTCAAGTGATGATGAAGGTGGAGGCCCAGGCAGGTATCTACAGACTACAGTGTATCCAACAGTGGAAGCCTAGATCCACTAACTACTGTCACACCAAAAAATCTGGGGATATGAAGCATGAATCTATCTAATGGATGGTATCTGACAGGATGTTACCGCAAACCATTCACAGCCAAGTTCCCTGACAATTGTAAATTGCAGAATGAGTTCAACCCAGACAGAAAAGGGGGTCTGGCCGGGAATGTGGATTGTCCCAAGACCAATAAAGGAACTGGTGCTGGGGTGTACAGATGGGGTTCAAGAAAGGCCCACAGCTTCAGTTTTGGGCTCCACACCATGGTATTCCAGGCTGAAACATATGCCATTAAAGCATAGGTAATGGAGAATGTAGAAAAGGGCTACACAGGTAGGAACATTGGCATTCTTTCTGACAGTGGGGCTGCCATCAAGGCCCTTGAGAGTTTCCAGATAAATTCTAGTTTAGTCTGGGACTATCATAAATTCCTGGTGAAACTGGCAGAAAATAACAGGATCCAACTGATATGGTTGCCAAGACACATGTGAAACAATGGAAATTAAATCACTGTAGCCACAACAGGCTCATCAGATCCACTCATAAGACCTGAGCCTCCACTTGGTATATCTGCAAAAGTTGCCAGGGGGGTGATCAAGGACTGGGCGAGCAGGAAACAAAAGGAGCACTGGCTGTCCATGCTAGGGAATTAATCAGTCTGAGCAGAAACTAGCTAAGAGTAATGGCAGGGATGGTAAGAGGACACTGTCATTTAAAAGGACATATATTTACATTGGGTCTGGTACACAGTCCCGAGTGTGATGCATGCAAGCAGGCATCTGAAACCTTCTTTGTGATTGTGGGGCTTTGGCCACATTAAGATTCAGGCATCTGGGTCATCATTTTATGAAATTAGGTGAATTTGAGGACATCTCTGTCAGCAGGATACTGCACTTTTTTCAAGGCGTGGGGTTGCTGAACGCATAAGTTGAGACTGATAACGGTCAAAGTGCACAGGTCAGTGTGGTGCCCACTCTTCTGTATTCTATTGCTAGTCACTTCAACTTAGCCCAGTTAGATTACATTACATGCACGCGGGCACACACACACACACACACACACACACACACACACACACACACACACACCAGCTGAATTACATGCTGTTTATCAGTGGATACAAGAACTCTCAAAATAACAGATATATGCTATGTTGATATGACTTAATTAAATTCTGTGTTGTTTACAGGGTTTTTCTGATGAAGGAACAATAAGCCAGGGATTTTGACCTCCTCATTCACTAGATCTGAACCCATGAAATTTTTACCTGTGTGGCATGTTAAAGTATAAAAATTATAGCAATTGTCTTCACAGCGAAGACAATCTAAAAGAAATCATTCAAAGTGTATTGTTTTCTGTTTCACCAGCAGAACGTGGATGTGCAGTAAACAATGTAATGAGATGATTCAGTCTTCAGACCAAAGGAAATTTTACGGCATTGTCTTTAAATATGGAAAGTAAATCTAATATTAACTGTAAAATAATGGACTAAAATTTGTGAGCCCTAACTAATGGCAAATTGGAACAGCAGTGATTGCTGCATCATCTAACACAACACAAAATCTTATGAGTGAAGTGTTACAAGACTGTCAGATAAAATAATGTTCCTGTACAAAACCACTTTAAACATGCTGTATAACAAGGCAGAACAAAGTTGGTTTGCTTCACTAACCAAGAATAGTATATCTCTTCAGAACTTGCACATTAGACAAAAGACAAAGTACTATGCACAAAACTCATGAAGCCTACTGTCTTACTGCATTAACTTCTAGTCTTACAAATCTAATGCCACAAATGCCATATATAGGTAACTTCAATTTACAGTCCTACAATAAAATTAAACTAGCCCAAAACATATACAGTCACAAGGTTACATTCTGATTGAGTTGAATTCTTGCTGCATAAAACTGTAAAAATGAAAATGTTACCACCACAACCATCAACATAACCAGTATAACATCAACAGTCTAGGACACAAACTCATTAAACAGTAATTAATTCCCTATCTATATAAAATGATTATTTTCACTCTTGTAGAACTGTTCAACGGTTTCTTGCTTAAGACACTGCAATCTTAGCAAAATAAAAGGTATAAGTAAAGTCCATGTTGTGAAAGCACACAGTGGGTGCAGAGGTATAACTTCACTTGTTCTTTACCTCAGTACTAGATGGAAGTAAATGGTTAAACTCACACCAAATACTGCAATAACATAGTACAAGTCTTTACAAAAGTTCATTATGTTACAAAGCACTAACCTGTGGTTTTAGCTGAGGCATTTCCCACAATGATTCGCCCGTCAATTTATTCCAGAAATATGGACGATTTCCTCTTTTACTCCAAAATTTGCGCCACCCTTGTTGGAGTAATTCTGGAGGCAACTCAGGCTCTATATATATCCCAGGTGGCATTCCCTGCAAAATAACAGGAAGAGTGATTTCTTTTCTAAAATGACACAGTGCAAGAAAAGAATATGGGTGAAGTTCAGCTATAATCATAATGTTTGGCATTTTGAGTAATTTACAACTATTATACCAGTCACTACAAAAGAAGACTGGAGGATATTAACCAATAAAGAAATTTATGCAATTGTTAAAAAACCTATTATAACAGAGACAATAAGGTTAAATACAATACATTGGTTTGGGCATGTACAGAGAATGGAAGAAAATAGAATTCCCAAAAGGGTATTATATATGAATTTGGGAACAACAGGATTGAGAGGCAGACCAAGAAAGAGATGGTAAGATGAAGTGATGGAGGATGGAAGAATAGTTGGTGGAGAAGCATGGCAGGAAAAATTACGTAACAGAGAGGAATGGAAGAAGCTCCTGATAACGGCAAGGAATTGTCGTACTCTGCACATGCCAATGGAATGAATGAATATCAAACACCACAGTTAAATAGCAAAAAAGCAATGAAATGATTATGTAAAGAGAAATAAATGTCTTTCAAGCTGTTACAAGGAACAAATGGGTAACTGTCCTATGGTGCAAAGATGCAAGGACAGGGCAGTATGGTGGATGTTTTGAAGGGGTGCTTTAGGTGAGTTATTCAATGTCACTGTCAGTTGCTCAGATTATATGTTTGTGATAGGTGAATGAATGGGTATGGAGCACTGGGGTGGAATGATGCTGAAAAGGGTAGTATACAGCAGTCAGAGAAAAACCTGTCCCAGTGCCATAAATAAAAGATGGGACTGAACCCAAGCCTCCATGGTGACAGACTGGAGACTAACCACATCAGCCATGGCACAGTCCTGTCGCACATTTGCCACACTGTTGCAACAATGTGGGTATCAGCATGGTGACAGGCATTGCCACACAACAGCACAACCCCTTGAGGCAACTCCAACTTACCATCTTTAACATCACAAAGCCATTTCACTATAATGTTCGCAGCCTACTGTCACTTCTGTTCCTGACAATATTCAATAATAAAATCCTTGAAAATTCCACAAAAATGGGATTATCACTTTTCTTACATTGGCTGAAACTTAAACTTTTCTTTAACAAGGAACAATGAGTGTTTCCATTCTATACTTTCATAACTACTTGCTAGATCACAGCAGTGCATCCATATTTCATAAGAAGCAACAGTGAAACTCAGATAAGCATAACTCCCTCATGACAATGGTACAATTACAATCAATTACAATTATGTGGGTCCAAAAGTTATTTGGGAACCCAACTTCCACAAACTCTGCGGAAGTGAATTTTGTGGTGGATTACTTCAAAGGTAAAACCAAAACTAATCTCCAGCAGGTCTGCCACTCCCCTGCTAATTGCCCACTGTTCTTGGTATATCACACAGTGGAGTTGTTCATGTGCCCTTCAGTCAATGATGTGAACAAATAATTCATCAGTGACACTTGTTCGGCAATTTTTCAACATGCCGATCCACTCACTCATTGCTGTAGCAAAACATACGAGTAGTCGTCATATGATGTGCTGATAGCCATTAACTGATTTCAAAATGTCTGACCCCTTAAACCAGTGTACAGCAAACATTTACTCCACAAGATTCATTTTAAAATCTCTAAACCATGTAAATGCCAAAGTTTCTTAATTGTAAAGTCCTATTTTTCATGGAAATTTATTTTATATCAAGTTATTATGGAATAAATTTACTACTAAGTAATTATTAGTAAAACTTAACCCTATGACACCTAACGACCCCTATAGTGGTCGTACCACACCGCTAACCTCTAAACGTTGCATTTTATATATTTATTCAACAAATAAAGGTACTGAATATTTTAAACATGGTATATACTCTCCGTTTTTTTTTTCCTCTTCAAAATGCATTTTGTTTCATAATTCTAACGTATTTGGTTCCTGTTTTATTCACATTTTATATACAGGGTGTGCTAAAATTTAAAAAAATAATTCCGGCGCCAAAAGGTTAA
>Ga0123357_10010688_pt1 | contig 11695 bp, 12 predicted proteins | sample TergutEmb28metaG_FD_89873 | JGI IMG/M metagenome (GOLD analysis project Ga0123357, IMG submission 89873) | Embiratermes neotenicus P4 segment gut microbial communities from Petit-Saut dam, French Guiana - Emb289 P4 | ecosystem: Host-associated > Arthropoda: Insects > Digestive system > Gut ...
AGGAAAGGGTGGTAAAGAGGTTATATCAGAACACTGCAGAAGGAAGTAGGAGTGTAGGAAGACCAAGGTTAAGGTGGATGGACGACGTGAGGGAGGACCTGAGAAGGATGGGTGTCACAAACTGGAGGATACGTGCACACAGAAGAGATGACTGGAAGATAGTTGTGAAGGAGGCCAAGGTCCTACAAGGACTGTAGAGCCATGTAGTAGTAGTAAATAGGCCTACACAGCAACTTCATAAGTGTGGGAACAGAAGTGAATATACATTGTGGTAGCTGGGCGGAGGCATGCTTGTACATGCCTTCTCTGTGGGTGTTTCATGCCATCTATGCAACCCCAAGAGGTCCTTTTATTCTTCTTCTTCTTTTTGGAGGGGGAGGAGGCAGTGTCACCAAAACGGCTGTCTAGTTCAAATTTTGCATCAAACATATTTTGTATATAAATTCTTATGCTCTTCCGAGTCATCAGTGAAGGACTACATGCAGGTGGTCACCAAATTTATTTTTCCATGCAGCCCAAGAGTCCTAAAGTGGCCCTACCTCTCTATGGTAAACGACACTGTTCAGATGGCATTATACCACCAGGCGATGTAGCTCCTACGACAGCACAGTGCTAAATGGTTGCAGTCATGAGGAAATGGATTTTCTCAAGAACCAGGTAAATGCCAAATTTTCCTAGCAACTAGGGAAACTAAACGACTGGAAAATAACATCCCAGCCCAAGGAGTTGAGTGGCACTGCTTTGAACACACACGAGACATCTCACATTATGGAACACGGAGAATATGAGATTCAATGTGCACTTTTACTGCTACCAGGCAGACAAGATAATTTTGGAGCTGGAATTTTGATTGGTAGTTGCCACATATTAACCAATAAAGAAATTTATCCAAGGGTTAAAAAACCTTCTATAACAGAGACAATAAGGTTAGATTACACTGGTTTGGGCATGTACAGAGAATGGAAGAAAATTCCCAAGAGTATAATATATGAATTTGGGAACAAGACTGAGAGGTAGACCAAGAAATAGATGGCAAGATGAAGTGAGGGAGGATGGAAGAATAGTTGGCGGAGAATAGTGGCAAGAAAAAGTAACAGAGAGGAATTGAGGAAGGTCCTGAGAACGGCAAGGAATCGTCGCATTCTGCACATGCCAATGGAATGAATAAGTTTCCACACCATGCTTCATAAGAACCTGAATATGTCCACACTTGTCAATGCATCATCAATCACGAGGGAAAGCAATGTGCACAAAATGATGCAGTAAATGCAATAATATGGACTTAAAAATCCACTTTCTCCCAAATACTGTCACATTTTCAGTACTTTTGTACAGCTGCTTTGTGGAATAACACAATTGGAACAACAATGTGCATAAGATTTTGTTGCAACCGCAAAAATTGCGTACTACTTCACAACCATTCCACAAAATAATAAAAAAATACAAAGCAGCATTAATGAACAGGATCTGGAACAACTTGTGCACTTGGATTCCATACAATAAGTAGGTGGGATATTTAAAGTTGTTACATAAGCAGGGCAGATGAAGAAAATCTCCTGACTGAGGATGTGAGTGTTACCTTTAGATAAGGAAATAATTTGTATGTACGAGGACAACATAGGTTATGAAAATGTCAACAGTGAATAGCACCACAACAGCTGCACAATCCCTGAATTATGAGTTAAGTTAAAAAATTTAAACAGATAAAATGGGTAAACTGAAGAAATCTGGCAATTCCTGACAAGATAAAGATGTTTTTTGTTCCCTGAAGTGTCCTTACTGAAACTGCACCCCACTTGCCCTCCTATTCAGCAAGTACTGGGCAGCGGGGCTCCTTCCCATGGGGGTAAAATGGCTCATGTTTGAAGTTCCATCTCATGCTGAGATTACAAAAGTATATCTACACCTCCACTCCATCATATGCCCTTGTAGCATGGATTTTAAACAAGCTCAGAAACAACTCAACCTCTCTCATTCAAGACAATATGAAGCACAGCATTAATTCTAGAAATCAAGTCTGTCATTCTTTGCTGCCAGGCGAACTGAAGATCTTGACCAAATCTACACTAACGGGTGTTTTGCTGACATGGAGAGAGAGTATAAAAGTAATACCTACAATTCCAAAGCAGATAATGTAACACCATTTTCTGGGGAAAGGGATGTGCTCAAATAAACTCCATTATCTTTAATAATTAGAGTTCCTGCTGTGCGTGACCTAAAAAAGAAAGGGTAAATGGGCATTAATACATACACATATCTGTGCTACTGATATCGCACTGGGAGGTGCACTACTAAAATTAGTTTGCTTTTACCCCACCATGGAAAAGCTTCACGGTCAGATCATTCACTGGGCAATACATATCCATCAGGCAGACAAAAAAGTGAGTACCCTGCATTACGTTTAACTTAAATTGACCACAATTTGTATACAGCACAATGGGAAAAAATGGAAGATAAAAACAGCTCCCAAGACAAGTCAAAGTACAAATTTGAAAGAGATGACACCAAATCATGCAGCACAAGAACTCTGCTGCAGCACACAAATCGGTTACATTCACTACAGTATAGAAAAAGATCTGTATACTGTACCTTTTAACCCAAATAAGATTTTCCCCTCTCTCAGGTTTGTTAACCTTTTGACACCGGAATTATTTTTTTAATTTTAGCACACTCTGTATATAAAATGTAAATAAAACAGGAACCAAATACGTTAGAATTATGGAACAAATTGCATTTTAAAGACGAAAAAACAGAGACTATATACCGTGTTTAAAATATTCAGTACCTGTATTTGTTGAATAAATACATATAATGCAACATTTAGAGGTTAGCGGTGTGGTATGACCACTATAGTCATTAGGCGTCAAAAGGTTAATGTAACGAACATTTTATTCAATCATGCAACCTTTTCTTCGTACGTGGAAAATAATAAGGTAGTGTGTTTATTCAGGCATTCACATAAAGTAGCATCTATGTTGATCAACATGGCCCCAAAAAATATAATTTTATGGTTCTACTTTGGTATATTTTCAATATATAATTTTATTCAGGTTGTTCATAAGTATAGTATGGACATGCAAATTAAAATCAAGAACTTACAATATGCCAAGCATGAAAGAAATCAGTAACCTGAACATATGCAATGTGATTTTACGTTTTCAATAGTAGTGAAAATTAAGTGCATGGTTTGTGAAGTTCTGACCCCACAGACATTTGTAGATGTTAACCAGTGTTTCAGAGAAATAGAGTGTCTCCATATTGAAAGCTGAAGTAAGATAGCATATGGAGGAGTTATATGTGAAGGCTGACAAATCAGGCCAAAGGGAACAAGTATACTGGTCAATCAGAACCACCGTACAGGGCAGTGGGAATAGTCAAAGTCAAGACATGCCTTCTGAGTTGACAGTTGGCTTCAAGAGCCAGTTCTATGACCAGATGGCAGGGCCAGGTGCACTCAAACTTCTGTAGCTGCCAATTTTTCCATGCACAGCCCTCAAGAACGAGCTCTCTAGCCCTTCTGCACCACCTCACCATTTGTATAAGGAAAACATTTTCATAATTTGAATCCATGAACCAATAAGTTGAATCATTTCCTCAATTACCTAACCAGCATGTACCTTAATATCCCATTCCTTACAGAAACTGAGATGTTTGCCAACCCTGCATAGATATTAACAAACTGTATACTCCCCCTAGCTTATGCAATACAGTACTTACATCATTTGCCCCCCTGGGGCCAATACACGAAGCCTTGCAAGCAAATTTGCATGTACAATGCTGAAGATGTCACTGAGTTGCTGAATTCCCGGTAACAGGTACTCATACTCAACAATCTTGCTGAAATACGTATGCAAAGTAAATTTTAAGCAGCTAAGGAATGTCAGCCTGAGGAGAGGCCCATGATAGTTTCAAAACTGTGTAAGGGGCTTGGACGCACTAAAGCTGGCATAAAGGTGTTTCAGAACATTGATTCAGAGATGAAGCAAGCAGCAACTAGACAAGATTCTGAAGGAGTAAGAAGAGAGGTTTCCTTCTGACAGACTGTGCTTATCTCTTCATGTCATCTCCAGAGACTTGCATTTCTGGACAGTTTACCTTCAGTTGGAGAAGAAAATACGGCCCCTTTAAATTGTCATATATTTGTCACATTTCGTACAATTTGTGAATTTTTTGAAGTATAGATGTTTCTTTGTCCCCTACTAAAAACATACTGTCTGAAACTACCTTCCCCACATTTACACTGAGTTTATGGGAAAATCTGTTGGCTTACATCATCTCAACTATCATTATGTTGATTAACATTGACAGTTTCAAAACCAGCCATGACAAAGCTTCAGATGATGAATGTAAATATAAAACCCGATGGTTCTTTTGAGTGCCACCCACACGAACCTGCATTCAAATATGAAGTAGCACCAACATGAAGTGAGCAAACTGTGCTTTCCACCTCAACATTCACAGACAAAACTATGTGCCACTAGTAGTCTCCAAATATAACTGTATTTTCTCCCTCCACATAAAAGGCCCCAAATTCCTTCAGCTAGCTCTAAAACATCAGCTGTACACAGCATCCCCTACAAGTGTGTAAAACAACATACATTAAACAAGACACATATTCTACTGTGCCCTAAGCCAACATACACAATATGCATATAAATCATCAGTGAGGGAAAAAAAAAATCAGTGAAAACTGTGGGCAGTGCATTCCAATACTGGACTCAATTTCCAGACCAGAAAACAATACAGATGCATGAATTGGAACATCAGGGAAATAACGGATGGGAAGCTCCATCTTAATAATATGACAAGAGAAGACTGTCTCAACCTGAAAAAGTCATGGAAACCTCTCATTCAAAAAAAGCACAAGAAATATACTTCCACTTTATTCAGCACTGTGCATTGGACCTGAAAAAGGCCTTCCTGATCCATCTCCCATTGGCCCAAGGTGGCTCCCCCTCCCACTTCCCTGACTCTGATCAACAATCTTCAATACTTCCCTTGGCCTGATTCTTTCCACTTCTTTAACCCTCTGAGCAATGTCCTTTCTTTTCTATTACTATCCGACCTTACTTTTGAAGCATTATGAATGCAAAGACGTTTCTACAAGTAATCAATAAATGGCAGACCATCATGATATGATTCTATGACTGGATGTTAGATCACAGAATTGTCAAGTGCAAAGTTTCAAATCGCAAGCATCCGTCGGCCAGGCAGCCACTACCATACAGGTACAGGCATACCACTCACAGTATTAAATAACCCAACCACATCCTAGTTCCACCAGTATTAGCCCTGAAGACAGAGGCAGCTAGGGCCTTTAAAATGCTTGCAGCCATCTGTAAATACTGGATTACAAAATCCAGAATGCTACAATACAGAAAGTAAAAATACAGTCATCTACACCATTTCTTTTACTCAGTCAACAAGGCAATACTGACAGTACTAACAGTGTCTTCCTTATATCCAGGGTCTACAAAAATGGGAGGAACACTACTGACAAGCACAAAATATAAACTCCTTTCAAAACCAATTTCCAGAAAAAAATCATATATTTCTGACAAGAAATGACTTACAAATGAACTATCGCCACACATGTATATCCCATTCACACACAATTTCCAACCACACATGTATTCAAACCCACACACACTCCAGCAGGTACACAGCCACTCATTACATATACAACTTGCGCACACTTAAGAAAACAAGCAGCATATTATATTCACACAATTTTTAGGTTTCAATTCAGCCATTTTGAGGTAACGGCTGAAACTTTTTTTTTTTGTAATTATTGTTTTGTGCAATGCAATTTATCCTTCCACTGGAAGCTGTTACCAAATGTAACCTTCACAGCAAGTCTTGTTCTGCACACTAACAGCAACAGCAGCACTAATCACATGAACAAGAGCAGTCATATACTAGTATCTGCAATGGTACAGGGGAAGAGAAAGTTCTTTTTTATTTTGGAGACTACACTAGATTTTATATTATATATAACAATATATTATGAATTGTGAACAAGTCACATGCACGGAAAAACTCTGTCATTTTTTTCACATTTCTTAAAAAACACGTTGGGTTTCTGCTTCTAAAGATTTTTAAAATCTTTCTTGCATAAAAAAAACACCATCATTCCCCTAATGGCACTGTAACTGCTCTGCACACTCAACGGATTGCTGCTTCCATCACAGCAAGCAGCAATGGTATTCTTCACTTCCTGATGCAAAACTCTGGTCTTTCTATTAAAGCAACAAACAATTTTTGATGCAGTGAGATGACCCTTGCACAAAACAGACACACTAAGGCAGACAGGAAAAAGGGGGAGGGGGCACCAGAACAAACAAGGAAATGTGTGATGAAACAACCTGCATGACATAATCTGAGCTACAGTCTAAACCCAACTTTTCTTTATAAGAAAAGAGATAACGGGTGGGGGAAACAGAATATTTGTAATGTAAACCAAGGTACAGCATACAGAATGCCCAAATGTCAGTTAAACAAAAATACTGTCTTGTAGCAATGAGACATGCTAAGGTTTAAACATATGAATGCTGGTATAAGTCAGCAGCAAATGCTGTTGTGCAATAAACATTTAGCAACGCACATTAAACAATTTTAACGAATTTGGTACACAACAAAGAAATTTACGCTGTATTTTAGTGCACACAGTATTAATTCACTAATTTTTGGGCCAAACTGTATCCTGTTTATTAAGGTAACATTTGAAATATAATAACTTGCAATATAAAGATAGAATATGAGACTAACACAAATCACTTGTTTTCAAAATGTCTTCTCAATCTCATCATCAAAATTCAGTCCTGTAAGAAACTAAGTTTTGTTCATGCATGCTTTAAACATGCATTCATTAAGACAAAAATAACTAAGCGCTCACCACATTATTCTATATTTGGAATGCTATTTAAACAACATAAATTCATTAACACCTGGGGCACAGGATACAACATAATCAGGCTAATCAACTTCAAACTTGTGTTCTACAGTTTCAATAAAACCATCCCGAAGAATACTTAGTAACCCATATTGAAGTCTGCAAGAACCAGTTTCAGAAACACCAAAATTCCTCACAAACGTGAATGTGAAGTGTAACAAATGCAGATTTTTCAAACCTTTATCATTCCATAATACATAACAACACATGTCTGGAGTTGTAAGTTTTCACATCAAATAGGGTTCGTTTCAAGAGTGTGAAAAATGCAAGATTGTGTTTAATAGGCCAGTTCCCACTGTGAGGGGGCTAAAGCATAAAATGCTTTGCAAAGTCTGCATTCCCCCCACAGTTTCATGACAGATGGCTTGTGTTTCCATTTAGGACAGACATTCATTTTGACAACTCATCGCACTCTAACACTTCACTTTGACCGAAGCAAATTATTCAGTATTTTAAGAAGATACTATGGGGTGACATGTCCACAATGGCCGAACACAGCCCACATTCCACGACAAACATACATAAAGGTTGGTGATGAAACATACATAAATTTAGATTATTCCAAAATTAAAGGTGCTGGAAAATTATGCACAACGGTAATAAATAATGTTAATTACGAGAATTTACTCATGGAAGATGGCACACACACAGCAGGAGCTAGAAAATTAAAATGTAACAGGGTACTGTTAGAAGTTAATATGAAAGGAAACATAAGAGTGAGGAGCTCTGACAAATAAGGAATGGACACATGACGAGAAAGTTAATATTTCTGTAATTAAAAGAACATAAGTGTTCATAATAGGAGTGTGTAAATGTGCATTTCATACATAGCTTCAATCATTTATTGGCATATATTAGGTATATACTGTAAATATTAAGAATTTTGTAAAGATATAAATATCATTGGCCATCATAAACTGCAGTTTTACTGTACTCTTGATGGCCAGTAGAAGTATGACGATACCCGAGACCTTCCTGTACATGCACAACTGCAATCCAAATTCATGAGTTCCAAGTTGTTTTCTTTTGATTCAATGTGAAATAATTACTTAATGTTACAAGTTTAAGGTTCATAAGAGCAGCAACTTGGTGGGGCAAAAATTCTCTGATTACACCACCACAGGATTGACCAGTGGCTAAAATCATGCTATCCCATACAATACACTCTATCACACAGAAACTGGGAGGGAAACGTAATCAATGAATTCAATCAGACTTGACAGAAATGTGTGTGTGCATGTGTACATACACACATAAATACACAAAAACATGCAAAAACACATGAGGGTCTATTATTAAACTGAAGGGAATAATAACACTTCAGAAATCCTGATCTGGAATGACATGCTACTTATTGTGTGTGTGTTCCAATTTTCCTTCTTCAAGTTTTTATCAGATATGAATAATTCAAGAAAATAAGGTATAACAAAAGATAATGGCCACTAATGCACATTTAATGGAAAGGCAACTGTGACAATGTTGACACAACATACAAGTTAGAAAATATATCTTTCAACCGGCAATTGTGAGCAAGTTTTAGTTTAATTTCTGTGTTGTGTCACCCAAGTACTTACGTCAAAGAGGCATTCCGATGATCCCGTACATCACACATCATACAGCACCTTCACTATCTAATCTGCAAACTTGTGAAGTTAAGCATGCCATGCACATACAAACCTATTACTAAACTGGAACTAGCGCAGAAAGCATAGTTTTGATTTCACTGATTGTACATTATGTATATTATAGATACAAAACTTCTATACAAATTGCAATTTGCCATGCGACTAGCTCTGGCTGCAGGATAATTGGCCCCTTAAAATCAAGCTATAGTCACACTCAGCCTTAAATAACAGTAGTACAAATTTTAACTATGCACAACACTGTCGTAAGACCTCTTTACATTCACCACACATTAAAGACCCACTACAAGCAATTCGTAAGTGACCAGTGACTAGAACTGAACTTTGAGATGGCTTCCACAATTAGCAAAATTCCAACAGGAACCAACGAATCAACACTGTATCCATCAAATGGCAAATCTAAAAAACCCGTAACTGATTAAGTGACATGGTTATTCTCTTCATGCCCCAACTTATCAACCCATGTATATTATAGCATCCACCAACCATGAAATCTGATGTGCCGATATGACTGAAAACCATCAAACTACTATAGCATATGTTTCATAAAAAAATTCACTACATCAACTGTCAACATCAGGACAAAGTGAGCGATGTCTTCCACTGGACTTGGTCACCTTCCTTTTCAACATCAACCCTAAGGAAGACATTTTAAAAACCTCTTCTGTGAATTATGGACCAAAATTCCGTTATCATGTTTAAGATAAATAGTTCTTTAAGAATGGGATGCAAGGAAATATGTTGGTAATGCACCAGCAATTAGTATATATATTTAGGTCAGAGGGAAATCAGACATTCTTGTGTTAGAATAAATGCAAGGATGACATAACAGGCATGAAACAAAAAATATCAGCCTTAATTTTTTGTTCTGCAATGTAGAAATTAATGAAACAGCACAAGTGCCACAATATGTGCTTTTCCATTTTGATTTTATCTTCAACAATGAACACTTTAACCAAAGACAAATTACTCTAATACACCTATTCTGATCTCACATAATTCTCTCAAACTGACAGATATGAAATCTTACCTCACTCTTTTAAGGGTTAAAAAATATGGCTTACAGGACGTAAGACATCCTCGCCCACTAACTTTGCACAGAACTCCAAATGTAACACTTCATTCTTACAAAGACTTCTCATCAGCTGTCTTAAAATTGGAAGTTACACAATTTTCTACACATCTCACACATCAATCTCGCTTCCTTTATAGAGCTCCTTTCTCAAAACCAGTGCTCAAGTAGCACACAGGCAAATTAATAATATTAACATAATGTTAACATTTTTTTGCCTGCTGAAGACTTTAAAGAATACAAGGCTTCAACAACAGCCCAAATCCTCAAAAAGAAGCGAAGTTTGTTGTGCCAAAAAAAAAAAAAATGTTTTTATGTTAAACTCAGAAAATCAATTAGTATCTTCACTGGTTCACACACAGTCAAACATATGGAATAAGTACTGTACCATTCATTTTAAGCAACAAGTTTCACACAAAGCATTAGGTACATTTTTCACATATTGTAATTTCTGAAGTCCTGTGCAGTTTGGTGGAAAAAGGATGAGAGATGAAAATCAACTATGCGTAAGAGTTATATGTGACTTGACAAGGTATGCTATCAGTACAAAATATTCAGTACTAGCCTGCAAATCACAATCTTACCTTTGATTCAAGAAAATTGTCTAGTATCATTTTATTTCTTAATTAGGCATTCTGAAATTATGTGAAAAGGCATCAGATGCCAAACTGCAGGAGTTCCATATGCCCCCCCCCTCCCCCTCCAAACTCTTGGCATAAGAGATGTTCGTTGACATACGGGGTTGATCTTGGATAAATATGACTTCTGGATATCCAAATTTGCCAAGGAAAAGTATTCAAAAACCTTCAGCCAGTCAAAATGCCATCATCATTCCCAAATACAAACCTTCCCTCCTCTCTTTTATAGTACACTGCATTGTACATGAAACAAAGCAAAATAGATCAAGTCATTAGAAATGAAAGCAGAACAAGTGTTCAGCATGTTATGTAAAGAGTCAACTTTGTCCATCACAACGTACACAACAAAGGGCGTTGTCGGCGAGTAAGTGTAATGGTGTTATTCTCAGTAAGACAATAATAAAAAAGTAATGTGATCCAGTGGGAAACAGGTCTTTGAATGCAATGAAAAATCTGAGATGGTGGTATTCCTCTCCTGAAGCACTGACACACACACGGAAGCACACAGTGCTCCTCATTTTTCACAACATGAAATGTGTCTTGCTCTTCAACAGCCACACATCTCAAGGTGCCGTGTGCACAGCGGCAAGTCCCAATGATGACGCCCGTGCAATCATCGTAGTGGTGTGATGTGGTTAAGCAGGAAGCCCACCATACAAGTCTACACCAAGTTGTACTCCTTCAGGTTTGACTGCAAAATTGTGTCCTTGACTGCCGCAAACACGAACCGGATATTCTCTGTGTCTAGATACAACAGAAAAATTCACACATAAATATTAGTCTCTACAGTCATGAATTCAATCTCCAAACACATATGCAGAAAAAAATATTAAGCATTTTTAGTTAAGGATAATGTTATAGGTTTTACTTCTATTTCCATAAGCCTCCCTACTTGCAGAAACATCACAAATGGCATCAAACAGGGCTTATTTCATACTTACATGTCAGTCAGCAACATCAAAATCCTGAGCCAGTTTAGCCCATCCTGCTACAGACGTACATATATGTATATTGTGAGGATCTTAGCAAGTTGGGTTGAAAGTTAATCCAGCCCAAAACCCCACAACCAAATTCTTTTAAGACCTACTTAAGTCTTTGAAGAGGTATGCAACTTTCAGTCGCTGGAGACCACCACATCGTGCTTTTATATAACAAGTAATAACAACATGGCAGGCATAGGTATTGGTATGGTAGGAGTAACACTACTGACACTTACTGTATGGCCCTGAAGGGATGTATGGTAACTAAGCTTGGATAAACATGCAAATACTGTTAGTGAAATATTTTTATAGAATGTACGGCAACACAGAGGCCATACAAAAATTATCTTCAGCCTCTGATCTGATGTAAATAATTAATGAATCATTCAGGCTATGCACATGAAATATAG
>Ga0123357_10010689_pt1 | contig 11695 bp, 5 predicted proteins | sample TergutEmb28metaG_FD_89873 | JGI IMG/M metagenome (GOLD analysis project Ga0123357, IMG submission 89873) | Embiratermes neotenicus P4 segment gut microbial communities from Petit-Saut dam, French Guiana - Emb289 P4 | ecosystem: Host-associated > Arthropoda: Insects > Digestive system > Gut ...
ATTCTTCTCGATTTTATCACCCGTACAATATTGGGTAAGGGATCACCTGCCCTATATATCTAAAATATAGGAGGTTAGAGTGAGTTCAGTTCGTCTGGGGTAAACAAAGAGATACATTTTATAAAATTCTTCAATCTGCGTGTTCAGGAGGATTCAGGTCCAGATCTGAACCAGTAGGTAAGCTACCTTGGTACATATTTCGTGATTTTCCTCAATCTCTGCGGACAAATTCTGGGGAAATACCTATTATCTGGCGATGACCATGTCATTCAACATACTTTCTAAATCGTTACACTCTCCTCCAATTCCGCGGTTTTGATTGGCCACAATCCTAGAAATCGGCCCACATGACCGAGATATTTTCTGCCCTCTCACTTAAATATTCACAAGAACCTAATTCACTTAACCTGAAGATGGAGGCAGCACTTTACACCTTTAGGCGAGAAAATAACTATGATCGTCATGGTGCAATAACCCACAAGTTTGTCATTTTCATTTATCACCCCACCATTCATTTACGGCCTGTTCTAGGGCGACCTTTACCTTTTATACCCTCATTATAACCTGTAGTAAGTACTAGTAAAAGAGTCGTTAAATAAAGTGTTAATATATAAATGAAGGCCGGACACATTAATCACTTGGTCAATCTACACGTCGATCCGATAATATTAACATGGAACGTGAAGAAGTTGTGTCGATTTGGAACAGATTCAGCTGGCTCAGAACGGGGCAAAGGATTCTCTCTTCGCTCACGGCAATTGAAGGTCGGGCTTTTGAAACAAGGGTTTATTTATCGTTGAAATAAATTATTGCTGGCTTGTCAAGGAAAACTCTTGTTCGCAGAATTAATTTTGGTTTAGGTTAAACCACAATATTTCGTCAGAATTCTATAAGAACTTTGTGAGTGAACAAAATGCTGGCGGTTGGGCGTACCTTCATTATGATTCCATTTACGTTGTTTGTGTACTCGACTTCCCATGTTTAATGCGAACTTCTTCAAGAAACGCGGTTAAACGTGCACAATAAAACAGTTTATAGAAAGAGGCTAATGATTATTTTTATTACAATTAAAACAAATCCACTTGATCATGGATTGAACTCGAATTATGAAATACAGAATATAAAAGTACTGGGCATTTGGAATATCTTTCCCCCATTTGCAACAAGAAATAATGTAATGAAAAATAAAATAAACTTTTAGACGGTTTGAACATAACACCACGACGAAAGACTACTTACGTTACAAGAAACATTTTACTTGGTGTGGCTGTGCAGTCGGTAATACGCGTTTGTTGTGTAGAGCCACCCAAGTGAAAGAGCAGAGGTACACGTAGTTCCGTGTGCAAAAGAGGGAGACGTGATAAACTAAACTTCTGGAGTTTGTGGTGCAATTATTCAACTCCTGCAAGCATGACGTATATTGTGCACACAGTGTCACATCACACACTGTTCCATTAACCAAGAACCATTCAAGGCGCTGATAAAACCAATCATTACATATCGTAAAGAACCTAATATCTGCCAGTAAATAAAAACTATACAAACACGCCAGCCATTAGCATACGTAACTGGACGTATGACATATGATTAGTTACATCCAGTGTTGACAGGGGGCAACTCTGTTACATCAGCGATAGCAGAGGACTGTAGGAGACGCAGGAATAACGGAGCTAAGTGGTCAGCAAACAAACAGGTTTGTTAGAAGAACCGGAGCGCAACAGGCTGCCTTGTGGAAATAAAATTTACAAAGTCGTTTTGCTGTCGCGTTCTGTCATTTCGGTCAGAATATTATTAAAGCAGATTCATGCTAGGTGTATTAATGAATTAATTAAACACGATGTCACAGCAGGTACAATAGAGCTGCATGCTGTTTATATTCGGTAGGGGCATGGTTCGAATGAACTATATTTTCAGAAATTCTGACTACACATTTTCATTGCAAGGTAATGCCAATACAGTAATTTTAAACGCATAGGATGTTTTTGACACATTAATTTACAAAAGTTGGGCTACTACTGGGAATGATCTAGAAGCAGAGTCGAGAAAAATACAGTAGCAACAACTTCAGCCACATATGATTTACACATAAGGTAAAATTCACCCTACAACAGGCAACGAAAGCCCAGAGGAGGAGTAGGGTTATAGCTCTATTCTTTCTTTAACCTCGGCGCTAGAACGGGGCTGGGTGGCAAATGCCACGCCCCGGCCGCTTTACCCCCGGGATAGACCAGGAACTCATTGTATAGGAGGCTGGGTGGGTCCCAGAACCGGCCTGGACGGTTGCAGAAAATCTCGAGCGCACCGGAATTCGATCCCCGGACCGTCCAGCCCATACCGAGTCGCTAAACCGACTGAGCTATCCCGGTCCACATTTTTAAAACATACCAGATATAAAAATAAACATATTATGGTATACGATTATACGATACTCAATGTGTCTCGTAGACAACACAGAAGAATGAATATATGACAGCAGGGGAAGGGGGGTTCGTAACGATATTTTATAATTATGTTACAATTTTATAATAACTGTTATAATCCTAACTTTACATAATCCATACAGATCACTATGTCATATTCTGCATCCCACATTGATCATAAAACAACCAGTGCTGCACATCGAATACAAACTGGCACCAAGAACACATTGCTCGTTGAGGGGTTATGCAGGCCGAAACATGTAGCTAAGGATCAGTACTAAATATGCATTAGCTGTGCAGAGTATATAAAAATTTATTGATTTCAAACGTCAGCCATGTTGTGAATGTTGTATTCTTTCTTTTGGGTGATTCCCCGGTGTCTGTTCCATCTTCATAGGTCGTGTCCACATAGCCTTTGAAGGTGGAACAGAGTGTTCCGAAACTTCGGCACATCAAATTCAGACGCCAGGGAATGACACAAAATAAAGAATATAATATTAAAATTTGTGTGCGGAGTGTATATTCATATAGGCCTGCTACTACCAGAGCAATACCTACTACTACTACTACTACTACTACTACTACTACTACTGTTACTACTGCTACTACTGCTGCTGCTGCTACTACTAATACTACTACTACTACTACTACTACTACTGCTACTACTACTACTACTACTACTACTACTACTACTACTACTACTACTACGTTAAGTAAACGGAATATCCTCAGATTGGAATCAACAATTCTTCCGTCTTTCCACACGGGTTTCAAGATTTGACTCGGTGATTAAAATTTATTTAGACTTTTCCAAAGGCACTGGTATAAGTCACTCTTTGACTCCCGGTGCTAAGAATTCAAACATGTTCGGTTTTACACAGTACTTTTGTCCCTCTAAAATTACATTTGTTTACGAAACATATAGTTTACTCATTAACGCTTTTGTAACTTGCATTTCCGAATTTATTACTTTTTATCATTGTGTTCAATCAGTGATTGTTTTTCATGGATTGGAAAGTTCCACTTTGCAGTGTAAGTAGACCTTCCTTCCTTCCTTCCTTCCTTCCTTCCTTCCTTACTTACTTACTTACTTACTTACTCCATGCAGAACAGTCCTTCTTGCGAAGCTACCCGGTTCTCAGCTAGTCAAGAAATTCCCTGCATTTTATGGAACCCAAATGTTCATTACCGCATTCACAAGTGCTCGCCACCTGTCCCTGTCCTGACTCTCATCGATCAAGTCCATGCCCTTACATCCCACTTCCTGAAGATCCACCTTAATATTATCTCCCCATCTATGCCTAGGCCTTCCAAGTAGTCTCTTTCCCTCAGGTTTCACCACCAAAACCCTGAATACACCTCTACTCTCCTCCATACGTGCCACATAACCCGCCCACCTCATTCTTCTCGATTTGATCACCCCAACTATATTTGGTGAGGAGTATAGATCGTTAAGCTCCTCATTATGAAGTTTTCTCCGCTCCCCTGTGACCTCGTCCCTCTTAGGCCAAAATATTCTCCGCAACACCCTATTCTCAAACACCCACAGCCTACGTTCCTCCCTCAATGTGAGCGAACAAGTTTCACACTCATACAAAACAACAGGCAAAAATATAGTTCTGCGTATATTAATCTTTACATTTATGGATAGCAAACTGGAAGACAAAATGTTCTGCCCCGAATGGTCGCAAACATTCCCAGACCCCAGTCTTGTCTTAATTTCTTCCTGGATACAATTGAGATTTGTTAAGGTTGTTCCCAAATATCTGAACGCTTCCACCCCTTCAAAAGAAATATTATCAGTCTTTATATTGTGACTTCGTCCTGCATTCTGATCTCGACACATTACCATATACCAACAGCAACCGAAAACGAAATTCTTCAGGCTACTTTCATCGCCACCCCTGCGCTCCTGCATTCGATCTAGCAGGACATATTTCGGCGAAACATTTTTTTCCCGCTAGGTGACCATTAAACCGAAGTGTAAGGGACGCGTCCTGCCAGCGTCCCTGCTTCAAAAACAGAAATTTACGCAGTGCGTGGAAGCCGTTTCTAATGGACTTGCTATAACGGGCGATAGCTTGTATGCTACGTCAAATGCAACAGTGCAGAGTTCGCGGTGGAGAAATGCCATTTTCAGATGCCGATTGTTACAGTTCGTGCTTTTCTCCAGCACTAAACTGTATCTTACACCCATAATCCTCACTCCACTCACAGTTTTCCCAACTAATCAGGTTGTTTTTGCCGGTCTCCATGGCCGCGCGGTCTAAGGCGTAGGTCTACTGCCGCTCGCCTGCTGAGATCGTGGGTTCGAATCCCACCGGGGACGTGGATGTTTACCTGTTGTGAGTGTTGTGTGTTGTCAGGTAGAAGTCTCTGCGACGAGCTGCTCACTCGTCCAGAGGAGTCCTACCGACTGTGATGCGTCGTTGTGTGTGATCTAGAAACCTCAAGAATGAGGAGGCCATGGCCCGCGTTGGGCCGCAGCGCCACAGGAGAAAAAAATCAGGTTGTTTAATTCAAAGCTTATAACATATAAACCCAACAGTGCACATATAACCTCAACATACACTGCAACATATGTTCCTTACTCACAAACTACATTATGCATATAAAACCAACCGTGCACACATAGCCCCAACTTGCCTCTAAATATAATCGACATTCAAAACCAGCAATAGCACACCTTTTATCTAAACACTGCTCATAACGTACAATCCTTAACTCAGCTCTTTTTGAAAACAGAACATAATCATCCACTAAATATTTCAGCTGCAAAATATTACCTCGACTAAAACGGTTAAAATCAACAGATTACTCGGAATAAAGAAGAAAAATATTCTCTCATCCACTTATTACAAAATCTACAAGTGAAAACATCTGTAAATACCCCAGTTGCCCTGTAATATAAATCAATTAATTGTACGAGTGAGATCACATTTATACATGAACCACCTTCAACACAGTGTCTCTTCTTAACAATTCTGGAAAATTTAATTACTTGAAGGTGATCCCTTTGGGGTGAAACATATAAAAATTTCCCTATATTAATAATAAAAGCCCCTAACAATTCGTAGAGTGGTATAATGTAGTCTTAACACAAGTTAATTTATGAACAGTTAATAGAACACAGCTACATGTTTCGGCTTCAGGTTTTGACTTAAAAGTTATGGAATACACGTATATAATTTACAACGCATCCAAATGGCGCGATCTCGTTTACATTAAAACGTTAATAAAGTACATTAAAATATGAAGATGGCTTCCAGAAGCCGAAACATGTAGCTATGCCATCTTAAATAATCATGTAATAAAGTTGAGTTAGACTATATTATAACGCTCTATTAATTATTAGATCAATACACAACGAGGATGTCTTGCATAAAATGTATAAACACCAGTCGAGCAAGCATCCACCAGTACAAAAACCTAAAAAGGAAAATATATAATTGCAAAGCCAATATACAGAATGATTAAAAAAGATGGACTCAATTGAACAGTAACAGACGTACGAAATTGAGTCCACCTCTTTGAATCACCCTGTATATTTTAACACACATTTTCATATTTAATGCATTTTATTACCACTTTAATGTAAAAGAGATCTCGTCATTTTAAGATTTTTTAAAATTATATATTCAATGTTTTAAGTCAAAACCTGAAGCTGGCTTCCAGACACCGAAACACGTAGCTGTGTTCTCTTAAATGTTTATGTACCGCTGTATTAATTATTAGATCAATACATAACGGGGATGTCTTGCCTAAAAATAAAATCCCCATTAGTTGTGAAGGAACGATTTTTTGCCCTCTATCTTTGTTATCACAATCACTCTGGTTTAAACTGCTTTACGAAGATAAAGCAGTTTCTGTGTCAAACTGAGGCGCTGCAGGGGAAATATCCTGCTTTCCATCGGACAGTAGGCTGGGCGAGGAACAAAGCCGGTCTTTATGAGGCTGCCTGCCACGGGTCTGAACCCAGTCGTCCAGCAATCAGCAGCTTCCGCCTCGCAACAGCACTGGCCCTCGGTCAGCCGTTGTTAGGGCTCTTGGCCAGCAACTGCTTGTAGTTATTTTCCACTAGCAGAATGCTTTTGGCTCTACTCCGAAGTCTGCACTTGAGACCATACGCATCACCATGCGATGCTCCTGTGAGCATTTGGTAACAGCGCTACATTCTTCCGTTCATGATGGTACTTGCTTCGAAGCAAGTAGAAGGGACCAAAAAAAAAAAATGAAATCAAGGTACGAGTGTAGTTACTAAACTGAGCTATTCGATCTTTGGGAATAAAGACTAGACTAGAGTAAGGGAATACGCCGTGGAGAAGAGGAAACGTTAAAAGGACAGCACAAAAGGAAGAAAGATATTAAATGGATAATAAAACTTTATCTAGAAACAGAATCACGGAACAGAGAGCAGCACACAGCGGATATGTGGGGAGTTTCTACGAAGGTATTCAGTGTTGCGGCTTGTGTTGCTGCATCGCCTGAAACGTCGATGGTGTAACATTTCAAACTGAATGATCGAAAGTATGTTGTGTAATCTTGGCGTCCTAAATAGACGCCGGGCCAAAGGAATCTGGCACACACGTTTATTATGCTTACGACTTGCGTCCGCAATGGCCGGACGAACAGACGCCTGCTTTTCCTTGCGTGAGATGCTGCTATCGCCTGCGTCGTTCGTTTGTGTTTCTTCACCAAGATTACGGATATACGATGTGATGCGGGATTTGTGAGGAGTCTGTTTACAGACATGGCCCAGTGTATTCGTCAGTGCGCTGCGACGCTTCTTGCTTGTGTTCTGGAGGTACCTGGTTGAAATCTCAGCCCGGATCAAGCAAACATGATTATTTTAACGAGGTTTCTCAGTCTCTTCAGACAAATACCAGGGTAATGCATCGTAGTTTGTTACGTTCTTTCCCTTCCATATCCTTCCGGCTCCAATTTAACTAATAAACAAATAATATGTATTTTAGCGACGACAAAATTATTATTGCAAGGTTACTGCACCAGGGTTCTTTAAGCCAGATGGCCGTGGCAGTAAATCTCCAACACAGATACACATATGAATACTGCAGACACTGCGGGATTTTTGGTGAATGCTGATAATTAGCCACTGGAAACCACATGTGCCTGGGAATTTCCACATTTCTTTCATCTACAGTTTGTTTTTGGCGCGACAGCCCCCATGCGGCCAGGGCCTACTGGTCCACAACGACGCACCGCAGTCGGTAGAACTCCTCCGAACGAGGGATCAACCCGACGTAGAGACCTCTACTTGACAACACACAACACTCACAACAGACAGGTACCCACGTCCCCGGTGGGATTCGAACCCACAATCTCAGCAGGTGAGCGGCCGCAGATTAACGCCTTAGGCCGCGAGGCCACTGGGACCGGCTCCATCAGCAGTACTAATGTAATATAATCCGGGATAGCCCAGTAGATATAGCGACTCGCTACGGACTAGACGGTCCGGGGATAGAATCCCTGTGGAGGCGATATTTTTCGCACACGTCCAGACCGGCCCACCCAGCCTCCTGTACAATGGGTAACGCGTCACTACCGGGGATAAAGCGGCCGGGGCGTGGCGTTGACCACCCAACCCCCATCTGGCGCCAAGGTTAAAGAAAAAGTAGAGTTATGCAGCTACTCCGCCTCCTCTTGGCATTCATGGCATGTCCTATGGTGAACTGTACTGTACTCTGAATAATGTAATGTGGTTCAGCGTAGCTCAGCGAGAGTTTAATTCTCAGGAACAGCAGAGGCTCTTCTCTTCTAAACAGCGTCCAGGGCTGCTCTGGGGCCCACACAGCCTCCTACCTAGTGGGTGCTGGGGGCTCTTCCCGAAGGTAAAATAGCTGAAGTATAAGGCTTCCCTCTTTGCTCTACATGACAAAGAGGTAAAAATATTTGGAACTGCACCTCCATTTCCCTATATATCTTCATGGCGTGGTAATTGAGCAGGGGACAGTTTTCAGTATTATTATTATTATCATTATCATCACCATTATTACTGATGTTATTGTACTAATGCTGACTACCGTAATTAGTATGCAGGCTGTTGAGTCACTATGTATATGAACAAAGCAAGTAACTGAACTGAATTACAGCAAGCATTAAACTTGTGAAACATAAAATCAATCCACACCAATTTAAAAATTCTGCTCGTACCTCGAAGACAGCAAAGTTACAAACACCAATCAGCTAATTTCTTTTACAGAAATGGTTGCTTTCTTGTGAGAATCAAAAGAAAGGCGCATATATATATAATATATTTTTTTATGGGAGAAATGTAGGTTTTATGTGTGTTCACGAAATTGCGAAAAGCGACTGTTAGCTTGGTCACGTCTGTCCGTCTCACTGACCTTACGCACTGAACCACTCGGCTCCCATTGGACGGATGTTTATGGAATTTGAAATTTGTGCATTTTTCGAACATCTGTTGATAAAATTCAAGTGTCATTAAAATTTAATAATAACAGGTGCTTTACATGAACACCAATCCACATTTATGACAATACCTCACTCAATTCTCCTTAATTTTTTAGTTCACTCTAGAAGAGACCCCGAAGGCCCAGAGGGGGAGTAGAAGTATAGCTTCATTCGTTCTTTAACCTCGCGCTAGATGGGGTGGGTGGTCAACGCCACGCCCTTGCCGCTTTACCCCCGGGAAAGAGAACCGGTACCCTTTGCATAGGAGGCTAGGTGGGCCCCAGGGCCGGTCTGGAAAGGTGCGCAAAATCTCACCCCCACCGGGATTCGATCCCCGGGCCGTCCAGCCCGTAGCGAGTCGCTATACCGACTGAGATATCCCGGCCCTACTCAATTCTCCTTAGAATGAGAAATCTTTCAGAAAAAGTTGTAGAGAAAATCAAAACACACATTTTATGTTCAATAACATTTTTTTCCCGAATATCATGCCGTTTTTTGAGATAATGTGAAAAATTATAGTAGGGCCAGACAGATCACAAGTGACAGTATAATTGGGCTCAGGCGCTTTACAATCTGGATAAGTAAGGCTACTGACACACACACTCAGAATATGTAATACTTATTGTTATTCCACGGCAATAATGGTTACGCGAAAGTGCCTCCATGTTACGTTTGTGCATACAATGTCTGTCTTGTTAAGTGGTAAACTTGGCGGTGTAAGAAGTAACGACTGATCTCTAAAGGTTATATATACATATGTGGACCGGGTAGGACGAGATTTTCCGCAACCGTCCAGACCGGCCCTGAGGCCCACTCAGCCTCCTGTACAATGGGTACCGGGTCTTTCCCCAGGGTAAAGTGTGGCCGGGGCGTGCTGCTGACCACTCACCCCCTTCAAGAGCCGCGGTAATGGAAGAGTAGAGCTATACCTCTACCCACCCTCTGGGCCACACCGGGCCTGTAACGGGAACAATTTACCTTTACATTGTATATAAACACACACGCACACATACACACACACACACATATATATATATATGTGTGTGTGTGTGTGTGTGTGTAAATTGCAGTAAAGCGGTTGCCAGACGAGTGAATCCTCAAGCAATGTCTTTCCAGATTTCGCTTCTGTAGAAGTCATCTCAGGTTTAAAAAATCGTCTAAATCTGGCAAAGTTAACTTTGCGAGGAGAGGTTTACAGCATCCGACATCGAAATTTCATACAACAAGCATGTGTATAAAATGCAAAATATGTCTTCACATGCAGTCATTTCAGAGTTTATTATACCTATAAAATACCGTTATGACCTGGAAATTTTCCATAAAAATATCGCTCAGAATTAAAACGACCCATTCATGAGATGAACAATGAGTACGTGATCTCTTTCATTTCCGCCCATTTTTCAAACTTCGCGTGTCGACATTGAACACGTTCCGTCAATCCTGAACACGAAGGAAACGTTTCTCTCCAATTCCTCGTTGGCACAGCCAACACCTTAATGAGAACGTGTATTTTTGAATATTTATTTTGACAGTCAGGAAGTCAAAATTAACACCAGACGTCACTGTTACATCTCTTGTGGCAAACTTCTCAATCAAAATAGGAGAGAAGGAAATTATTCAAACTTTAGTGTCAAACGACTTCCTACACAGTTTGTTGTAAATTTTCAGCCAAATTTCCCTCCTAAGGGGGGGGGGGATAATAACAGTTATACACAGTAATCATGCTGCTTCTAAGTTAGTTCGCTCCGTTTGAATTCTTGAGGCAATTGGCGTGTTTGTGTAAACCTCGAATGAAGATTAAGTCAAAAGACAGCGCAAAACCTTAACTTCCTTATCCCACAATCAATAATAACAAAAAGGCAGAAGCCCACAATCAATAATATATAATGCCAGACACCCACAATCAGTAACAACAAAATGGCAGGCGCCCACAACCAATAATATAAAATGGCAGACACTCAAGATCAGTAACAACAAAATGGCAGACACCTACAAACTATAATAACAAAATGGCAGACACGCAAATCAGTAATAACAAAATCGCCGAAAACCTCAGTATATAAGAACAAAATGGCAGAAAATTTAATTCCTATGACAGGAACAATTCTAGAGAAAATTACGTTAGGGTCCTGGAATAATACTATGGTAACAGGCATGCCAGTTGCTGAGATTGTATAGTAACGGTGGTAAATAAATAAGTAATGAATTTAGAGCATTGATGGAACGATGCTGACAGAGAACTATAAAATATTGGCAGAGAAATTTTAAGCAGTGCCAATTTCTTCACAAAAAAACCTGCAAAGAACTGAACCAGAGCTTCCGCAGTGACATACTGCAGAATAACCGCCGTAACACAGCTGTTGTGACTGAAGTGCTGGGAGAAAAACATTATACAGCGTGGGTGGTAGATGGATGACTGGGTATGGAGCAGTGGTGGAATGATACTGACAGGGGGAACTGAAGTACTGGGAGAAAAACATTACACAGCGTGGGTGTTAGATGGATGAATGGGTATGGAGCAGTGGTGGAATGATACTGACAGGGGAAACTGAAGTACTGGGAGAAAAACATTATACAGTGTGGGTGGTAGATGGATGAATGGATATGGAGCAGTGGTGGAATGATACTGACAGGGGGAATTGAAGTACTGGGAGAAAAACATTATACAGCGTGGGTGGTAGATGAATGAATGAGTATGGAGCATTGGTGGAATTATATTGACAGGGGAAAATGAAGAATTGGGAGAAAAACATTATACAGCGTGGGTGGTAGATGGATGAATGGGAATGGAACAGTGGTGGAATGATACTGACAGGGGAAACTGAAGTACTGGGAGAAAAACA
>Ga0123357_10010691_pt1 | contig 11693 bp, 6 predicted proteins | sample TergutEmb28metaG_FD_89873 | JGI IMG/M metagenome (GOLD analysis project Ga0123357, IMG submission 89873) | Embiratermes neotenicus P4 segment gut microbial communities from Petit-Saut dam, French Guiana - Emb289 P4 | ecosystem: Host-associated > Arthropoda: Insects > Digestive system > Gut ...
ACATATTCCTGCCAGTTTCAATACGAATTTGGTAATCAGTAAGTGTGTAACAGCTGTCAAAGTTTCAAACTTCACTGGCCATTATCTCCCAAACCGTTCAACTTTCGATATAGGTGTTTTGGGTTTTATCGGTATAGTTTAACATAAGGAACACCCTCCCGAAGTCTGGTCCGTTCCTCCTGTTACACCCTGTATATGTATGTATGTATGTTTGTGTGTGTGTGTGTGTGTGTGTGTTGTGTTGTGTTTGAATAAATTAATTTACCAAATCGTATAACACAACGGGAAGGCTCCTATCAAAACTTACTCACTGGTTTTTATAGTTGAGACCGAGCGTGTTACTGCGCTGTATGAACTGAATATTCAAATTAGTTTCGTACCACAAATGCTCCTAATTATCATCACATTAATGAAACTCTTATCAGAAAGTCAATCGGGCCAAAAATTTTGAAATTTCAAACAAAGTAATGCTCTTTCTGATTTCTGGAGGCATTGCACGGGCAAGCACTTTCACATTGGTTTTCATCTGTAGACTGTTATGGTAAGGTAAAGCTAAAGTTAAAGCAATCCCATTACAGGCCTGGACAGGAGGTTGAGGCTCCCAGATTTCAAGACAATCGGCACATGAAGGTGACAAGGTTGTCAGCCTTAAGCACCGGTCGCCTTTACCCCCCAGGAATTATTCCTGGTACTTATTTCTGTTAGAGGCTGAGTCAACCCAAGGTCCATAGTGCGGCCGGAAGGATTATGTCAATTAAAAATTCCAATGACACCATTTGAAATCGAAACCGCGACCCTCCGGGTTGTAGCGCAGGGCCTTAACGAACTGCGCCAACGCATAAGACTTAGGGTATTTACCGAATTGTTGAATTTGATCTCTGGAGTACATAATTTGAATGTAACAAGAACTTGTAATATATAGCTTTTTGGATATTATCGGACAGACAGAATTATTTAACATTTGGAATCCGCTTAACAAACCTTAATTCCACACCACGTTAGTTACACGTCAGAAAACACAACGAGTCGCAGGCAAAGAAGGGATATAAAAGGCTTGGTGCTGTTCTGTGTGGCGTAATTAGTTCCTGAAACAACATAAGAATTTTCGTATATGCGGGTAACTGTGCAGAGATTAAGCTCGATTCTGTGTGAGAAAACTGAATTTTATGACAGAGATGTTGTTGAGATGGTCTGAGGGGATTCTAAGTATGCGTCTTTATAAGTTTCTTGCACAAAGCGTTTAAACTGAACACACGAAAACGTGTTTGTTCATCCGCCGGTCCGCATTCTCTCTTCTACAGCAAAAAGTAAAGTGATCCCGTTACAGTCCCGTTGGGGCCCAGAAAGTGAGTAGAGATATAGCTCTACTCTTCCATGACTGTAGCACTAGAAGGGGGTGAGTGGTCAGCAGCACGCCCCGGCCGCACTTTACCCCGGGAAAGACCCGGTACCCATTTTACAGGAGGCTTGGTTGGCTCCAGGTTCGGTCTGGACGGGTGGAAAATCTCTTCCTCACCGGGATTCGATCCCGGACCGTCCAGCCCGTAGTCAGTCGCTATACTGATTGAGCCACCCGGCCCACATCTTCTAGAGTACGAACTGGATTTAAAAGAAAATGTGCTGATAGTGTTAGATGTCTATTGCATCATATTTGATTATATGGGCTGGAAGTGTAACACCTGTGGTAAACTTTCAAACATATATGGATCTACAATATGTTTGTCAAATAGTTTCAGTGACCCATGTAATGAGTATTATGTTTAAGAATAATTTTAAAATTGATCTGAGAGGAACAGAGTATTATACACAGCTAAAATTCTAAAGGAGGGGGTTGGGGGGATGGAATCTTCATGGATAACGTAAAGCACAAAATTCTTAAAACTCGAATTTTTCTCTATATAAAGTTCCTTAGGACAGTGTTTCATCATTGTTTGTTTAGTTACATAGTTACTTGATTCGATGTTGGAAAGACAAATCTGGAATCTCCATCAGATTCGCTAAAGATAATTTGCAAAATGTACGGGCTTGCCAAGCGTAATGTTTCTTTACAATCAACAGTGCGCAGACCAAGTTCTGGTATAACTGCATTAAGAACGTGATACTAATGAAGGCAAACTACCGTCGTTATGAATAATTATAAGAACTAATTATTCAAAGGTAAAATGTATTCAGTGGCGAGAGAAAAAATTGGTTTATACATATACACATAAAAACTATTTGGAATTATTTTGAAAATAATGTGACATTTTAAGTTTAATTGGATTGTAATCACCTCTCGACAGATGGTGGCCATTGTTGTTTAGCTTGGCGCGTCGTATTTTGACGTTCATGTCATAGTATCTGGAGTCTGTTTACACAGTCGCTGTTGATTGTTACTGGGAAAAATATAATCACATTTAATTACAGTTTTGATTCTTACGTGCTGACACAGCGGCTCGCTGGACGGTCCTGGGTTCGAATCCCGGTTTGGGAGAGATTTTCCCCACCCGTCCAGAAAGGCCGCGATGCTCAGTCAGCTTGTGCACAGTGGGTGCAGTTTCTCTTCCGCGGGGTTATAACGGTGGTGGCATGGCCTTAACGACCCACACCAATCTAGTGCCGAGTTTAGAGCAGGAGCACAGCTATAGCTCTACTCCCTCTATAGTCCTTCATGGCCTGCTACAGGACGCAGTTTAACTTTGTTATTTTTGTTTCTTACACAAAACTACTCTTCATTTTTCATTACCATTAGCTGTAATATTAATATTTCTCTTCTCTTTTTCTTTCCCTGTCGTTGCCTTTCTTTCAAATATTCATAATGTCAACGATTTAACAGAAAAACACGAACACTTTTGGTTTGGATCTCTCCAGGCAATATCACCTGATTCTCAATTTGCACATCCGTTTTCACTTCCATTTCACTGCCTTGTGATTTGTCTGTAAAGTGACGCACAGAAAGTACGCTTCGATCTTCCTTTCCTGTTGTCGCTATGCTCACTCTCTGTGCCCAATCTGTCACCTGCCATTAGTGTTACAAGACAAGTCGGCGTGTTTGATGTAATCCAAAGTCTCCTTTCGAACCTCACCTTTTACCAGCCTCTTCTTCTGTTCCTTTTTCTTCTTGTTGCTTTGTTTTCCTTATTTCCTATTGAGTTATTCCTTGATTTTGCTCGTGTACTTCACGCACTTCCCGTTTTCGTTACTCAGTATTTTCTTCTTTCCTCTTCCATTTTTCGGAAGCACATGTCATTTCATTCTTCGTTATCTCTTTCTTATTCATCCTATACTGGTAGCCTACGCCATATCCTATATATCCGCATATCTCGTTGCATACATGTTGAATATCGTCTAATTTCAAAATAAAGCCATATAGTTAATTTAGAAAGAATGAAGAGAACTTTCTAGCAAGTCGCTGAAAATTGATTCTAGATCACTGCTACAGCAAGTCGGTTCCGCCTGTTTTGGGAAAAAAAAACATTCGTTTTTGAATCTTTGTAAAGGCTATATTTCGAAATGACCATTATTAGGTTCCACGAAGTTGGGCCAGTCGTTTCAAATTGTTTATCCCTTCGTAGTTCATAGTAATAGACATAAAAATATATGAAGGGTGGAAAAGTAAAGTACATAAAAAATATAGTGGTCGTAGGGGAGATGGCTTTAAAACCGGCGCCCGACTCGGAGACGCTGCAAACGGCGGGAACCAGAAATTTCTTCCCTTAGTAGAGAAACTTGAAATTATTCGATATCCGTTCTCATCTTCCGTCTTTCATCCGTTCTCTGGTCCCAGAAACAGAGATCGTTCTGACGGTATGCACAACATTTCCGTGATTATCTTCTATGCTTCTTACGTTATATTCTGAACTTCGGTGTTTTGTGTTCCATGTTATGGAGATCCAGGCGTCGACTATCGTCGCGGATACGCCAGCTACAACGTAATTCTAATCCGTTCTTTCGTGACTGCTGAGTTGGCATACTAACTACGTCGCGACGGCTTTCTTCCAGCTAGGTTCCACGTTTCCTTTCACATTTACGCCCTATTCACAGCTGAGAAACCGTCATAAAATAAACGAAGAACTCAAAGACGGTGATACTATCATTTGTAACTACTGCGGTTCCGATGTCGGATGACGGTATGAAATGAAATTCTCTGAAGTTGCGGACGATATTGCAGCTCTGACGGTACTTTGGGCCGTGGTCTTTCCTTTCCATCTTCTTTCTAATACATCTTTCACATAGCTTTTCCTGCAGTTTTATGACACCTAAACTGTGTAGTCTGATTCTTATAATAAAACCAACTAGATGCACTAATTTCTCAAATTTATATTTGGAATAAAATTCTACTTGTTTCGGACAGTTCCTCTGTCCATCATCAGGAGTTTTTCATTGTACACACAGCAATTGTATATGTCAGCACCTATATCATTGTTGTGTGTACGGTAAAAAAAACTCCTGATGATTGACAGAGGAACTGTCCGAGACATATAGAGTTTTATTCGAAAAATAAATTTGAGAAATTAGTGCATATGTTTGGTTTTATTATAAGAATTTATCACGATGCACGGTCACCTGAACGTCCGAACTGTGTAGGGTGAAGAAATAAAATATTCAAACGGTTGTTGGTGTCAATTCTTCGTAACGAACGGAACAATCTAGACTGTAACTGCAACAGAACATCTGAAAAGAACAGTGCTGTAACAGTCTTTAATTCGCAGTCCGATATAGTAATAGTTAAACTATAGTTGCTCCTTGTTGCTCCTTATTTCTTCCGTCCATTATTCTACGCGGGCTGCATAAACATTCCAGTCAAACGTACGAGGGTCCTGAAAGAGGGTTGGTATGCTTTATGTTTGTGTCATACAGACAGGACGTGAAAGTATGGTTGGGACACATCGTACGAATTGGCCTATTGCATTCGCTTTTATTGCTGTTATGAAAATAACTTCTTTTTGAGAAAGAAAGACAGAGGAGGAGGAAATGGTGAATGTCTAATGAAGAAACACCAGTGCTTGTTCTATGGTAATTATGTTGCCTCATAAGCTGTGTTTCTTATTTTCATTAATGTTCATATTTTTTCGTTATTTCCCCGAAAGAATAATACAATCGTACCATTTATAACCAAAAAAAACAAACAGCTCCATATCATATATTGGATCGTGTCGAGGCCTGCAGCCTTTGAAACAGTTCCGTGCTATGGGCCGTATTTGTCGCTTTGCAATAGATTTTTCTTATGTAAATATTTTTCTAAATTTTCGTAAAATTATTTTGCCAGTTAGGTATGGAAACCTAAGAAGGTCTTGTGAGTATTCCGTGTTTAACTTTTTGATCCCATGAAGGAATCTAGATTTATTGACCACATGAGCGACTGTAAACTTCTAAAGAATGATTATGCTCGCCGGAGTATTTTTTGTTTGTGAATACATAGAGGAAATATTTTAAGCCCATACTCCAGCGCACAAGGTTTATTACGGTCAAGATTATTATCTATAAAACAATTCTGAGTGTGTAAATGTAAGCTAAAATTATCGTCTTATTAAAATCTGAAAACGTTCTGTAGTATTTTTCAGTCAAGTGACTGTATAAGCATGCACCGCATTGAAATAGGTAGTTAGGAAGCATTAAATAACTGTTATATACATGAATATGTGTATGTAAATATTAAGTTTAATACACATTGTGTGGGCCCAGTAGCTCAGTCGGTATAGCGACTGACTACGGACTGGATGGTCCCGGATCGGATCCCGGTGGGAACCAGATTTTCCGCCCGTCCAGACCGGCACTGGGGCCCACCCAGCCTCCTGTACAATGGGTACTGGGTCTTTCCCAGGGGTAGAGATGGTCGGGGCGTGGGGTTAACCCTCCACCCCATCTGGTGCTGAGGTCCTAGAAAGAGTAGAGCTGTACCTCTGCTCGCCCTAAGGGCCTTCCTGGTCTATAAAAAAAAAGTGAAAACCTACCTAATACAGATGGTGCCGGAAGTTTCTTGACTAGCTGAAGATATTTGTTAGCTTCTCAAGAAACACTTTGCTCCTTGGAGTTAGCTAGTTAGTTACGTAGGTAGGTAATATCTGTAGCGATTTTTATGGATGAGTTCTGAAGAGACAAGTCTGCTATTTTTAAATGATTCTTGACCATGCACTGATGATTCATTATGAGAAATACGACCATAAATTGTACATATATTGGTTTAAATTTATTACATTATAAGCACCGTAGCCTCCTGCATGTTTCGGCCACCTATTTTAGCCGTTGTCAGGTGAGGATGGCCACAATAGCTGTTCATTATGCAATAAATTGACATATCTGTGTCTACATTTGTTGGTCGGGTTTCTCGTAATAATTCTGCAAATTTTTCCGCTTCTCATATCCTATGTTCTTGCTCTCTTTTTCCTGTAAGCACACAGATATGTTTATAATACACTTCCAAACTTCAGGGGAGGTCCATGATTAATTCATCTGCCTGAACTAGGAAGTTGATCCAATAAAAATCGTGTTTGTTTCCACTTTTAATATCTCCCCTTATAAAGAAGACTCATAAAAATTCCTCTTTCCCATCCACTTTACTCCACCCAAAGTTGTTCCGAAAAGTCTGTCCCAAAGTTTACTCTCCTCTCCCTACCCTGCCACATTTCTGTCCGCTTATATACACGTTGAGTAACACGTGTTTCTGCAGCGGTTGTCTTGATTACTACAGCAATCTACACGTGTCTGCATATAATGCTTGGTACATTCTGCGCCCTCTATAAACTTGAATTTGTTGAAGATTCAAGTCTTTTAGGACGTTACGCTTTGTCTACTGTTAAATGATTAAAGACGTTTCGAACGACCTTATTACCTTCATCTTTCGATGTCATCTGTATATAAAGGCAACATCACCTTGTCAATTTCAGGAACACCTTTCTAATTGACACAACGCAATATCCCATAAGTCTTGTCTACAGCACCGATGCTGTCCCATCCTCATATTGTGACGTTTCCCGTTTCTGCTACTAAATGTTTGCAAGCCGTACGACACACTTTGCCTTACAAATTGTGTCAATGCAAAATATGCGTGCTATGGAATGCTAGACTGATAAAAACCATCCCGTGATACGTGCGTCTCTATCACCTTTGCATGTGACGTCTTTAGATTGCGGATGAAGAGGACGGCCTCCGGATATGATCAGCACCTGCGAATATATTGAATAAGTAGTCGTTGACAGCCGATAAGGGGTTATTCTCTAGCTTCAGGTATGGGCGAGGGGCTAACAAATCTTTGTCATAGACACTTCAAGTTACAAATTGTTCCAAAAGTCTTGAAGTTGAGCAAAAGCTTTGGGACGACGTTTTCAAGACGGGTACAGATGGCGGGCTCTTGTGAACAAGGCAGTAAACCTTGGGGTTCCAAGAAATCAGGAGGCTTCCTTGACTCGCTGAATAACTATGGGTTTCTGAAGAAGGACTAAGAGCAATGAAATTAGATAGAAGCAGTCAGGTACGCTAGAAGTTTGTTGCAGATTACCCGTCGCCAGCTGACCAGCTTACCGCAACTTTCTGTTGCCCATAACAGTCACACTTCCCGATGTGTGTGAAACAATGAATGAAGTGTTCTAAGAAGTTAAATGTAACTCTAAGGTAGTTTCTGTAATACCTGCATTATCGACCCTATGTCATTTTCTAAATGACTTCGAGAATTTAAGGAAAAGTTTACATATAAAATTTATGTGTTATCATTGGAATGTGTAATTCTATTATTTCTTAATGAATTATGTATTCGCCACATCAGCTGAGAATCTTAAATGGTGTAATGATAAAATTATTCCGCTGTCGTTATTTAATGTACAGAAATTTATCTTTCCTTATTGCGATATACATATACTGTTCAATGAGGTTTTATATTTTAAATTTTTCTAAAGCATTGAGAGCAATAGTGATATATGTATGAGATGTATATTTAGGTTAGCTCGCCTGGATAATTTTGTAATTTATTTTATCTTTGTAAATAAAAAAATATTGGCATCAATTACATTTTACTTATGACAGTGCAATATTGTTATGTAGAAGACCTACGTATTCCGTAAAAAACTAACTTGCATTACATGCTCTTGATTAGTTATGCTGTGATTTATTCTTATAATAAATGCGAACGAGATGCACAATTTCTCAAATTTATTTTCGTAAAGAACTCTACATGTTTCGGATACATCTACTGTCCATCATCAGGAGTCTTAATACTGTATTTACAGCAACTGGTATTTGTCAAACGGTTATGTTGCCTGTCTGCTAACGAGGTCAGGATCTCGCTAGCAGACAGTCAACATAACTAGCATGACAAATACCTATTGCTGTGTATACAATGTTGAGACGCCTGATGATGGACAGTAGATCTGTCCGAAACATGTAGAGTTCTTTATCAAAGTAAATTTGAGAAATAGTGCATCTCGTTGGCTTTTGTTATAAGAGTATATCACGATGCACGGTCCTCTGAATGTCAAATTATTCTGTGATGTACGTAGTTTAAATATGTATAGACCTTCATTTACAAACTTAATTATTGTGCAAAAACACGGGTGTTCTACAAAACAAATTTTTTCACTCTTTGACGGTAAAACATGCGTTCTTGAATTGCCACCCATGCTACATGTTTGTCACACCTGAAGCTTTCTGACCTGTTCACGACAGTAACAGAGTAAAAACGAATAATATCATTATGCAGTTTTTCTAGTAACGAATTTCTGAACGAAATCACGTCTTGCTGTTGAGAAAGTCTTCTTTTTTATGAAACACTATACAGTATACTCTTCTAATAAAACATATCAGCTATGAGTTGTTGAGATTTACGCTTTGTTGGGACGTTACGCAAGGTTTATTATTAGTTATTTACCGACATTGTAGTACAAAATATCGGGCCCACCTTCAAGATTCAAGCATTTCAAGAAGACTACTTGATCCTTGAAAATGGGACCAATAGGTTGTACCAAAACGTCGGAAACTAACAATTAATGCTGCGTGACATCTTAGAAGAGCGAATATCTCATTTACACTGTTGCTGAAGCCTGAAATTACGTATGCTATGACGTTACTTTCAGGCGTACCTTTCATATCTTAAGAAAAATATGTCTAACACTTTATGGCCACTTCTAAATTCTGGTACTTTACCAGGATAGCCCCTGACTCTGTAGGCAATATTAAAACTTTATAAAGGGACTAACATTTCGCTGTGGCTGTGAGGTTATGAGATAAATCTACAGGTCAGTGATCTGAGACCAGAACATGAAAGAAATATCATAGAAGCCTGACGTACGTGTTTATACGATTTTAATCCACATTCTTTGTCAGTTCTTTTACTTTCCAGGCAGACAGTTTTGAATGTTTCAAAATCTCTTGTTGTCCGCGACTTTTTTTTTGTACAAAAACTCACGATTTTTATTTACGATTTCTCACAGTTTGCTTTCAACTGATATTTGATTACCCCTTTCTGATACAGTTCATTGTTAGGTCGAAGATTTGTTTTATTATCAGCTTTGCTTCTCAATACGTAAACAAAATTCAGTATGCTTTTCAGGCCTTAAAATCTCCATTCGTCTAATTACATAGAAATTTTTCGACCAAGAAAACAAGATAGCTAATAGACAGCCGAATGTCGCAAGAATTGACAAGCTGTAGAATCGTGCAGGGTGCAAGTGGTTATTACCAGCGAAGACAGATGTGGTTACTTTGTTTTGGTAAACTCTACATTCAAGTGACTGACAAAATACTTTAGTTCTCAGAAGGTCACAAGTTCTATCCCAAACATCTATACTAATATTAGACAAAGACAGTAATTGGGTATGTCGATGTGATGAAAACCAGTCAACTAAACACATGGCACGTGATGTTAATTGGACCGTGCATCTTTGTGATAACTGAAGAATAAAAAACCAACTAGATGCCACTTATTATTTTATTGTACTTCTTATAGGCTCAACATGTTTCGGGCATTACTATGCCCATCATCAGGAGCTGACGACTATGATGTTGATTACCACATTGGTCGTTTCGTTATTGGTTTGTTGTATGTTGGAGGAAACGACCAATGTGGTAACCAACATCATAGTCGCGAGCTCCTGGTGATGGGCATAGTAATGCCCGAAACATGTTGTGCCTATAAGAAGTACAATAAAATAATAAGTGTTTTCTAGTTGGTTTTTTATTCTTCAACTAAACACATGCCCGCACCATATTTTGGAACGTGGGTATAACTAATGCAATATCTACTGTAATTCTAGACAGTTTATTAATCATTGTCACAGACTAATAGAAAATCGCCCATTGACCCTCACGCGTCTCGTTCTTTGAATGTTATATGTATTTGTTTGGAAAGAGTTTATACTAAAACGACGTACGTGTGTCAGCTTACGTTTTAGCAGCCAGTCCCATGTGAACTGCAATAAAGTGTCGACTGTAGGACTGGTGTTAGTAGGGAGGATCACTGGGTGGATGGTTTTGAACTCTATTAGCCGAGTGGGGGAGTATTGAATTACCCGGTTATATCTTTGCAGTGAAAATCTAATGAGAGTGTGTTTAATGAACCTTATCTTTTTTTACAAACCGAAACTGAAACGTTTTTTATCGTTTGTATGAGTGTTGGATCTACGAGCATAACAAATTGCATAAATTGATTTTAAATGTGAAATAATGATGAACAGACTGCAGCGATTTTACCAAATAGTTTTGTGCTGCAAATGAAATGTATGTGTGAATATTACAGATTTAATTTATATCCGAAATAACAAACCCCTTTTGGGTATCGTTTAGGCTGTGTGGTTTAACGTCTGTGTCATAATTTTAATCCAGTTAACGAATAATTTAAATAAATATGATAATAATTTGAGACCGTAAAGTGATGTTTTCATGCACATAAAATAATCCATAAATAAAACTTTACATCTGGCCTAAAGAATTCTTTAATTTATTGATAAGTTTGATCTGTTACAAACATGTAGATTGATTGTAAGTGAAGTATGGAAATGAAATTAATTTTGTGTGTTATTCTTTATAAATATGAAATTAAGTTGCCTTTTCAAGGAAAGAATTTGTAACTTCTGAGAATAAATTACTTATATACATATTTGACAAAAGAATGACTACATAACAAAGTAGTGTAGAAAATCATACGGAGACGAATGTTTTACTTAGAAGTGCTTACATAATGTCCTAAACGTGCTTGAATTGAGAGCATCAGATTTTTGCAGGACATTGAGAGGTATGTAAAAAATGAAAATGGCGTAAAAATTTCTGATTGGTCAAAACTGTGAAAAGAGCCATTAAAGAGATCTCAGAAAAACTCGTACCCTGGCCTAGAACCAAACCCATGTTGTTCAAAGACATAAATCACGAAATTTGAACAGCTAGTTACAGAGTGGGTGTTCAGTATTATTGAAGAGCTAGTTACAGAGTGGGTGTTCAGTTTTATTGAGGAGCTAGTTACAGAGTGGGTGTTCCATTGTACTGAACAACTAGTTACAGGGTGAGTGTTCAGTTGTATTGAACAGCTAGTTACAGAGTGGGTGTTCCATTGTATTGAACAGCTAGTTACAGAGTGGGTGTTCCATTGTACTGAACAGCTAGTTACAGGGTGAGTGTTCAGTTGTATTGAACAGCTAGTTACAGAGTGGGTGTTCCATTGTATTGAACAGCTAGTTACATAGTGCGTGTTCCTTTGTATTGAACAGCTAGTTACAGGGTGGGTGTTCCAT
>Ga0123357_10010693_pt1 | contig 11692 bp, 9 predicted proteins | sample TergutEmb28metaG_FD_89873 | JGI IMG/M metagenome (GOLD analysis project Ga0123357, IMG submission 89873) | Embiratermes neotenicus P4 segment gut microbial communities from Petit-Saut dam, French Guiana - Emb289 P4 | ecosystem: Host-associated > Arthropoda: Insects > Digestive system > Gut ...
ATATTGTTACTGCGTCTGAATTGTGTCTCGTCAGTAGATGCAGTCGAAATGTAGAGAGATAACGAATTATTTGAAACTTTTTTGACGAAATTAGATATTTTAGAAGAACATCAGGAAATCCACGTGTAAGACTGCAAGGCCACAAAAAAAAAAGCAGGGAATGCCTGCCAAAATGCGATTCTGACACTTTGTCTAACCGTTTGCTATCCTGAAAAGTAGAGATCGAAGTATCTAACTATATTTCTGTATGTTGTTTTGTGTGCATGCTAGAGGATAGAGTGCTGAGGGAGCTTAACAGGGGAGACCTTCAAAGAAGGCTGGAGAAAACAGCATAATGAGGAGCTGCATTCAAGTGAAAACGTGTTATTCTGGTTATCACTTCAAGTATGCTGCCAAGGGCGGAGCATAGGAACATACAGCAGTACATAAAGGGCTTTGGTGGGGACATGAGAAGGAAAAAATCACTTAGAAAACTGGGGATAATATTAATACGGATATTATAGAAACAGGATGGAAAAGCATTGAATGGATTAATATAACTCATTAGAGCACGGAAATGAATATTGTGTTTCAGTAAACTGCAGGGGAAATGTAAATTTCTCAAGAGGGATCTGTACCATGATGTTAGCATGTGTCTCAAAATAGGTAAGACACCTTACATGTCAGATCCTCTAATTTTAGCTTACGATAGAGTCTATAATCCTGTACTTGGTGCAACAATGACATATAACTAATATGCTCGTGTTGCTATACAGATGAGGTTGTAACTAGTTTCCACTCTGTAAATATTTAATATACATCTGTACCCGTAGCAATGTTAACAAAGGGACTGGCCGATAAAAAGAGCTGAATTCCGCTACACGCTAAAGGGCTCTTTCTTAAGTAATTCAAGCTTCCAAATTTACTTGCCGATACTGCAGAACTGTACCAGTGACTTGAGTTAAGAGACTGCGAGAGAAAAATCGCGTTTGTGATTTTGCACTCACTTACAAAGAAGCACCCACGAGGTATTTCAACATTACAACTAACTATAGAAAATTTCAAACAAGATGTTTGGCTCATGGATAAAAAAGTATCAGAAACCTCTACAAATAAAGTACGCCTTAATTACCGCTGTGGTAGCCAATATCGGTCCGATTTTAGTCTCACAACCAAGCAGCTCTTACCCTCACGCGCCTCATATTGAAGCCAGTGAGAATTACGAGGCCAGTAAAACATGGTACTGGGTTAGCTGTATTGAAGTACTGGCAGGTCGTCATTCACAGCTTATGTACGTGCATCGCTAATATATTCGCAGAGTAAACGAACAAGATGCAACGTTCCACAATTTATTTATTTCTGTAAGACGCTCTGCATGTTTCAGACGGGTTTGCCGTCCATCATCAGGAGATCAAAACTGCACAAACAGCGTCAGGTATTTGTCAGACTGTAATGACATAGTTAAAAACAAATTACTAATAACAGTATATATGAGTTGTAGTGGGAAGTAAAACGTGTTACAGTTAAAATTCTATGTTAACTAAGCGGTTAAAATATTTTATTACCTGTACGTTTTAACATATCAATTTTAACCGCCATAGAATTTTCACTGTAACACGTTTTACTTCCCACTACAATTTATATATACTGTTATTAGTAATTTGTTTTTAACTATGTCATTACAGTCTGACAAATACCTGACGCTGTATGTGCAGTTTTGAGCTCCTGATGATGGACGGAAAACCCGTTTGAAACATGTAGAGCGTCTTACAGAAATTAATAAATTGTGAAACTTTGCATCTTGTTGGCTGTACTCTGCGAATTCACAGCTTAATTTAAGCCTGAGAAAGGGGGTAAACAAAATGTGATATACCCATAAGAAACCATGAAACAGGTAAGGGTTTGGGGCAATGACATAAATGACAGCAACTTCACACACTCTGTTCATACATTTATTATTATTAATATCACTATTATAATATTACTACTAATTATAATAAATAAAAAACACGTAATATTCTTTACTAGCCGGTGTACATGAGAAGGAAATGCCAAGCAATTTTTGTAGAGGATATCCCGTTGTGTTACAAAATTGAAAGACAATAATAAAATTATTTGTTTCAGTCAAATACAATATATTATTATTATTATTATTATTATTTAACTTATTAGGGACAAGTTTCGGTCATTAGACCATCCTCAGGCCATCCTTACAAAACATTTAAAAAATCGGTTTCGTGTATTGCATATTAAATTCAATGTCATTGGGATCCCTTAAATCTTACACCAGTTGTTACAATTCTGTTTAAACAATGTAATAGTTGAGTGGTTATATTGCCTGTGATATATTGAGAGTTGAATGAAGAGCTGAAACGAAATTGTAATTAAAATTGACAAATGCAAAGTGATCCCGTTACAGGCCCGGTGTGGCCCAGAGGGTGGGTAGAGCTATAGCTGTACTCTTCCATGACCGCGGAACTAGAAGGGGGTGAGTAATTAAAACTGATACATATTAAGTATATCTCTAGGTTGGACTGGATTAAAAAAGTTAAAAAGATATACATATGTATATATATTAGTCGTAAGTCACGAATTTGTTAGGTAAAGATTTCGTAGTTTTATCTTGTATACGCTGAACACTGGGTGGTGCTGTAGATATTGCTTACAACTCTTCCGTGTCTCCTTTATAACTGCTCCGTGTCTCGTTGTTTGTAGCGACGGATATCTATTATTTCATTCAGTGTAAATTGAAAGGTTGGAAGAGTTCAAATATTTGGGAAAAACCTTAACAAATCAAAATTCTATTCAGTAAGAAATTAAGAGCAGAGTGCAGTCAGGGAATGCTTGTGTAGTGCCTACCGGGTGATAGTTAACTCCCACTACTCCCCATCCGAGTACGTACTAAATATTGTGAGGTCGCGGGGGTCCTACTATCGTTGTTTCGGTCTTCGTGATCTCAAATTTTCGCTGCCACCAGTCAAAATTTGGATTATAAACAGGTTTTTGACAAACCGTTTCTGTATAAACTACACTTGTCCAAGTATCATAATTACAACCGTTAAAACTTCTTATTCATATATTGCGTCTAATCCTCGTTGAAGTTTACCGGTATTCTCATATGTCAATCACTTATTCAAAGAAATGTTTCGGATTTGATTGTATCTAAATTTTCATCACAGCTTACGTCCCAGTGAGACACGGCCAGATACGGGTTACATTTTAACTAACTAAAATATGTAAGTGTATATTCTGTAAAATATCTACGTGATTACACAACAGAAATCTCTCTTTACCATATTTAACCCAGTAACATAAAGGCAAATCCTGTATGTTAATTCAATTTCTCCGTATAACACAAGTTTGGAAACAGCAAAATAAGTTAACAGACACTTCCCAATCGTTTTCATTGTTCTCCGAGTTGTGGACGTATCACACACCACTCACCTGGGAGGAAGTCTGGGGCGTAGGGCTCATCTTGAGTCATAGCCCAGAGCAACGTGTTTTACGTCTCCTCTCATTGAAACTTTGATCACAAAAGATACTCTTGTCGGTCTTACAGGTCGCTATACCAGTTCATAAAACCCATAACTCAGCTCTATTAAAGGTTCAAGAGTTTACTTAGCAGCAGCATAAGCACACACGAAAGGAATGTGCTGTTACTAAGGAATTTGCATATAGAATTTTCCTGTTGTTAATGCGTGCAACTTTCTCAACCACATTTAAAATTTCTACTCAGTCAATGTACGAAATACAAGTTACACGTGTAAAATTAACAAATTTCATTTCAAGTTCCAAATTTTTAAACAATAACCAAATGTTAATCTGTCTCTTTCCTTCTATGCATTTCTATGCGTTACACTTGCTATCATTCTGTGCAGAATCGTTTGTCTTCAAGTTTGCTGTCTAAAATTATAAAGTTTAAGATCTACAGAAGTATAATTTTGCCTGTTGTTTTGTATGGGTGTGAAACTTGGTCGCTCTCATTCAGGGAAGAACGCAGGCTGAGGGTGTCTGAGAATCGGGTGTTGAGTAGAATATATGGGCCTAAGAGGGACGAGGAAATAGGGGAGTGGACAAAACTACATAATGAGGAGCTTAATGATATGTACTGCTCACCTAATATTGATCGGGTGATAAAATCGAGAAGAATGAGATGGGCGGGGCATATAGCGCGTATAGGGGAGAGGAGAGGCGTATACAGGGTTTTGGTGGGGAAACATGAGGGAAAGAGTCCATATGGAAGACACAGGCCTAGATGGGAGGATGATATTAAGCTGGATCTTCAGGAAGTGGGATGTGCTGTATGGACTGGATCGAGCTGGCTGAGGATAGGGAGAGGTGGCGGGCACTTGTGGATGCGTTAATTAATCTTTGGATTCCATAAAATGCGGGGAATTTTTTAACTAGCTGAAAAACTGAATAACATCTCAAGAAGGACTCTGCTCCATGGAGTAAGTAAGTAAGTATAAATTGTAGTTTTTAATGTGATAATGTAACAATTACACTGAAAATATAAATATTGGGTTTAGTTTAACAAATAAAATAATTATGAATACGGAAAAACTTAATCGTAACTAAGTAGATTATTACGATTACACTTACTTACTTAAATAATTACTTACTCCGGAGAACAGAGTCCTTTCTGAGGTGTGAACGACCAGGTTTCACACCCACACAAAACAACAAGCAAAACTGTACTTCTGTATATCTTAATCTTCAAATTTTTGGATAGCAACCTGGAAGACAAAATATTCTGCACCGAATGACTGCAAGCATTCCCTGACTTAATTCTACTCTTAATTTCTTTCTGAATAGAATTTTGATTAGTTAAGGTTGTTCCAAATATTTGACGTCTTTCACCCTTTCAATTTACACTGCATGAAATAATATATATTCGTTGTTACAAACAACAAGACACGGAACAGTTATGAACAATATCTACAGTACCGCCCAGTGTTCAGCGTATACGAGATAAAACTACGAACTCTACCTAGCAAAATTATGACTTACGACAATATATATATATATTTATATGTCTTTTTAACTTTCTTAATATTAGTCTAGTCCAGCATAGAGAAACATTTAATATGTGTCAATTTTAACTACAATTTCATTTCAGCTCTTCATTCAACTCTCAATATATCACAGGCAATATAACCACTCAATTATTACATTGTTTAAACAGAATTTTAACTACTGGTGTAAGATTTATGGGATCCCGATTTTTAAAATTTATTGTAAGGATGGCCTGATGATGGTCTAATGGCCGAAACTTGTGCCAGTAAGTTAAATAATAAAATATTGTTGTGTTTGACTGAAACAAATAATTTTATTATTGTCTTTCAAATATCAAACTGTTTGCTTACACCTTTGTTAAATTCTGGTTCAGATAATTCTATCAGTATTATCGGCGGATATTAGCAACACATTAATCTTTTCCAAGACAATTTATTACGGTTAATTTCTCTTCAATGCTGACTGCCTTTTGCTGTTTTTCCGTCAGGGTTGAGTTAGGGAACATAATGTTACGTTTCCCACTCGTTTTGTTACTGTGAAATAAAGACTAACAAGCCCAGAAGGTGACTTTCGACTAAACAATGAGCGCACGGTGATTACAGCGGAGTACAGTGAGCGCACGGTGATTACAGCGGAGTACAGTGAGCGCACGTTGCCTACAGCAGTTTACAGAGAGCGCACTGTCGCCGAGCCTTGTTCCAAGCTGCGAGGTTCGTACAGCCTCGGCAGCAATCTAGCGCGCGGACATTTAAATGCCGATAAATTGTGAATGAAATCGCAAAGGCAGAAGTTGTGTAGCTTTGCAAGTAATGTTAAATGAAATAGGCATAAAACGAACGGGCGCAAAAAAATATTACCTTCATTAGGTCACTACTTGTGTCTGACATGTAAAGTTTGTTAATGACAGCTCGACCATCGTGTTAGTGAAGGCACGCACCTGACTGTGGGGCCAAACAATAGCAAGAAAAGACAAGCAATGTAATTTAGACAAAGTACGGACTGTAAAACATTTCTCATGAAGGTTACCTCGTCACTGCACGAGGAACATACAGAGTTCGAAATATTTGTGATTATTTTAGAGTTTACTCTCGGTTCCTCCTATAAATATATACAAAGGTAAAGGTAAAGTGATCCCGTTACAGGCCCGATGTAGTCCAGAGGGTGGGTAGAGGTATAGCTCTACTGTTCCATGACCGTGTCACTAGAAGGGGATGAGTGGTCAGCAGCACGTCCCGGCCGCACTTTACCACCGGGAAAGACCCGGTACCCATTTTACATGAGCCTGGGTGGACCCCAGCGCCGGACTAGACGGGCGGAAAATCTCGTCCCCACCGGCATTCGATCCTGGACCGTCCAGACCGTAGTCAGTCGCTATACCGACTGAGCTACCTGGCCCACCCTATAAATATATTACTTAGTCATAAGTCATATGTGTTGAACATGCCAAAATACGTTAAGGTCATGATGGCAGCCACACCGTAGCAGCTGGTGGTTGACTCTCACTTCTTCGTGCAATAAGAACACATTCAGGAAACCATCGACCCACCCACGCTACCCGGTCTCAGTTCATCTGCTCTCTTATCTTAATGGGAAAGTAAACAATTGGAGCAATGCGTTAGTCCAAGAAAGCTGATGTGACAGATAGTTGCTGCGTACATTTATGTCTCTGACACTCGTGGATCTGAGTTTCAATAATTCTGTCATTACGAAAACAACGACAGTTCGAACGCATCGCTGCCTATCATGCTAAACACGACCACAACAGTCCACATGTAACACTACAACTCAATCACAGACATCTACAATGATCCACATTTGTCACTGTTAATCATCACAGAAAAAATCAGCCCACACATCGCTAACAAATATTAAAAGCAAATAAAACGGTCCACAAGCATCACTAGCATGTTGGATATATCAGTGCCTGTTTGTCTGTGTGACATAATCACTTATGCTGCGATGGACATTTGTTCATGAGGTAAAATCATTGCTAGCCCTCAGTTCCGGGAGGTTCGAAGCCACCCGTATACACTAGAATGACAACCATCTCTAGTGCGCACATCTCGAGTCCTTACCATCCGTCATAATGCTCAGAATAGGTCCATTCAAGAAAATTTCACTGAGGGATGGAAGGTCATTGCTTCAGGACTGTTTAAGGTTCGAAAATCCTGTGAGCATGAGCATGGTTTGTGTCTAAAATTGCGTAGGTAAATCCCTCCTTCTCTTCGCCAATCCATTTATTTACAATTAATAATTTATGCAAAATCGGTTCCGTTCACCGAAATATTGAAGAGAATGAATTATGAACTTCAAAATTTTATACGTTTATGTTGATATTCTTCCTTTGTATCGATTAATGCTACCGTTATAAGACCGTACATGTAATTCATTATTTTAGAACAGTGTCCTAATTTATTGCCCGAACAGAGAATATATGTACGAATTCAACTGTCCGTTCTCTGGAGAAACGTAATAGGCAGTTCAAAACTTATCTTAAATGATAGTCTGCTTCCCTAAATTTCGTCCATCATCTGTGTGACTGCCGGTCCCAAGGTTACACACCGGATAAATAACACGAAATGACCTTAAAATTCAAACTTTAGATGTACAAGAAGAGTATCAAAAATGACTGGTCGACAGCAAAAGTGTTTTTGGAGCGACAGAATCCTGGAATGATAAACTGCGTGCAGCAAATAAGCACACACACAACGAAGTGCAGGTTCACGGAAAGGGCAGGCATATGATGATTTCCTTCGCCCTTTTCTATCGTATTTATTCTGAGAAGCGCAACCCACTTTGGCAGCGTTTCTGAGTATAGAAAGTTGGTTACTGTCAAATTTGTCTGCGTTCGGGATGGTACTCATAATATTTCAAACATCTCGAATCTCAGCAAACTATTTCTGATATCTCAGTTCTTCAATATCCCGCGATTAACCTGCATAACCCTAAAACATCTTCAGATGAGTCATCCTAGAAGCTCTTGCGGTGACATTATTTTCATTTTGTACAAATAAAAGTTTTAGTAGCAAACCCTACATTTGAAGCCAGCCTTAGATAGATAATTAGGTATTTTCTTCACGGTCTTTCAGTACTATTGTGTTCTAATATCACACTATAATCGCAAGTTAGAGTACTTTAATTGTACACTCACATATACGCCTCTCGTTTTCAAGACTGAGTCGACTAGAAACGTGTCTGTTTTGGGCAGGGTATTGCACAAATGAAATTTCAGAACACGCGAATATAATTAGCTTTATGGAAACGCTTACAGAGCAGTGTGGTTCAAGATGTAATATATTTACAGACTTTGAGTAGGCTAACTGTAAGAAAATTTCTGAATTTAAGAAGGTAATACTGAAATTCGAATACGTTTATAAATGAGATTTAATATTTGACGATTCGTTTCTTACTTCGAAGACAACACAAAATTAGTCTGAATCTCTTCAAAATCTAATATTCTAATAAACAACACGAATTGTAGAAGAATATAATCTTATAATGAGCATAAATGCAAGTCTATTTTCTTAAGTACGACTTATTAGCAAACGAAGAAGGCGTGATCACGGTTACTACACTCCATACCAAATTTATTCAATTTTCTCGAGAACAGAAAGATTCTTATACAGCTGACAAAGAATTATTTCGTACATTAGGAACATAAGAGTGAACAACAATAATATTTCTGGCCTAAGGTTTACTTATTAAGTTGCAGTTAGTTTGTGTAGTGCTGAGTAATCGGTCTAGTGGCCGGTATGTGTCTTGTCTTTTGAGTTCACTTTTCTACGCTGTCACTGTCTCAGGTTCTGCAGAGTCAAAAATTACGATGACAGAAAAACTGGAAATTACTTGGAACCAAGCGCCCGAACACTACTCGCACTACCATCTGGGAACTTGTCTAGAAGGTCTGAGGAAAACTACGGAAAACCTCAGTCAGGGTACCTCATATCCAAGTCGTAATTCGAACCCGGTGCCTGCTGGTACGGGTTACCGTCACACGAACCTGAATGACACGTTGATTTTGTATAAGAGAAATTTACTGAGCGAAAAGACTCACAAATACCATAGCTGAGACTTGTGCCCTCCCAACAGAAAGACCCTAGAGGAAAGGGTTGTTAGACGTACCTCATTAACATACCCCAAACGTACAATTGTGCAAATAGATTTTCTGGCTTCCATTCGAATGCTCAACTGCGAGTAAATGTAAATTAAAACAGCGTCAATAAAGCGGATGAATGCGCTTATTCTAATACTGCAGGCGACAGGGAAAAAACTGGTGCCAACAACAAGCAAAGATTATGCAAATGGCCTGCAAATTTATGTCTGCATATGAATGCATAATCCATCATATTTTGTAAATTAAACTTGCAATACAAATCAATAAAAATCACATGTCGTGGAAAAAATTCCAACACGTACTATTTTTAATTTGAAGAATTTGAAAAAACGTGATATCGATTCGCAGTCTTCCATGCTGTTGTATTCCAAGACAAGTGAATGGCTTTAGGCACATTTTGTATGGATACAAATTCACATACAGACCTACGACCTTGCGAGTCACTGGATATTTAGCTACTAACGTTTCGGTAGGACATATTATTCCCAAATTCATGGACCCTCGGAAATGGGACCGACAAATTGTCCGGAAACGCGAAAAGCCAAATACAGATTCAATGCAAGATCGAAACTGCACCTCTAACATAACCTAAAATCTCGCATTTGTAGAAACGTTAGGCGCAAGAGGAGGAATAATAATAAAATAGATCTTTCGGAAATAGGTTTCACGTGAGCAGGGATAGCTCAGTCGGTATAGTGATTCGCTAAGTTCTGGACGGTCCGGGGATCGAATTCCGGTGGGGGCGAGATCTCCCGCACCTGTCCAGACCGACCCTGGGGCCCATCCAGCCTCCTATACAATGGGTAACGGGTCTTTCTCGGGAGCAAAGTGACCGGGGCGGACCACCCACTCCATCTAGCGCCGAGGTTAAAGAAAGAGTAGAGCTATACCTCTACACCCCCTCTGGGCCTTCGTGGCCTGTTGTAGGGTGAAATTTTATAGGATTCACATCTTTGGCACTGATTTTTTCTGGTTCAGGACAGGGTCCTGTAGGGGACCCTGTGAGCACGGTAACGGACCTTCTGCAGGAAGGTCACTGCAGCACTGTTATGAACGTATCCACATCACAAAACAGCAGAGCCGTTTCGTGTCACATCCAGTGCTGCAAAAATAGCCATGATTCGTAAGACCTTACATCTTTTCACACTGTCAGTAGCCACACGTCTTCATTGTTTGTTTTTTTAATCCAATGCCCCACATGTCCTTGACGGACTTCGTGGTCTTCCCTCCTGGGCATGGCAGAAATATAACCGACTTCTCAGGTTGGGAAGCCCATGAGGCGCGGTTACGTTGTCCCGATGATGTGAGTGGTGATATTGGAGGATATAGTGCCAGGAGGGCCCTTAAACCTAATTTCTACTAACCTACCCAGACCATGGTCACCGCGGGAATCCTCCCCTTCAGGGAAAATTCCCACGGTAGAACCGGGAATCGAACCTGGGACCTCACGATTAGTAGTCAGAGACTCTGACCACTAGACCACGAGGCTGGTCACGTCTTCATTGCTGAACTTTAAAAAAAGGTACCTCGCAGTGAGTTGAAAAGGCTGTTTTTTTTAAAAGGGTTATCAAGGTAAAGATATTCTGAGGTCAAAACTCTGTTTTACTAGCCTTCCAATTTCTGACGCGCATGCTCACTAAGTAACAAACATTCATTTCAATTGCAGTGTCATGTTACCCCAGGGTCAGACTATATTCGTATATAGACTCTAATTTAAGCGTTATTTAACAACGCTGTCAATGGCTAAGACCACATAACAACAGTGATAGACAAATGAAGAAGTATGAAGATTTGGTGCAAAGATACTGACACGTGACAACCAAAGTAGTGAGAGGAAAACCTGTTCCACTGTCACTTCGTCCGCCACAAAGTCCACACGGGCTGACCTTGAGTCTAATCCGTATGCAACTAGTTGAAATATTGATTGACAGATAAACAAAAGATGGTCACGAAACACAGCTGTTCCAAGCAAACGGCAAGGTATTCCGCGTGTGAGGACACAACGACTTGTGTGTATGTGTGTATGTGTATGTACTTATATCACTACACCGTCTAACCTGATATTATCGTGGTTTTTACCCACTCCTACCAGCACGTCGACTCTTTCACGACAACTTCCTAGTTTGTCGCAATGCAAAAGTCACCAGCTAGCCTAAGTTTCAAGGTCATTTAGACAGCCATTTACTGCATTGCAAATTGACCCTTATCAAAGACGGCACATGGCGATGTAAATTATTTATATAGTGCGATTCTCTGTATTAAATCTATTGTTAATGTTTGTAACCTTAACCCTATATATTTACGTGGAATATGTAAATTTATATAAAAAAGGTATAATATTTTCGAGGATGCTTGGGAGTTTGCACTGCTTCAAAATCAGTCCTTCATATATGCATGATCTCAACTATTGAAAGAAGGAAAAATAAAATTATGGTTGTAGAAAGTAGTGCGTTAGTGACTGGTACATGATGAACATGCTATTTTGGACACAGTGTGAATTGTACTTAACGTATACCGGGAAGGAAGTGACTTCGTTTATATATATATATATATATATATATATATATACATATATATGCCGGG
>Ga0123357_10010695_pt1 | contig 11691 bp, 15 predicted proteins | sample TergutEmb28metaG_FD_89873 | JGI IMG/M metagenome (GOLD analysis project Ga0123357, IMG submission 89873) | Embiratermes neotenicus P4 segment gut microbial communities from Petit-Saut dam, French Guiana - Emb289 P4 | ecosystem: Host-associated > Arthropoda: Insects > Digestive system > Gut ...
AAACCAGTTAGTCGCAGACTCCTGAAGATGGTCGTATTAACGGCCGAAACATGTTGAGTAATGAATGAATATTAAATAATAAAATAAGTGGCATCAAGTTGGTTTTTTCTCTTTACGCAACGTCAGAACGTCTTCAATAAAACTTTAAACAATATTCACGCTAAAACTTTAAATTATACTTTCTTTCTGTCTGTCTGTCCCCGTACCTTCTACCAACCACACACTGCAGTATACCATAACACACTGCACACAGTGACACTCAGTACTCAGCCTACCAATTCCCCGCGTCACACAGTCCAGCTCTCTGAACCCCACACAGTATTGCTGCAGTTCCCCGCAATGTCACTACAGTCAACATCAGTCAATACAAACACATAAAGCCCACATTCACAATAGACACCTAGCTACAGGCTCCTTCTCAGGCGTTCTGAGAGCAACCATGCTGTTGCCGGCACTACAGTGCCATCCCTACTGAGGTAAGCAATGGACGCTGACAGTTGCCGCTTCATAAAGTGACATTACGCCTGTCAGCAGACACTGGCAGTAGCAGTAACGGACCCTTTTCTCCAGTCGAGCACTGTTTTATAGAACTGAATTTGGCTTCACTTAGTTCCACAGTGGAACTGACGGACTGTTCCACTTGCCATCGTCTGTCTCGGTAAGCTATGAACGTCATTCAGATCATTGCAAGTGACAGGCGAACGGCTGTGTGCGTCCGTGCTTTGTGTAACAGATCGGGCCAATTATGGTGATTTGGTTGGGAGCTTTGTAGCACGAACCAATAGCCTTCCATATACATGCAACTGTCTGTGTCTCCTGTCAAATGTGAACCCACATTTCGCCGCCAGTACAATCACAACACCACAAAGAGTACAGAAACATTCATGCAGTTCTTCCTCTAAAATGAAAAACGAATAAATCTGTAGGCCAAATGTAGCGCACATCGGTTTAGGTGGCTGCACCCTTTCCGCCACACATAACAAACACTTCTAACACAAGCTTATGTCTTTCTGTGCCTACAGCTGCACACAGTAAGGTATGGAAAATTTTAGCAGTTTGAAACTTCCCACTTTGCACTTGCGGTTCCGCACATCAAGTGCTCTTTCTCCTGTCGCCTTGTGTGTTCTCAGCACCTCAGTACACATTACACTGTACAGCAGCAGTTTGCTGTCTGGCAGTTGGCCAAAAACTGGCTGTTCGTAAGTACTGAGTTCCAATCAGACCTGCAGATAAACTTGTGTTCTCTCTCGACACCACATTTGCTACACACACACACCGCTACGTACTGTCACTCTCCAAAAGCCATATACTCAACACGGCCACCATCTTGTTCTCTGAATCTTTACATATCCGCGTGTTTTCGAAATGTCCATCATCACAAATTATATCCGGACCTTGCAGTAATGGTGCCAGTGTTGCTCCTGCCTCACTGACACGCGTGTCCGCCAAGTTCTTTCTAATAACTGTAGGGAATTGTAAAGAACGAATTTCGAATATCCTTCAGTTTCAAAATTTTCACGTGTTTCTTGAAAACTTGTAAATTATTTCGCAAATTCAATCGGTGAACAGCAGTACAGACAGACAAAATCCACACACATCGTCAGTCTCCTTGTCTTTTTTCCGCAGTACAACAGAATTTCTTCCCAAATTTGAAGCAACAAACAACAGACAGTGCAGTTCGCACAGCAATGCACACTGCTAACACAATCTCACTGCTACCACAATCACACTGCTAACACAATCACACTGCTAACACAATCACATTACTATATCAGTCTTACTGCCGGTCACAGTGACCGCGCGGTCTATTGTGTGGGACTGTGGTCGATCGCTTGCTGGGATTGCGGGTTCGAATTTCGCTGAGGGCATGTTTGTCTGTCTGTTGTGAGTACTGTGTGTTGGACAGGTAGATGTTTCTGTGTCGGGTTGATCACACGTTCTGAGGACTTCTACCGAGTGTGGTGCATCTGAGTATGATCGAGAAGACTGGATAATGAGGAGGCTCTGGCCAACTGGGGGCTGCTGGGCCATGGGGGAAAGAAATGTCAGTTGTACCGATAGACAGGTTAATGTTTTAAATACGAAATTTAATTTAATTATATGAACATTTAAAGATCCAGTCCGTACCGAGCAGTGAACACAATTCGTCTTGGTTACCAAATACATATATAGTGACAGCTGGGCTTTAGAGGGTTAAACAGCGATTAATTGCAATGTGATTTGTGGCAAGTGGGAGGGGAGAAGGACTGCGTTACGTCATCATTATGAAGAGTGGAGCTAGATTACTGGGAGCAACTGCAGGGAAATGTGCATGTGTGCACTTTGTGGCACGCAGTGTCATTGCAGTGCATATTGTGCTAACAAAAACACTGTGCACACAACAAACGCAGTGTCAGAGGAGTGCACATTACGGTAAATAAACACTGTGCACACAACACACACAGTGTCACAGCAGCGCACATTACCGTATATCAACACTGTGCACACACCACACGCAGCGTCACAGCAGTGCAAATTACAGTAACACAACACTGTGCACACACCACACACAGTGTCACAGCAGTGCACATTACAGTAACACCAACACTGTACACACATCACACACAGTGTAACAGCAATGCACATTACAGTAACAGCAACACTGTGCACACACCACACACAGTGTCACAGCACTGCACATTACAGTAACACCAACACTGTGCACACACATCACACACAGTGTCACAGCAGTGCACATTAAAGTAACACCAACAATCTAAACACACACACACACACACACACACACACCACACAAAGTGTCACAGCAGTGCAAAATACACTAACACCAACACTGTGCACACTCCACATAGTGTCACAGCAGTGCACATTACACTAACACCAACACTGTGCACACACCACACACAGTGTCAGAGTCACTATACTGACTGAGCTATCCCGGCCGTCTTTTGTAATGAAATGCCGAGAATAGTTTGAAACTGCAACTGTACTGTATATTGCTGCAGTACAGTAATGAGAGAAATGTAGTTTTTATACGCATTTGTTGGCGAGTGATATGTGTGTGTGTGTGTGTGGGTGGAGTGTGTGTGTGGTGTGTGTGCGTGTTTGTGGTGTGTGTGTGTGGTGTGTGTGTTTGTGGTGTGTGTGTGTGTGGAGTGTGTGTGTTTGTGGTGTGTGGTGTGTGGTGTGTGTGTGTGTGTATTTGAGGTGTGTGTGTGGTGTGTGTGTTTGTGGTGTGTGTGGTGTGTGTGTTTGTGGTGTGTGTGTGTGTGTGACGTACCGATGGGAGTTGACGGAAAAAAGATAAGATTTGTCATACTTGTTAGGGAATGGAGAAAGGACATAAATGTGAGAGGATAAAAGGAAAGGAACAAAGGAGACGAAGGTCATACACAATAACTACATAAACACAATAACCACACAAACACAATGACTACACAAACACAATAACTACACAACACAATAACTACCTAACACGATAACTACATAAACACAATAACTACACAAATATAATAACTACACAAACACAATAACTACACAAACACAATAACTACACAAACACAATAACTACCTGTTCAGCTTATCAGAGGCTTTCCACTGTATTCTATTATTGAACTGTTTGGAGATTGATTGTTTGAGGAATAACTCCACGACTTACGGTGTATTGCGAACTCCCAAATGTGGTTAACGGAAACAGGATATGACGTAGCAGTACGGAGATTGTGAAGAAGACATCTCAAAGTGGAGATTTATCTGAGACAGACTGCGCTGTTAACTAGAGCGGACAGCAGCGAGTTCAAAAGCTGCAGATTTCATGGCTGATATAACGTGCTGTTCTGCTGCAAGCACAATACGTCACACGGTGAGTGTGTGTGTCCTTTGGAAGGTCCACTTTGTGGCACAACCGGCGGTCGGGCGCTGGAACTGCCTTTGTGGGCAGCTTCATCGTGTTCTTGGTAAAGATGTGTTTGTACTGCTGACTGTGCGTTCGGTTTACAGCGGCCGACCGGTGCCTAGAGGGTCCGGTGGTTCTGAACGGTCAGTACTAGTGGGACAGGAGAGACAGTCGGAGTGACCGGAACAGACAGCACCTGGAAGTGGCTTCATTTTGCAATACACAAGGTCACGTGACCTTCTGTCAGTTCACAACAAACCGTCACAGTTCCGTCAAACAGCGCGCATTGTTTGTTTAGGGACTGACTGTATGTTTCGGTACAAACAGCCGTCAGCGCACAGCAGCCATTACAGAGAGAATGAGATATAGTAAAATGCGGTGCAAATTGTCCTGGTAAGGGGGGGGGGTTGGCGGTCTTGTGAGAGAGAGAGAGAGAGAGACATGGAGTGATTAGTAAACCGAAAACGTGGTTGTGTTTGATAAGAAGTACAGCGATTTGTTTTAAGTTCACAAACACGGAGGGATGAAATCTGTCAAATGGATCACTTTGTTACAGTGCCACACAAAACACACACAGCGCTCTAGCTTGCACTGTGCACAGCGCATAAGAGCAAAACCTTAACATATCTTTAGCTTCTGAAGACGATTATTAACCGGAGTTATATATAAAGATCCAGTCCGTACCGCGCAGTAAACACACTCCGTCTCGGTTATAAAAACCAGTCAGTTAGTGTTGTATAGGGAAATAATGGCTGTTTGTTCTGAGATCCACACAAAACACATAAATAAACTATGTGGGCAGAACGTAGAATTGTTGAATATTAAACTAGCGGTATATATAGTTATCACCAGGCTTTGATGGACTAATACAGTGTGTCCCACTCGCTACCGAACCCGGTTTTTCTTTAATAATTTTACCACTAATGAGGACACTGCAACGAAATTTGAAGTGGACTTACCTCATTATGTAAGAAATATGACGACATCATAACATGTACTGGAAGTGGCCACCGTTTGCGTCCTGACAGGATTGAACCCGACGCGCCATATTTTGGAAAGTCCTTGCCATACGTCCGCTGTCACTGTCTGAATTTCTTTGGTGATGTTTGCTTTCAAGGCGTCTATGGTTCGTGGTTTGTTTCGGTAAACTCTCCCTTTCAGATATCCCCATAAGAAATAATCAGGTGGCGTCAGTTCGGGCTAGCGCGGTGGGCAAAGTCCCTTCGAAATGACGCGGTAGCCGGCAAAGGACTGAATTTCGGCCATGCTGGCGTGTGAAGTGTGGGATGTCGCTCCATCCTGCTGGAAATATCCAATTGAGAGTTCCTCATCGTCCAATTGATTTACAGAGGTGTTGAATATTTCAAATTTCGTTGCAATATCTTCATTGATGTTAGAATTATTAAAGAAATGCTGGGTTCGGTAGCGAGTGGGACACACTGTATGTGCAACATGTCTCTGCTCTCTGTGAGTGTACCACGCCACATTCATCCTGTGGCACAGCACTGCGATATGGCCGCTGTCTTGAATCAGATCCAAAGGCAATGTTCAGCAGTACAAATATCGCTCAGTGCGCACGCAGTTCGCTGCACACAGAGGCTTTTGCTGCTTTGTTAGCTACAGAAATTGTCTGATAGCAACCTGAACTGTCTGTGCTTACTGGCTGCAATACACACACACGGCACACAGTCTGTCCACCTGCTAAATCACGTGCCACGAGACACTTCAATCCGTCCGTCCGTTCGTTCCTATACATCGCAGCACCGCGCTCAGTAAAAATTCCACTGAATATTCCAAGCCACGAAATTCAAAGTTTTTCATTTCCACATGTTATCGGCAAAGCACGACGCTACAGTGCCGACCGAATCACAGACGCTCCTGTACCCCTTCTTGCTTCTAACGACAAAAGCTATCAGCTATCCAGCACACTCCATACCGCACACAAACCAGTGCCACTGCTGTCACCATCCGCTACACGATTCGCCCCGCTGTAGTCAGCGCTGTTATGAACATTTCCGACCGAATTTCTGAATCATTGCTAAGGTTTCCCTCTTTTCTTCTTTGACATATTGCGATCTTTCCAGAACTTGCTAGAGATATTCCTATCTGCACATTGCTTTGATTTACTGCTGGCTCGGACTGTTAAGAGAGGTGCCTGAGAAAAATATCGGACGCAGTAATTCTGTATGCGGTCGTGTTATAACTTGTGTATTGCCTCAAGTACAGTCAGTACATCTAAACCGACTGAAGTACCTCGGACACACGAAAAACACCAATCATGACAGCAGGCAACAGAAGGTCATGAGGTCACCTGCATCAGATCAGGTTCCGAGCTAATTTAGGAGAAATCACAACAAAACAACATGACAACTTTTTATGAAAGAAAGCTGCTGGTTGCCGTGAAAATGGGATCAAAGGATGTATATTGGACAGAGGATTGGTGTGATTAATGAAGGAAAGGGAGATTGGAACTTATCGGGGGGAAAGAAATGCAAACCGGTATTGGTTGGGAACCTTAAATACAGAGACCTAGGCGTAGTTGTGAGGATAATATTAAAAGGTGTCTTAATGGAGCGTATAGACTGGATTGGTATGGCTTAGGATACAGAAATGTGGCGGGCTGTTGTGAATACGGCGATGAAAATTCCAGTTCCACAACACTCCGGGAACTGCCGGACCAGCCGAAGAGTTCTCAGCCCTTCTCTGCCCCTCAGGAAAGGCACATTGTTACTGACAGCTATAGACCTTACATTATTACTGACAGCTATAGACTTTACATTGTTACTGACAGCTATAGACCTTACATTGTTACTGACAGCTATAGACCTTACATTGTTACTCACAGCTATATACCTTACATTGTTACTGACAGCTATAGACTTTACATTGTTACTGACAGCTATATACCTTACATTGTTACTGACAGCTATAAACCTTACAGCGTTACTGTCAGCTATAGGCCTTAAATTGTTACTGACAGCTATAGACCTTACATTGTTACTGACAGCTATAGACTTTACATTGTTACTGACAGCTATATACCTTACATTGTTACTGACAGCTATAGACCTTACATTGTTACTGACAGCTATAGACTTTACATTGTTACTGACAGCTATAGACTGGGGCACGTTTATACTTTTCGAGATCTTTCGTAAACTGTTTATTCCCAAGTCCCTCAATTTGCAAAACAAATGTCCACTAATTTCATTGCAGTTTCGCAGTTTTTACCTTCTAAAGTTCCCTCAAATTTCCTCACATTTGGTCCCACAATTCGCACCGACTGTAACCAGCTGTCTCCCTCGTCAGACGCATTTTTGTCTCTCTCAGTCAGTCAGGTGTCACAAAACCTCAGCATGCACCATTTTCTGCCAACAAACTGTCATGACGAGGCACCACTGTTTCTCCTCTAATTGCAGCAGCAAGCTATGTTCTCTGTGCGATACGAAATCAATCTTCATATAAAATGTAGATCAATTTAATCCTTCAGTCGGCACGTGCAGAATATATAGCGTGTTGGGAGGGGGATATTATCTGTACTGCGGGTGTAGAGCTTGCGGGCGCCAGGTCATCGTGCCGACTACCTTTGCACGGTGGCACCCAGTATATGTTAAAGTCTCAGTGCTGGACTTGGCTCCTGCAATTCTGAACAGTCTCCTGTATATTTCGAAAATCTGCGCATAGCAGGTGTAAGGCCAGGTGTTACTCAGGCATTCGCTACGAAACTCAACAGTCTTGACCGCCGACGCTTCCTCGAACGGAATTTGGCTGCCAACGCTGAGAAGAATTGTGAGACAGTACTGAAGTGACAGTCAGATGTTCTGTGGAATGCAGATGGGTGACTGACGTGGACTGTCCAGGTTGTCGACTGTCAGTCCGTGTGCCTCACTTGGACTGTCCGAGTTGTCAAATATCAGTCCGTGTGCCTCACTTGGACTGTCCGGGTTGTCGACTGTCAGTCCGTGTGCCTCACTTGGACTGTCCGAGTTATCAACTGTCAGTCCATGTGCCTCACTCGGACTGTCCGGGTTACCAACTGTCAGCCCGCGTGCCTCACTCGGACTGTCCGGGTTATCAACTGTCAGTCCGTGTGCCTCACTTGGTCTGTCCGAGTTATCAACTGTCAGTCCATGTGCTTCACTTGGTCTGTCCGGGTTATCAGCTGTCAGTCCCTGTGCCTCACTTGTACTGTCCGATTTATCAACCGTCAGTTCGTGTGCTGCCTGCAACACACATTACGAACCGCACTGCAGTCCTTAATTTATCTAGCAAATGCCATTTGTCATGTGTCAAATAACAAATTTCATGAAAATCCGCCCAGTGAGAAAGAAGTTGTTCTATGTATTTATTTATTTTCCCCTTCCCACTTTCTTATCGCTCTTCATTTCCGCATCTCCTCTGTCAGCTCTTTCTCCCTCACACAATCATACCCCCTTCACCCCCAATCAATTCTCTCCACAGCCCCCCACTGTCTGTCCTTGACCTACAAATAACTAAATTAAAGGCAGCCATTTTATAAACACGCAGCGACACGCCGCTGCTTTATTTTGCCCTCCGTCTGTAGGCAGATGCGACGAACCTGTCAATTAGACGCTCACCAGAATGCTCGAAGCGTCACAGGCATCCCATTTGGGCGTCTAGCTACGCTTCTTAAAAAGCTGCTGGCATCTTCTAGCAGGAAGCACGTCACAAGAATCGCAGCTGGCAAACTGCGACACGGATGTCAGTAAATGTCAGCTGTACATGGATGTCAGTAAATGTTAGTTGTAAACAGATGTCAGTAAATGTCAGGTGTTTTCACGTTGACACACAATTGCGTGGTGCTGAAAGTCACGTTCTGTGACAGCAAACAGCTGCTGACAGCACAGACGGCGTATCCACACAAAGGTCAATTTGGGACGACGTTTAGGGAAACAGCCTAATTGCTGCATACTGTAAGGGTCAGCAGAGGGCAGCGACAGTGTGTTACTGTCAGTGGTCAATCAGAGCGGTGCAACCCTTTAACAGAATAAGATTAACCTGAACCATATTAGAATGTTCAGTGTCGTTAGAACAGGACTACAAATGGCGCACTTTGTGACTCATTTCACACACTTACCAACGAATTGCTGACTTTAAGTGTGTCACACTATCTGAAGGGGCTGTCAGCGTAACTGCAATTCGACTTGCGTCCACAACAAACGTCTTTATGGGCGATGTTTTGTAGAGGAGCCTTACCGAGTGTGTGTGTGTGTTTGTGTCAGTAGTGTGTGCGTGTGTGTCAGTAGTTTATGTGTAGGTCAGTAGTGTGTGTGTGTGTGGTGTGTGTGTGTGTGTGTGGGTATGTGTGTGTCAGTAGTGTGTGTGTGTGGGGATATGTGTGTGTCAGTAGTTTGCGCGCGCGCGCGCGTGTGTCAGTAGTGAGTGCGTGTGGTGCGTGTGTGGGTATGTGTGTGTCAGTAGAGTGTGTGGTGTATGTGTGTGTGTGTGTGGGTATGTGTGTGTCAGTAGTGTGTGTGTGGTGTGGGTATGTGTGTGTCAGTAGTGTGTATGTGGTGTGTGTGTGTGGGTATGTATGTGTCAGTAGTGTGTGTGTGGTGTGCGTCAGTATTGTGCGTGGTGTGTGTGTCAGTAGTTTGTGTGTGTCAGTAGTTTGTGTGTGGTATGTGTGTGGGTATGTGTGTGTCAGTAGTGTGTGTGGTGTGTGTGTGTCAGTAGTGTGTGTGTGGTGTGTGTGGGTATGTGTGTGTCAGTAGTGTGTGTGGTGTGTGTGTGATGTGTGTGTCAGTAGTTTGTGTGTGTGTCAGTAGTGTGTGTGTGGTGTGTGTGGGTATGTGTGTGTCAGTACTGTGTGTGTGGTGTGTGAGTCAGTAGTGTGTGTGGTGTGTGTGTCAGTAGTGTGTGTCAGTATTTTGTGTGTGGTGTGTGTATGTGTGTGGTGTGTGTGTGTCAGTAGTGTGTGTGGTGTGTGTCAGTTGTGTGTGTGGTGTGTGAGTCAGTAGTGTGTGTGGTGTGTGTGTCAGTAGTGTGTGTGATGTGTGTGTCAGTAGTGTGTGTGTGGTGTGTGTCAGTACTGTGTGTCAGTAGTGTGTGTGTGGTGTGTGTGATTGTAGTGCATATGTGTGGTGTGTGTGTTTAGTGTGTGTGTGTGTGTGGTGTGTGTGATTATGTGTGTCAGTAGTGTGTGCGTGTGTGTGGTGTGTGTGTCAGTAGTGTGTGCGCGCGCGCGTCATTAGTGTGTGTGTCAGTAGTGTGTGCGTGTGCGTGTGTGTGCGTGTCTGTGTTAGTAGTGTGTGCGCGCGTGTGTGTCAGTAGTGCGTGTATGAGTCAGTAGTGTGTGTGTACGAAGTGTGTGTGTCAGTAGTGTAATCAGGTGCGACAGTAACCCTCTACAGCTAAAGTCAGTAGACAGGCAGAAGCCGGATTTAAAAAGAAAGAAAGAAAGAAAGAAACAAACAAACAAAGAAATAAAAGTCTTTGTCCCCGGAACTCACAAAGTCTCAAAATAATCATTACAGATATCTTTCGTCATTTTTCACCTAATTCGGAAAATAAGCGTTCAAAGTACGGACAGACATCCGCTTAACCTACTGTGCGTTAAACTGCACACACTCTCTGTGCAATCTCCGTACCGATGTCTATAAAAATCGAAAGCAAATTAACAAAATGCAAGAAAACTTTGTATTTACATTCGTGAGCAGTGAGTGTACCTGCATTCTTAACAGCAGTGACTGAACCGTGCAGATTGTCACGTGACACGATCGCATTCAAAATGGAAGCTTCTCTGCACCTGGTTTACCTACAAGTACTTCTATCGAAATCAGACACAGAGGGTCGTAAGCGTGTTCTACAGATCCAGTAGTTGGTTCAACGCACACCGAATGTCGTCACACCAGCACTACATGCACACTAATGCACCGAATTCACCGACAATGCGTCAAGAAGTACGGAACGTGAGGTTCGACATTCGTTTGCGTCCTGTCACACAGACACACAGACACACACATACACACACAAAATTCTCTGAATTTTCTGCTTGACAAACTTTTCTAAAAAATTCATCACTAAGTTTTTTGACAATCCGACAAAAGGTTTGGTCATTCGTGTTGGGTCACAGACACCAACATATCATGATGTAGGAACTGAGGCCAACCAAAAACCTGTATAAGCCTCTCCTCCCCCCAAACGCGCTACATGACCCGCCCATCTCACTCTAATTGATATGATCTCCCGAACAATATTTGGTGAGCAGTACAGACCACTAAGCAGTACATGCCATTAAGCAGTAGAGATCATTAAGCAGTACACACAATTAAGCAGTACAGACGACTAAGCAGTACACACCACTAAGCAGTACACACCACTAAGCTGTACAGATCATTAAGCAGTACAGACCATTAAGCAGTACAGACCACTAAGCAGTACACACCATTAAACGTACAGACCACTAAGCAGTACACACCACTAAGCAGTACAGACCATTAAGCAGTACAGACCACTAAGCGGTACACACCATTAATCAGTACAGACCATTAAGCAGTACAGACTACTAAGCAGTACAGACCATTAAGCAGTACAGACCACTAAGCAATACAGACCACTAACCGATACACACCATTAAGCAGTACAAACCACTAAGCAGTACAGACCATTAAGCAGTACAGACAATTAAACAGTACACACCATTACGCAATAAACACCATTAAGCAATACACACCATTAAGCAGTACAGACCAATAAGCGATAGAGACCATTAAGCTCCTCATTACGCAGTTTCCCCACTCCCCGTTACCTCGTCCCTCCATTCACCAACTCTACAC
>Ga0123357_10010697_pt1 | contig 11691 bp, 13 predicted proteins | sample TergutEmb28metaG_FD_89873 | JGI IMG/M metagenome (GOLD analysis project Ga0123357, IMG submission 89873) | Embiratermes neotenicus P4 segment gut microbial communities from Petit-Saut dam, French Guiana - Emb289 P4 | ecosystem: Host-associated > Arthropoda: Insects > Digestive system > Gut ...
AAAGAGCAAGTGCTGGAAGTCGTGAATACGCTTTCCGATCGCGAGCAGAAGATTATTAAAATGCGTTTTGGTTTGGATGGCGGCCGGCCGCATACGCTCGAAGAAGTCGGCGCGGAATTCGCGGTGACTCGCGAACGCATTCGTCAGATCGAGAGCAAAGCATTGAACAAACTTCGCAAACATAAAGAAGCGCGCAAGCTGTACGAATATCTTGAGCAATAGTTTTCGCGAAATTGTGCCAATCAGACTTTTGGCTTGGCGTTCAACAGTATGATGCCGGCGACCAGGCACGGCACGAACGCCAAAAAAGCGATGATCCCGACAGAGAAAAATATGACATTTGCGACTGTGGTGCCGGTGCCGACGGTCGTGCTGCCGGCCGGCGTCATGACCCAATTGACGATCGCGTAGATTATTATTGACAAGATAAGTAGCGCAATGGGACTGACGATGAGCAAAACCCCGGCTGTCTGCTGTCCTTTGGTTGCTGCCATGATTCTCCTTTGATTACATTAACATTACCAATATAACACGACGGGGGGGGGCGTCAAACCTTTCCATGGTATAATTTACTAGATGAAACTTTCGCGAAATGATTTACCAAAGCTGATCGGCCTGGCCGGCACGTTCGCGGGCGGCAAAGACACGTTGGCGCAGTATTTGGTTCGCGAATTCGGTTACACGCATGTGTCAACCGGCGACATGGTGCGCGAGATCGCTAGGCAAAAATACGGCTCGATCGAGCGGCCGATTCTCGCGAAAACCGCCGACGAATTGCGCCACGAAAAGGGCGCCGGTGTGTTGGTGCAGGAAGCAATTGCGCGACATGCCGAGACGGACAAGTTAATCGTGTCTGGCATTCGCAGTTTGGGCGAAGTGAAAACGCTGCGCGATCATCATGGCGTATTGGTGTTTGTCGATGCTGATCCGAAGATTCGTTATGAACGGATGATTTCGCGACAGCGCGATAGCGAGACTAAACTGATTTTCGCAGAATTTCTTGCAAATGAACAGAAGGAACTGCATAGCGGCGATTCCGACGCGGATTTTAATATCGCGAAAATTCGCGACACGGCGGATATTATTTTGGATAATTCAAGTAGCGAAAATGAGCTGTTCGCGCAGGCGACAGGGAAACTGGCGCGGTATAATTAATTTTACAAATATAAGTCGCTTGTGCTTGCAAGATATTTCGCAAAATGCTAAACTGAGGCTAATTATTAGGAGGAAATATGGCGAGCGGCGCGACGGCAGTCGAAATGGGGGGGGGCGTTGCTACTTCTGAGGTTCTATCGGCAGAAGAGATTGCTGCAATCAGAGTAAATCTAGCCGGCTATATCGCCTTGCGGCTGGCCGAGAGCGAATTGAATGACGCGACGGTCGGCGAGGTTCTGCGAGCTTTCGCGAAAGATATCGGTACTGCATCGGTTGCGCGATTGGTTGAGATCCGACAGGGAGTCGTATCATTGTCCGGGCAAGATCTGCCGCTCCTAGTAGAAATGGCCGTGCCGGACGCCTTATCGCAGAAACTTCAGCAAGAGACTGCGCCAGAAAATTTACCGGAAAATCCAGCGCGTATACGATTAACTAAGAGAAGTAATACAGCAACAATTCTGACCGATGTTCCGGAAACGGTTACAAAAATCCTTGGCGAAGATGCTTTGCAAAATCCGCGAGCAGCCGCGATAGCCCTCGAAACACTTCGTCTTCGCGGTCGGGCAGGAGAGAGCGGATCGTTCCAGCCGACCAAGTACGGCGTGGATTTCGCGGAACAGATTCTGAAAGCAGGTACTTTCGCGAAAGTTGATGATATAGTTAAGCCTATCGCATCTCATCTCGATGGAGCCGCACTGAACACGTGGTGGTCGAGACAGAGTAAAAAGCCGGGGGCGGGGCGATCAGGCGCGAAAAAGTATATCGAAGATGCCACAGCGCAAATGTCATCGGGCGAGCCACGAGAAGTATATGAGCAAATAGCAGACTTAATAACGAATAATCCGGCATGGACCAACCGAGAGATTTTGACCGAGCTGTCTAAAAGTATACTCAAATCAATCCCCAAGATTTTTTATGAGATCAAAGATGAGGTGGAGCACCGGTTTGGCGATGAACTGGATCCGGCGGCCGCGGCGCTCGCTTTCGTGCGTATTCAGGATATGGACGAGACATATGGCGACGATCCGCGCGCGAGGAGTTCGTCGGCGCGAGCCAGGATTGTCGAAACGGTTTTGCAATCATTCGCAAACGGCGCGTCCATATCTGAGCACGAGTTGGAAGTCGAGTTGGGATGCAAAGTGAGTGATCTGTACGGGAGATGGCGCGATTATCAGAAACGCAGCGGGATAAGAGTGCCCGGGATGCTGTCGCGCTTTAACCGGAGTGCCGAACAATTATCTCCTGACGAACTTCGCGAAATTTATGAACAGGCGAAGCGCGATAAGGCGGAAGAGCAGAGTAGAGAGCCGGCGATGTCGCGAGAAGCGAATGAACCGCCTGATAGGACGGTATTGATGGTGGAACATGATAATAAACCCAAACTGCAGCCGGCTGTTGCGAGGCAGGCACGACTTTCGCGAACCGCAAAAACCGCCGTGGAGTCGACAGCATCGTCGCAGATACTTCGCGAAACCACTTTGACCACGGACTATTCGGTGGAGACAAAAAAACCCAAATTGTCGGAAACAGCCAAGAAATTTCTCGCGAAAACTAAAGACGGCGGTTACGTTATGCCGCGCGGCGATTTTATGAAAGCTTCTTTCCAGACATTGCGCGATTTTGAGACGCCCGAGCTGAGTGAATCGGATAGAAAACTGATCTTTCATCTTGCGACGGGTGCTTACATAGGCCAGGGTACTGAGATTCGCCAACTGGAGGGAAAAACTGTGGTGCCGACAGAACCGACGCGCGCAGCCATCGCCAATTTGCGAAAAATCTGGTTCAAAGTCAGATCGGGAATGTCGGGCGATGATAAAGTAGTGACAGCAGCTTTGCAATATTTTCTCGATGCCAGCGAAGTAGGCACGGCGTCGCGAGTCCGAAGTAAATTGGAAGAACAGTTTAATCCGTACCGTGATCCTGCCAACCAGAAATACTCAGTGGAAGATGCCGAGCGTTATATTGTAGCTGGCTTGTCGGAATTGTTCGCCGCCTGTAAAAAAGCCGGTCAGAGCGCCAAATAGTTCGCGAAAATTATCTTATCCTGCTCAAAAATGGTAAAATGTAAAGATGAAAAATGAAACTTTACATCAGAAGATTTTTGCTTTGATCGACGGCAAAAGCGTGTTCTATCGCGGCTACTATGCGATGCCAAACCTGAGCACAAAAGACGGCACGCCGACTGGCGGCGTCTATGGTTTTGCGAGTCTTGCCTTAGAGCTGCTCTCGCAGATCAAGCCAGATTACGTCGCGGTGGCGTGGGACAAACCGCACACGAACATTCGCCGGCGTCTGGCGATTTACGACAAGTACAAAGCCAACCGCAAGCCCGCGCCGCCGGACTTTTACGCGCAAATTCCGATTTTGCATGAACTGCTCGATGCGCTGAACTGGCCATTTTACGAATGTGACGATTATGAGGCCGACGATATCATCGGCACGTTCGACCGACAAGCTAACGCGCAAGACATTCACACGATCATGATTTCGTCCGATCTTGATCTGCTGCAACTGATCGATGAAAATACCGAGCTGTACGCACTGAAAAAGGGCCTCGCGAATCTGGAGAAGTTTGACATCGCGGCGTTTGAGCAAAAATACGGCGTGCACGTCAATCAGTTTCTTGACGTTAAAAGTCTGAAGGGCGACACCAGCGACAATATTCCGGGCGTGATCGGCATCGGCGAAAAAACGGCGCTCGATTTAATTCAGAAATTTCAGTCGCTGGACGGCGTGTACAAGAATTTGGATTCCGATGAAATCAAACCGACGGTTCGCGAAAAATTGATTGCCGGCCGTGACAGCGCGTTCATGTCGAAGGAGCTTGCGAAGATCTGGACCGACGCGCCGGTCGAACTCGATCTGCAAGCGGCTGATGTGCGCAATCTCGACGCAATCGAGCTGCGCGAAGAATTAAAAAAATTAGAATTTACTTCATTGTTGCGGCGTTTGCCAAAATTCATGCGTGGCGACGATTCGCAGGAAGCCGAGGCGCAGACGACCATGGAGATTCGCAGAAGCGTTATTCGCGAACTCGAGACGGCGGCAAAGCGGGAACTGCAAACGGCGGAAACGTTGGCAGTGCTTATTCGCGAACCGAATGACAAGAACCCCGATACGCCTTTATTACATGAACTAGACAAAGGTTCGCGAAAATATTTGCTGATCTCGCAGAACGAAAAAGTGGCGTATAAGACCGATTTCGCGACCGGCGCCGCGCTGATTCAGGGCAAGAAGATCATTACGCACGACGCGAAAGAATTAGCGGAAGAGTTTTTGGCTCGCGAAATGGAGCCGAATTTCACGGTGGAATTCGACACGCGCCTTGCGCGGTTTTTGCTAAATTCGCTGCGCAAAAGTCCGACGCTCGCGGAGGCGATCGGCTGGACCGGCGAAATGTTCGACGGCATCGCGACCGATCTGGCAGACGATGTTGCGGTTGGCGGTTTGTGGGCTTTGTTTCGCGAAACGTCGACGGAATTAAAAGCTTTCGCGAAGTTGGATAAACTGGCGCGCGAGGTCGATTTTCCATTGCAAATTGTTATCGCGAAAATCGAGCATCGCGGCGTGAAGTTGAGCGTGAAGGTGCTGAAAGACATGAGTGGCTCTCTCGCCGCACGTATTCGCGAATATGAGAAGCAGATCTGGCAAATGGTCGGACATGAGTTTAATGTCAGCAGCGCGCCGCAACTGTCCGACGCGCTGTTTCGCGACTTGAAATTGCCGACTGCGGGTATCAAGAAATCAATACGCGGTTATTATTCTACCAGCAAGAAAGAGCTCGATAAACTTCACGGCGTACATCCGATTATTGATGTGATCACCGCTGTTCGCGAAGTATTGAAAATGAAAAATACCTACGTTGACGCGCTGCCTGGCATGGTCGCGCCGGACGGCAAATTGCACACTGATTTTCGCCAGGATGTGACGGCAACTGGCCGTTTGTCAAGCTCGAATCCAAATCTGCAAAACATTCCGATCCGTTCCGAACTCGGTCGCGAAGTCCGACGCGCGTTTGTGGCTAGCGCAGGAAAAATTCTCGTCAGTGGTGACTATGCGCAGTTTGAGCTCAGGCTGGCGGCGGCGATGGCGCACGACGATAAACTCATCGCGATTTTCAATAAAGACAATGTCGATGTGCACACTGAAACGGCAGCGGAAGTATTCAAGGTGGCGCCCGAAGATGTCACGCCCGAGCAACGCCGCGCCGCGAAAGTCATTAATTTTGGTGTCTTGTATGGCATGAGCCCGCATAGTCTGTCGCAAAATACCGGCATGGATTTCACAACCAGTCGCGAATTCATCGAACGATATTTCGAATCGCGTAAACCTCTGCGCGAATATTTGGACGCGACAATCAAACAGGCTGAAACCGAAGGCTATGTGGAAACGCTGTTTGGTCGGCGTCGACCAACGCCGGACGTGAAAGCGGCTAACTTCGTGATTCGCGAAGCCGCCAAACGCGCCGCCGCGAATATGCCGTTCCAGGGCACGGAAGCGGATCTCATGAAAATGGCGATGCTGAAAGTCGAGACAGAATTTCGCGAAGACGTTGCGACGCAGATTTTGCAGATTCACGACTCGATTTTACTGGAATGCGAGCCGGATCAGGTCGATGAGGTTTCGCGAAAACTGCGTGATATCATGGAGAATATTTACCCGAGTTTGGGTGTAAAGTTGCGCGTCGATGTCAAAACAGGGAATAACTGGGCGGAACTGTAGTTTCGCGAAATAGTTTGATACAATATTTTCGTTACATAGCATAAGGAGAATCATGGCAGCAACCCCAAGACATAGAAAAATCGGTATCGTGTTAATTATTATCTCTATTGTGTTGCTCATCACATTAATAGTGATCTATACGATGTTTAATTCTTCCAACTTATCAAATCAGAATTGGAGTCTGATCTGGGCTGTAATACAGGGGGTCGGCTGGCCTACTCTGATCATGTGCTTAATCGGCGGCATCGTACTGATAAACCCTACATTCAGAATTATGTGAAGAATCGCGGAATAATTCGCAGTGATATTCGTGAGGTATTGACTTTTTATTGCACATATGCTAAAATGTAGCCTATGAAACGTGGCGGGCCGACAAAACTCGGCATTGGACTGATGGTCGTCATCGTGGCAGCGGTCATGATTGGCGGACTGTTTTGGGTTGGTAAAACGTTGTTCGGCGGGCAGAACGGTAGTACTGCGACCACCGACACCGTCAGCGCTGGGCAGAAATTACTCGACAAACCAACTGCGAATACTGTGGTGCGCATGAGTGTACGTGGGCCGATCACAGCGCAGGAAAATCATTATTCTATCGCATTGACTGTCAATCAGACTTCGCGAAACCTGACTATCTGGCGCGGCTATGACGGCACGGTTTTAACACAGGAAAATCTCACGAATTCGACCGGTTCGTTCAGTGATCTGCTGGCGGCACTAAATCGCGCGGGTTTTATGAAAAGCAATAATACCGCAGATACGAATCAAGGCATTTGCGCGGTTGGGCAGCTGATTAACTTCGAGGTCCTTGAGAATGTAAGAAACCTCAATGGCACGGTCAGCCAAAAATCAGTTGAAAAACTCTGGACGACGTCGTGCGAGGGCCTCAGTGGTAACTTTAATGGACTGGCGAGCAATGTGATTAACTTATTCTTAAACCAGATTCCGGACGCGCAGAATCGCATCGCGGCGGCGAAAACCCAGTTGGACAGCGAAAACCAAGCCAGTATCGGCGATCCATGGGACGGACTGGCGGCCTTCAAGAGCAATTAATTTCGCGAAAACTTCGCGAAAGTAGCTACTTGACGCCGTGCCGTCACTTGTTGTAAAATGTTCCTCGTGAAAAATACTAAGGTTACCATTTATCTGCCGGCTGAGCTGACAAAAACGGTCAAAAAGCATGTCATCGACACCGACGAAACACTGTCAGCATTCATGCAGGCGGCGGCGGAGTTAAAGCTCAAGCACGACGGTTCGCGCGAAGGCAGGCGTCGGCTGTTAGTGCGCAAAAAAACCGACGAGTTGGACAAAATCATTGACGATCTCGCGAAATCATAAAAATTTTCGCGAAAAGTGCTACAATTATAGATGTGAAAATGAAGATCAAGAAAATGCGCGAGGAGGCGATTTTACCGGCCTACCAATCGGCCGATGCGGCCGGTTTCGATTTTCATGCGGCGATCAAAAAACCGGTCATAATCAAACCGGGTAAGATGGAAATTATCTCGACTGGCGTGGCGGTGGAAATCCCGTCCGGTTATGAGTTGCAAGTGCGTCCGCGCAGCGGACTGGCGTTCAAGTTTCGCGTGTTGCCGGTCAACGCGGTCGGCACGATCGACGCCGATTATCGCGGCGAAATCATGGTCGGCCTCGTCAATAACGGTCGCGAAAATTTTGTCGTTGAGCCTGACATGCGCATCGCGCAGGGCATTGTCGCGAAAGTCGAAAAAGTCGAGTGGCAGGAAGTTCGCGAATTGTCCGATACCACGCGCGGCGTGGGCGGTTTTGGGAGTACGGGCAAATGATCAAAGCGTTGTTTTTTGATTGCTTCGGTGTGCTGGTTGATGATATTTACGGCGGGCCGATGCGCGACGATTTGCCGCCAAAACTGCTGAAAAAATGGTGGATGATCAGCGATCGCGCCGACATGGGCGAAATTTCTGATGCTGAGCGCATTGACGAAGTTTCGCGATTTGCGATTGGCGGGCGCACGGCGATTGAACAAAAATTTAACACGGCGCGCCGCAATAAAGACTTGCTGAATTATATTTTGCATCTGCGTAAAAGGTATAAAATTGGCCTGCTGAGCAACGCCAGCAACGGCATCGTTGAACGGTTTTTTATGCCGGCCGAGCTCGTGAAATATTTCGATGACGTGGTGTTGTCATATCAAGTGCATTTGATCAAACCAGACTTGGAAATTTATCGGCTGGCGATTGATCGACTTGGTTTAAAGCCCGGCGAAAGTGTGTTTGTCGACGACAAAATGACGAATGTTGCAGCAGCAGAAAAAGTCGGCATGCAGGGAGTTTTGTATAAAAATTTTGCACAATGTCGCGAAGAACTTGATAAAATTCTAGGAGAGGAATAATGCCGGAATTACCCGAAGTCGAAACCGTCCGTCGCGGCCTCGCGAAGCTGATCGTTGGCCGCAAAATTCTACATGTGGAAATCTTGAACGAAAAAACGTTTCAAGCTGGTCCACACGACGTGAAAAGTTTCGCGATCGGTGCCGAAATTATTGCCGCGCGCCGTCGTGCAAAAGTCTTGATTTTAGATTTGTCGACTGATTATTCACTCGTGATGCACTTAAAAATGACCGGGCAATTTGTCTTTCGCGACGATAAGAAAAACTGGGGCGCAGGGCACCCGACAGATTCGTTCGTCGATGCGCTGCCGGACAAATCGACGCGCGTGGAGTTTGACTTAGACGACAGCGCAAAATTGTTTTTCAATGATCAGCGCAAGTTCGGCTGGATCAAACTCATGCCGACCAGCGAAGTCGCGAAACTGGATTTTATCGCGAAACTCGGGCCGGAAATGGCGGATTTTTCGCATAATTTCGCGAAAGGAAAGTTCGACGAAGGGTCAGCTCTTCGCGAATTTATTTCACGAGTCAGAAAGCACCAAAATTCGCCGATCAAGGCCGTGATTTTAGACCAATCCGTCGTGGCCGGCATCGGCAATATTTACGCTGACGAAAGTTTGTGGGGCGCGAAAATCCACCCGGCCGAAAAAGTCAAAAATCTGTCCGACGCGCAGTTAAAAACCGTTTTTCGCGAAGCGGTTATCGCCATGAATAAATCGTTGGCGGCCGGCGGCAGCACGATGCAAAATTATATCAAAGCCGACGGCACGCGTGGCGACTATCTTGATCTGTTCGCGAACGTGTTTGACCGGCAAGGTCAGCCGTGCCCGCGCTGCGGCACGGAAATTATCAAGATCAAAGTCGCCGGTCGCGGCACGCACATTTGTCCGAAGTGCCAAAGACTCACAAAAGACTAATTCGACTTGGCTCTTCGCGAAACTTTTTTGCGCCGTTTTTTCGCGAAACGCCAAATGGCGATCGAGGTTGAAATTAACGATATGATCTCAGTAATAACACCGAAGATGGATAAGACCGTCAGGTTGTACAATAACCAAAATATCGACTGAGCGATGCCGAGGCGGCGCTCGTTTTGGGGTTTTTCTTGGTAGAGCGACAACGACATGGTGAGAAAACCGCCTAATACCAGCAATGATCGCGCATCTTGCCACCAAAAAACCGTCGCGAAAATCGCCACGACAGCCGCGAAAATAATGATCATGTTTTTCCATTTGCGTGATTTTTTGACAGTAAGGTAGAAGCAAATATCGCGCACGATTGAGACGAAAACCAAAATCGCGCCCGTGAAAGCGTCGAGGAGAAAGTATGAAACTAGCCACAGTGAATTCGCGAAAATATTCGCCGCGATGATCTTTGCTCTGGTGCGGAGCTGGAATCTTGCGAGCTCGAACACAAGTGCTGCTGCCCCGAAGATTTGCCCTGCGATAAACATGCCACTATTGTATAATAGTTTTGTGATTTGTTTTTTTTATGGTGAGAATGACTTTGAGCTGAACCGCGCTGTCGCGAAACTGCGTGGGGAATTTATTCGCGAAAATGGCGCGGAAGCGGTCGCGAAATTCGACGCCAGCGAAACCGAATCAGATAAAGTTTTCGCGGAAATTATCAACGTGAATTTATTTGCGCCGCGCCGCTTTTTTGTGATAAAAAATGTATTCGCGAATAAGCTTTTCGCGGAAAAATTGCCGGAATTTCTGTCGCGAATTCCGGACGAAAACGATGTGATTTTGACTGATGCGAAACCAGATAAACGCACCAAAATTTTTAAGGATTTAATCGCGAAAACTACCGCGAGAGAGTTTAAGATTCTTCGCGAATGGGAATTGAAAAAATGGCTGGCTGGCGAAGTCAATTCGCGAAAAATTATAATGAAAAACGAAGCGCAAGACGAGCTGCTAGACTTGCTGAGCGGCGAAGAAAATCCGCAAAATCGTGCGGCGCAAGAACTCGATAAATTCGCGAATCTAGGTAGTGAGATTACGCTTAAAAAAGTTCGCGAAATCGTCGAGCCGAATCTCGCGAGCAACGCGTTTGAAATCTTCAATTTGGCGTTGCGCGGTAAACACAAAAAGTGTGCACAAGAGCTGGCGAAACTTCGCGACAGCAGGGAAGACGCCAATCGGTTTCTGGGTCTGCTTGCGAGCCAGATTTTTGCGCTGATGGCGGTAGTTTTTGACGATGGTAAAACTGACCTCGCGAAAGAATTAAAAATCCATCCGTTCCAGCTACAAAAATCGCGCGACGTGGCGCGAAGTCTGGGCGATAAAAACCAGCAAAAGTCACGCGTTAAACAGCTTGCGAAAATCTTGGCCGAGATAGACGCGAAAATGAAATTATCGCGCAGCGACGAAGCCTGGACCTTGGTTGAAATCGCGCTCGCGAAAATCTAATCTAAAAACCGCCCGAACAAATCGGGCGGTCAGTCGCAGTTGAAAGGTTATTTTTTAGCAGTCGCTTTCTTGACGGCAGTTTTTGCGACCGGCTTTTTGGCAGCGGTCTTGGTCGCGGGTTTCGTCGCTGTTGTCTTGGCAACTGTCTTCGCGACAACCTTCGGCGCGACTTTCGCAGCCGGTTTTTTCGCGACTTTCGCGATTTTGACGCCAGCAGTTTTTGCGGCAGCTGACAGATGCGACATGCGACGTGCAGCGGCCTGCTTAGTCAAAACATGTTTTTTAACAGCGGTGTCGAGTTTGCTCTGCGCTTCACGCAGGGTGTCGAAAGTCGGCTTGACCTCGAAGGCTTGGACAGCAGTGCGAAGCGACCTCTTCGTGCGCAGGTTCTGTGCGTAGCGGCGCTTGTCCTGTTTCATTTTTTTGGTTGCAGATTTGATAATCGGCATAGTGTAACTCCTCTTGCGGCGAAACGAATTCCGGTGACGCATTATATTTAACTGAATAATTATATCCGAATATTCGCGAAAAAGCAACTGGCCGGATTTTAAAAGTATTTTTGCAAAATACTTGACAGGGCGAAATCGTTTGTGCTAAAATCTAATTAAGAGGTCAAATGAACAATGAAAAATCTCAAAAGCTTAAATTAGCCGATAAAATTAAAGCAGTCAGCAATGTGTTGGTGACGGTATCGCGAAATCCGTCAGCCGATGCACTGGCCGCGGCGCTGGGCTTGACGCTATTGCTGGATAAGCTCGGCAAGCATGTTACAGCGGTGTTTAGCGGCACTATCCCGCCGACAATTAATTTTTTGGAGCCGGAGAAAACTTTTGAGAGCAACGCGGATTCGCTTCGCGATTTTATTATTTCACTAGATAAGGAAAAGGCCGATCGTTTGCGCTACAAAGTTGAGGGTGATTTGGTCAAAGTGTTCATCACGCCATATCGCACAAAAATCACAGCGGACGATCTGAAGTTTGAGCAAGGTGAATTTAACGTTGAGTTGGTTATTGCGATTGGTGTCGATAATCGCGATGAACT
>Ga0123357_10010699_pt1 | contig 11689 bp, 7 predicted proteins | sample TergutEmb28metaG_FD_89873 | JGI IMG/M metagenome (GOLD analysis project Ga0123357, IMG submission 89873) | Embiratermes neotenicus P4 segment gut microbial communities from Petit-Saut dam, French Guiana - Emb289 P4 | ecosystem: Host-associated > Arthropoda: Insects > Digestive system > Gut ...
AAAACCGCCTCCCGCATTGTCCCCAAAGAGAGAAAAGGGGGGGGGGGTGTGTAGGTGTGGGTTTTGGGGTGTTTTCCTCCCGGTGGGGGGGGGGGGGGGGGGGGGATGGGGAGACATGTACTTATTTTGGCCCATAGTTACTGACAAGTCTTTTTTACAGACCAAAATGTGTCATGTTCAATGAGACTACAACAAGTCCAGAAACAAGGTACTTATAATTGAAATACACCACTGTCAGAATGCTAGAGATGTAATTTGGACAATCAGTATGTTCATTCCTTATACCCATTCTGAGGTGCAGTGACCGTTAAGAAACAGTCAATGCACAGTAAGAACAGCTCTCACCAAAACACACTGCTCAGAGTGACAGTATTGTGTCTTGGTTTCATAAACTCATAAAGCACAGTACAAATCCTTTAAACCCCACATCCTATACACATAATCATACTTACCTTGCCAGTGATGATGATAGTCACATGTTCGACTTAATGCCACAACCAACGCAACAGACAGAGGGAGAAGGAAGGCACACAAACGCCATGATTTGCCTCTACCAACTGAACTAAAAATGTGAAGTTTCCCAGCTAGATAGAATGCGATGAACCCCATACTCACAAAGGAAACTGAAAGCAAAAGACTGTTTATGACAACAAGTTTCACTTTCGTGGATATGTGAGGGACAGTGAGGAATATGGAATGGTAGATCAGTGCAGTACATGTTTGAAAGTTAATAAATAGACATTTCAATACTGGAAACTAATTTAAAACAGTACAAAGTTGTCAACTGTGTATGATGACACATGTAATGTGAACAACCAAGAATAGCATCTATAGAAACTGTAGGAGAATGCAAACAATTATTAATTACAATAATTCTCTTAAAATGAATCCTGATGAATGCGTGTATCATACAACATAAATTATAAACTCCAATGCAAGAACCAAGTCATATTTAATTCTCACTTGAGAAACTTCGGAGATCACGGGGCACAAATTTAGTATCTGTGGGTTGAACAGCACATATGGCACATTTTACAAAAAGCTGCAGGAAACTCTGTGCTCATGCACAAAACACACACACACACACACACACACACACATGTATTCAAAGGTTTTCTTGTGAGTTAAGAGTTTTATATTTTATGTAATACAACAGAAACAATTCATACAGTCTTTCCCAATTTGCAGAAATCTGCGACAAGATTGTGTAATTTCATAATACGGTAATATTTTTAAAGTTAACAACAGTGACATCACAGAATATTAATGCACTAGACCAGTGGTTCCCAAAGCGTGCTCCGTGGATCCAAAGGGATTCGCCACCAGTTCTCAGGGGACCCGTGTACACAATGGTGTAATGGCTACTGTGAAGTCCACTTATGTTTTTAATTAAAGAAATGCTTTTTAATAACAATCATAGAACATCTTCAATTGGCAATGTGTTTATTTTATATGAAAGAATATCTAATTAAGAAAATCCCTGTACCCATGACGTGACAAACAGTTTAATTAAGGTCCAATCATGCAATGCATAGCTACACGTGGTACTGGTATGTACAGTATACGCAGCAACCTAAAATAAACTGTGAGATATACATTTTTAATTTTGGACGCCTATAATCTGGACACCGCATATTTACTCAAGCAAGGATGTGAGGATTCGTGATTATCTTTCAAAGCCAAAAGGGGTCTGCGGGCAAAAAAGCTGGCAAAACACTGCACTAGACATTCACAAAAATCTCCAAGATAATGAAGATTCAAGTCCTCTGGCAGGGTATGCCATGTCAATTTATAAATATAAATGTAAAATTATGGTAACTTCAAAGGCAAGTCAAATGAAAACCTTAAAAAAAATCAGCTCATTTATTGCAGATAAGTTTGACACAGCTTTGTTGTTTTTCAACATGGTCCCCACTGTGCTCCGTGCATGTCCTTCAGCACTTCATCAACATCTGGATTACTAAAGAAGAAAATTTGATGCTACACTAGCTGAGCAACTAACAGCATCATTAAATACCACACTTACATCCAGATATATTACAGATAAAAGCAGCATCTACTTACAAGAAGAGTGGCCACTGGGGAAACTCTTGCGTCCCTCATTAATAACAGACTCGTCACCTGTACACTTCAGCTCTGGGTTCACTTCTCCATCGGGAAAACACCGCCAGAAGAAATCAGGTCTTGGCCGACCTGTCACAGTGATAGTTAATTACACAGGACACAGGATTATTAAATAACCATGTCCTACACACAATGAATAGTCTGCACAAAATTCCAAATATGTACTGCAAAAAAAAAAAAACTGTAATAATCATCACATAGTCTTTGCACAAGGCGCATAAAATCACAGCATAATGGAGACACTGTTCATCCACATAATTAACCCTCAAAACCACTCACAGTGTTTCAGTTACATTTCATATTGGGAACTGACACTAAACAGTTTAAGATAAATTTAACTTTAGCCTACAATAAACCAGTATATTATTGTTTATATAAAGCTCTAATCAAAATTTATCATATTACCCAGTAGCTGCTCATCATGCATGCATGCAGACATGCAACTTAAAAAAGTTACTTCCAAATTCTAAAAACACCCTTTCCAAAAATGTGCCTACAACTGGTGACTAATATGACAGACATAACTAAATACTATATAAGGCAAAATACTGTAACACTCTATCTGTTATCCGTTTTGTCAAGAGTGTTACTTTACATTTGAGTTAATTTCTGCCACTACATCACAGCATATGGCAGATAATTTGAACAAAACTAATGCCACCTTAAAACTACAGAACCATAAAAAATCCCAATTGCATTAGTCTGAACGAGTTAAAAATAATGTACCTCTCTGTTCTTCAGCAGCAGCTTGGTCAAGAGATTTCTAAACATTCTGAACATTAAAATTTCATTGACAGACATATAATTAACAAAGACATAAAAAAAGGAATCTGAAAACTTTGTGTATAATGAAATAGAATAAATAAATGTAACTTCAAATTTCTTCAACACAATACACTCGGATCCTCACACCAACCAGTCAAATAAAAAAGATCTTCACTCACCCACAATCAATTTCATAATATTTGTGAATACTCCATTTAACGCAAGTCCTAAAGAACAGCCAAGAACTGCTTGACTAACATCTGTCTTGTCTTTTTGAAGTAAAAATACTAACAGAATCACAGTAGTTGGGGTAAGAAAGACAAGAGGCTGAAAAGAAAAACCAGTTTACTTTACAGCATGAGCAAATAACAATGATCAGATGATTCCTAAATTATGTATAGTGTATTATGCAGTTAGGTCCATGCTTCACAGCAGCAACACTGGCACTCACAAACAATTTATTTTACCTATTTTCACTCCATAAAGGAATACAGAACAATTCTTGCAGGTAATGCACCTTAAAGTACAAAGACATTTACTCTAGAAAAGAAATTTTTTATACTGAAGTTGTGCAATACCTACAAATTCATGCACTAGTCATATGGATACACATTTCTACTACCAAGCTTCACTGCAAGCAGCCAAGAAAAATTTCAAGTGACCCCTCTGCATTCATCTACACTTACCCGTACAAAGATAAACTCCACCAGGGGAATATGAAACGGGAGCTTATCATACTTCAGAACAAAATAATATGAGCTACAGAACAGCATTCTGAATGCTGAGGTAGACAGAAAATTATATACAGAAGAAAAGGAACATCGATAACCATACAAAGGAACTCAAGAGGGTTTCTATACTTCAAACATGTTGAATTTCAAATTTTAGTTACAAAGAAGTAAGTAACATTAGAAGAAAGTTCTGCAAAGCTTGCCAATTTTAAATACCTAAAAGATTTCAACACCGAAACAAGAACTTGACAGATGCCATAACATCAACTGGCTTCTTTAGATTCCTAAAGAGGGCCAGAACATGGCAGGGTAATTTTATATGAAACACTGTAAACATCTAAGATGGTAAACTATCATATATGAAAAATAAATTATGAAATCTACACACAGATATAATGAAATTCACAATCAGAAATATAATCACAGCTAGTTAATCAATACTTAGTACAAAAATTATTGACAAAGCAGGGGTAATGACATAAAAGAATTCCATTCAAAACCACTTTGTTTACTTTTGTGGATAAGCATTTAATTTTGACAAGGTGCAGCTGTATAATTTACTCCTAGTATGGTCAATTTTCTTCTCGATCAAAGAAGAATTTATTTGTAGTTTAAATGACACTTGCATTCATTCAAACTAAAACGTGTCGAGTTATGAGGAAAAGGCCAGTAAAACTAAATGGATGATGATTATATTATGTGGGTAGGGAATCAAGAATACTTCATGTTTTTGAAGATTTCAGAACTAGGCGAAGGTTAGTCAATCTCACACTCTGGTATCCTCGATATCCAAGGAAAGCACCACCAATTATCACACAGGGTAGTAAGCTGAACAACGGCGGTGTGTAGGAGAGTGCAACTACATCCACATGACCAACCTGTGTTACCCACTTCTGGGACTCATGTCAAGAGTCGAAATAACGCAGGTAAATATGAAAATATAAATACGTTATAATTCAATGTTTTATGTCGGCAATTAATTGTAACACCTACCCACAACACACTGGTAGGAATGTAACTGTCACTCCTTGGATTTTTATATAGCCACAGTTCATCTGGGTGAATCTTCCGTGTAAACGGCGTTGCACTTTCTAGTTCACTGAAATATAAATGCAAAATCAACGTCAACTTCGGATGGCTTACTGTGCCGCGTGTTAAAGAGGCAAGCAATGGATTAAATACAGATAAAATAAAATATTAGCTTACATGAAGACCAACGCCAGGACAGCTCTTACTAAAATTTCCACCCATATGCTTCCTTCTATATCACGTACACTTGGCATGCTTAAAGCTTCAAACGATTGACACTGACATTTAAATTCCCCACTTTCGACAGTACGTGCACAGCTTGTTTCGAACTACTTCGAAGGCCATTCAATTACTAACTGCAAAGGACACAGACAATTCAACCTAGCGGAGATACAGCAATTTCTAGTTCAATTTAGAACGAACACGCTTTCAATTTAACTCGTCTACTTGCGACATTTTGTCTCCTGCTACCTCTCCGGAAATCGCGCTGTCAGTTTCCAGCCAACGCAGCAACACTCCGTCACCGGCGCAACGATGCGAGATCTCTATCGCATACGGGCAGCGTCTATAGCTCAGCCAACAACATAGCTAGCTGCAGATATCCGTCCGCTCACAATGGAGTAAGAAGGGAAGTATAGCTTTGGTCATTTATCTCGGCACTAGATGGTAGTGGCCACCTTCACACACTGACCATTTCATCCTTCCTGGTACCCATACAACAGCAGGCTAGGTGGGTCCCAGAGCATGTCTGGATGCTTCATATAAAAACGTCACAGGAATCAAGCCACAATTCCTTGGCCTTTGATCTTTAAGCTTACCTTTTACACTGTCTAGGCTAATATAAACATAAAATTTCTGCCTGTTGTCTTCATTACAGAACTAATGTAAATAATTTGTAACTTATGTTTCAGAGAATCAAGTTCAAATCTGGGGATATGACTGAATAAGACTGTACTGTAAATAAATTACATCAGCTATTCATTTGCATCTGGAAGGTGCAGGCAGTCAGTTCCATAGGTTTGTGTAAAGGAGCTTCTGTGGGCTTCATTTTGTCAACAATACTTCAATACAAACCTCATAAATGTTTGTAAAGAAAACATGTCAGCCCATTTATGATACCACACAAAATTTCATACCTATCTGCTTTTTGGCCCCAAAAATTCAAGATATTTGAAAGAACTTAAAAACATAACCAGTTTTGGAGTACACCAACTACAATAATAAATGGGTACAGTATGTTCATAGAATGGACAGAATTAGACTTGCACTTGCCATTATGACATAACTACTATTAAGAAATAGGAACACACAACACCCACTACAGGGACTTCTGGATCGTAATAGTGAGAATGTAATGGTCCGTGTGGCCTAAGTCCTTGAATGTATAATGATGATGAAATCTAAACATAATCTCAATGTACAAGCCAATTACGGAGCCATGTTCTTGTGTCCCTCCCCTGCCACACCACCTCCCAATCTTCCCTCCACAAACGTTTGGGTGACCTTATATTGGTAATACAAAGAGTGTGCATTTAACAGTGAATCATTATAAATTAGTCATTATCAATGCCCAGAATAACATAAAATTGTAGTGACCTCTTGATATCAAAACACTGATACCAGATTTCACAATCCAACTGCACAATGTTTACAATATGTGGTGTGGCTATAAAATAACGAGACTTAATTTTTTTCTGCTTCCCTGTAAACTTGGCAACAGTAAACAGTGTGTGGTATTGGCTTGTGCTGTCCCTTCCATTCACGGTTACAATATCAAGGTCGTGTGGCAAACAGTTTGGCGGTAGCCTTTGCTTGAAGTGGATCGTGTTCTTGTTCTCTGTCAGAATCATGTTAAGTGTTAACATGGAGGAACACGTCAATGTGAAATTCTGTGTGAAACTTCAAAAATCCACTACAGAAATGTACAATTTGTTGAAGAAAGTTTATGGTGATGAGTGTCTATCTCATACTCAAGTTTTCGAGTGGTTTTAAAGGTTTAAAGAGGGAAGGGAAGAGATGATCAGAACCCCAGTCATCCCAGCACACCAAAAACAGACACCAACATCGAAAAAGTAGGTGAAATTGATTGACAAAATCGTTGCCTAAGCATTCGAGCAGTAGCTGGGTTAATTAACATTGACAAGGAAACTGTTCGACAGATTTTACATAACAATTTCAACATGAAAAAAGTGTGTTTGAAGATGGTGCCGAGACTGCTCACTGCTGAACAAAAGGAAATTCGAAAAATGTTTGTGCTGATATTCTTCAAAACATTAAAAATGACTCACATTTTAGAGAATGTAATAACTTGTGAGGAATCATGGTTTTTTCAATAGGACCCAGAAAGTAAGCGCCAATCCATGCACTGAAAGAGACCCAGTTCACCAAGGCAAAAGAAAGCACAGCAGAGCAAATCCAAATTTAAAGCAATGGTGATCTTTTTTTTTTTCGACATCCGAGGGATTGTTCACGTGGATTGGGTGCCTGAAGGTCAGACCATTAACCAGGTCTACTACAAGGTTTTGACAAACCTTCTTCAACGGGTGAGAAGAACAAGACCTGAAATGTGGAAGAACAGCTCATGGATTCTTCACCAAGACAACGCGTTGGCATACAACGCCCTGTCTGTCAAGATGTTTTTGACGAAGCACAAGATCACCATGTTGGAACATCCACCGTACTCACCTGACCTAGCCCCATGTGACTTTTTTTTATTTCCAAAGATCAAGTCTGCGTTAAAAGGAACCAGGTTCGAGTCCGTAGATGCAGTGAAGCCAAAAGCGACGGAGCTCACGAATAAGCTATCAGAAGACGACCTGCAGCATTGCTTCCAACAGTGGAAGATTCACGTGGAGTGGTGTAGGGATCGCAGAGGGGAGTACATTGAGGGTGACAAAATTTCTATTGCATAATTTTTTTAATAAAAAATGTTCTAACATCAGTCTGGTTATTTTATAGCCACACCACATATTATTGTTGTGCAAAGAAAAAATACAGTAAAAAATTATAAATTTCATTACAGCTCAAAGAAAACTGGTTAGCCGGTATTGTACTGTTCTTTCTGCAAGTGAGCAACAAAATATACCATCCAGATCAGGGCAGGGTGTGTAGTGTGCTATTCTATATATAAAACTTGTCAAAGCAATCAATTGATTTCTGTAGGATCATGACAATTACTTTGTTTCTGTACTTTCTTCATCAACATTAATGCTAGATGAACAGACCACAAATGATGAAAACCTACAATCAGACAACCAACCAGTCAACCAGCACCTCTGCATGCACGCACACTTTGCAATGGCCTTCTCACCTTCCAACAGTGACCATACAGAACAGTGTAGTTTAACCTTCAATGCCCCCATATCGCAAGGTTAATGATAATACAAAAGGAATGTATCATGGACAACTGAAAGAATGCAGGTGTTTTCATGGTTTAAATTCAACAAGACAGAACACAACTGATATTAACCTTTTGGCGCCGGAATTATTTTTCAAGTGTTAACACACCCTGTATATAAAATGTGAATAAAACAGGAACCAAATATGTTAGAATTATGAAACAAACTGCATTTTGAAGAAAAAAAAGGAGAGTATATACCATGTTTAAAATATTCAGTACCTATATTTGTTGAATAAATATATAAAATGCAACGTTTAGAGTTTAGCAGTGCGGTACGACCACTATAGTGGTCATTAGGCGTCAAATGGTTAAGACACTGTGATTCCTAGACCCTTACAGTAATATAAAACAGTCAGACCAGCTCTCAATGTTGTAAGTTGCATGATGATTATTTATTCCACTACAGTATCACTTTTCAACACAATCACTGAGCACATTCATATACTGAACAAATCTGGTAATGTGATTAAAAATTCTGTTGCAGTCCAAGTTCTTACACTTGCAACCACTCATGGTGATTTCCACTTCCTTTTTATTGTGGAATCACCATCTTCTAAAATGTTGCTTCCGTGATCCACATAATCCAGAGTTTCCAGTGAAAACACTGCAAAATGTTTTATCTCTGATGTGTGTAGAGTAGCACTGCACTGTCGCGCTGAAGAGTCACACCTTGCCATATACAGTTTCTTCTCTTGCAGTCCTTTCACAAATAAATACTCTTTATTCAACAGAATATATTTCCCAAGCTAGCTGAAACCATCCAAGCCCCATGCGTTATATGGGATGACTAATAAGTTTCAAGCCTGTTCCAGCTGCTTGGTAATCAGTGACAAGGTGACCAGGGTCAGCTATCACATCCACACATGCCAAGTTCATATTTTCATATGCTTGGACACAAAATAAATCTAATTACTTGCATGTGACTATGTGACTGTACTAACCCACTTGTTATTTGGATAAAGCAAGTCTCAGCAGATCTGACACACCACTATGTGCTGATGAAATGTCTTGTCAACAGCACACGTGTCATGTCATATTCTTTCGTGGCATGCACCCACCAGTGTTGTGAGTTTTCACTGCTGGCTCCTATATGAATGTCTCAGAATGTGACTTTGAAGTTGGCTACTACTGTGTACTGCAAACAGGTGATTTAGGATAATCAAACATGCTGAACATAACACATACTACACAGAAGCACAAGGCATTTAAATGTTTATTTTATGAAGTCATTATACTTCAATATCTTAAATAACCATCTGACGCTCAATGACTACCTCAGTTGACACACATGAAGCTCAGCAAACCAAGAGGTCGACTGAAGTAGTTGCTGAGAACATGCAAAGTAACGGACATCCAGTTGCATTCATTACTCTTTTGCAGAGTAAACTAGGCATTTAATCCCAGTGCCAAACGGTTACACATACAACAAAAGAGACAACTGGCAGCTTATGAAAAATTAAATGAGGATAGTCATTGACTTTTAAAATAAAATCTGCTCAAAATAGAAGGAAAAAAGAAAAACACTATTAAACTTATTCCTCTTGAGAACTGTGCATTTACAGCTCATGCACATACTGCATTGCTCTATAGCGTTCTGCAACTATTTGTAATGATCCCGATTAATTAAACTGGATTTTAATTACATCATAATAAATACAAATAAAACAATACAAGAGCTACAACTTCCCTCATTTACATACACATCTGTATTAAAAACATTTCCTTGCCTTAAGTACACAAGAATATTCTTGAATTTTTGAGAACTAAACAGACAGGATTATGCATGTATCAAGATATTACACACAACATGTCCACCAACTTTCCAAATAACTTAAGTGCCACCAAAGAAAATTTTGTCAACTGGGCAACCTGGTATTTAGACACCCATGATAAGTACACAGCAGATTATCTAACAATGTTTATGCACTCACTGCTCAAATATCATGTCACTATAACACAATATGTTATCAACAGAATCATCAGATCACTCCTATTCTCAGTATGCCTTTGGCCCTTGAATTAAATACTAGATGTGACATGCAGAAGACCACACTTTAAATGAGAGTTGCGTAAGGAATGCCACTAAATGCCGTCATCTATAACTGATAATGCATTTTCAGCATCACATTGTGACAGGTATAACACATGTTACACATCAAATGGTTAAAACAGCTTACAGTTACACTAGTATCTACCAATCCTAAATGACACAAACACAACACACACAGAAATTTTTAAGGCAAATTGTATAACATTAGAATGAAGGGATATGTTGCAGAACACAAATTATCGAGTTCAGTCAGTTCTGAGTCTGGAGAACTTTCCGTGAGGAAGTAATTTTAGGTCGCCCTGTCTTCAGGTGCTGCAGGTCATCTGAATTATGCTTTTTCATAGCATGAGTTGTTGCATTTTCTTTATTTTCTCTCTGTAAAGGCAAAGAATGAGTTAGCAGACATTCTACTCTCTGAAACTCAGCACATACGATACAGCAAAAGATACACTGGCACCACCATACAGGAACATACAAACTTGGTTGTGTAGAAATACAAAATGTGTAGTTTCATGAGATGTGTCAGTGCGAATTAATGACTATCCACTGTCTGTGGGGTACAGTAGAATCAACAGCAGCTCTTTGCAATGCTAACAACCTTAAAAAAATATCTAAAGAGGAGATATTGTTATGGTATTCGGCATTAATCAGGCTTGAACTACTGTGTATATTGTATTTTCATAATTCTGAGTTTCATTATATATCAGAGAGTAGTTAATGCAGAGGTACACAAATCCTGGGTGGCAGATTGCAATAGAAACTACATTCTTTTATGGTGGTGCCTCACATATGTGGGTCCATCCATATGGAAAATGCTTCACCCTTCTGGTGCCCAGTATTTTTAGGTAGTTCCTAGACATCTGGAAAATATGTGCACCCCTGAGTCATTGTGCACAAGCACATGAGTGCAAGTGCTCTCTCTCTCTCTCATGCACACGCACACGCAAACGTACACACACACACACACCTTGGCTTGCAGACTGATTTTCTATAACACTGCTGTGACAAATTTAAATCTTGCATTACCAACATGCTGATATACTTCTTGCTCTTAACAACTGTACAGGTGGTTATATGGCATTAAATGAGAAAAACTAAGTTTTCAATTTGTCACACCCTTAGGTACTCATTATGCATGAATAGGCTTTCAACAAATTCAGTTTCCAAAACACTGCTAACCTGTTTCAACGATTCAGGTTCACTGTGTTGAGAAATATTAAAAACCGAGTCTGCTGCACTTGGTAGGTCAGTATCCGATGTTGATCTAAACGGAACATGCTGCAGGGACTCCATGTCTGAGCTACTTCTTTCACTACTGACACTTGAACCAGATGGAGAGCTGACAACCTATAAAAAAAATTATATATACCAATGGACTTAACTTGTACACATTTTACATTAGTCAACATACATGACACAAATAGCATCCACAAGGACTCCCAAACAATTTTCATAAAATTTCATAATACAGCTCATTCAATGAATTTCTGCTTGGTTTCCACATTTCCAGAAAACTGAAGGGGGGGGGGGGGGGGGGGGGCAGGGCAATACGTTTATAATTTTTCTTTTTTTCTTTTTTTTTGTTTTTCT